>ERZ859937.163-NODE-163-length-33087-cov-6.265863_pt1 | contig 33087 bp, 27 predicted proteins | sample MGYA00509985_ERZ859937 | MGnify/ENA primary metagenome ERZ859937 (study PRJEB30046, sample SAMN00715169) | human gut metagenome | study: EMG produced TPA metagenomics assembly of the A metagenome-wide association study of gut microbiota in type 2... | reverse complement strand
CGGCTCCTGGTTCGGGAAGAACGTCTCGGTCGACGCCTTTCCGCTGTTCCATCCGTCGCTGTGTCCCATGTTGGTGCTTATGTTGAAGCGGTTGCTTGTGTATTGCTGCGTGCCCTTCGTCTGCCAGTTGTGCTGATAGTTGTACGAGCCGTACTGGCTCTTGCCATCGCCGTCGATGTTGCGGTTCATGGAAGAGCCAATCGTCTTGTCTACATAGCGGTTGGCGTTGTTAGCCTGGGCGTATATCATGTGCGGGTCTTGGTCGCTCAGTCGGCTTGCGGTGATAGCTGCGCTGTAGCGCTTCTTGGTCTGATACTGAGCCTCGATGTCGCCGTACCACTTGTCGAGGAAGCCCGGCTTCACCTGTATGTCGAGCACATGGTCCTCATCGCCATCGTCGTTGCCCGTGTGGCGTGCCAGCTCCGACTTGCGGTCGTACACCTTCAGTTTGTCAGCCACGTCAGCCGGCAGCTGCTCTAAGATTTGGTCGCCGCCGAACATGTCCTTGCCGTTCATCATCAGGCGTATGGGCTTGTCGTTCCAGTATAGTTTGCCGTCGCGACGCTGCACGCCCGGCAGTTTCTTGATAAGCTCGTCGAGGCGCGCGCCCTCCTTCAGCTTGAACGCCTCGGGGTTGAACACGATGGTGTCGCCACGCATGGTGATGCGCGGCACCTTCGCCTTCACCTCCACCTCCTGCAGCATGAGCGCCGTGGGCTGCAGCCTGATGGTGCCCAGGTCGGTGGTGTCTTTCACCTCGGGTCCGTACGCATAGTCCACCTTGCGCGAGTTCTTGTAGCCGATCATGCTGAACGTGATCATGATGCGTCCCTCCCAACCGGAGTCGAGCGTGAAGCAGCCCGTGCTGTCGGTCTCCGCCGAGTTCTGCATCGACCAACCCGGCTGTGGGTTTATCTCGCTGCGCACCGTTGCTCCGATGAGAATCTCGCCCGTCTCGGCGTTCACAATCTTTCCCTTGAACGTGTCGGCAGTACATACGGCGGTCTGCACGAGGCAGAGCAACACGGCGACAAACATTTTCTTCAGTACATCTTTCATAAGCTGATTATTTAAAGTATTGCGAGTGCAAATGTATAGATTTTGTTCGAACAAGCAAAGTCTTTGTTTTGAAAAATCTGTGGCATACAGTTTGCACAGGTACGATATTTGTCATTTTTACCGCTCAGGAGTGCCCGAAAAATGAAAAAGAAAACCTTTGACCGGTTTTTTGCGAGTTTTGAGAGGTGAAAAGTGTGCAATGGTAAGCGGTTGATATTTAGTTTGTTGAGGCTGTGTGTACGAAAGTGTGCAGCTTTTGTGCCACTTTCGCTGAGTACTACCGCTGCAAAACTGGAGTACTACCCCCACGAGTACTGGGTAGAAGTGGCACTTACGCTGTGCAAAAGTGCCGCTTACGCTGTGAAAACCATCGAATTTTGTGTTTTTGAAGTGGATTTTTAGTGTGCAGAAGCGGAAATTGAGCTCGTAAAATCTCCAGAATGCAAGTTTCGGTCGGAGTGGTGTGGTCAAAATGTCGTGTGCAAGTTACAGGGGTGGGGAAAGAAATTTGAGGGGCCTTTCAGGGGGTGCACTTGTCTCAAGTGCACCAACGTAGCAGATAGCGTCCTTAGCGTTGTTTGCGTAGGTTGTGATATGCTGAGGCACCGCTTGCTCGGTCGGTGCACTTGAGACAAGTGCACCCCCTGTAGGTGCACAGTTTACTCGGTCGGTGCACTTGAGACAAGTGCACCCCCTGAAGCTGCACAGTTTACTCGGTCGGTGCACTTCTTGCTCTGGCAAGCGGCAAAGCCGAGCGGAGACAAGTGCACCCCCTGAAGTTACTTTCGGGCGTTAACCAGCAGTTCCGTCTTGCCCTCGTCCACGAGCTTGATGATGAGTTCGCCGAAGAGCGTGTTCTGCCATGCGAACCACTCGCGCGTGTACTTGCTCGCATCGTCGACGTTGAACGACTCGTGGATGAAGCCCGTGCCGGCATCGGTGCGCTGCAACATACGCAGACACTCCGCTATCTCGGCATCGTCGGTGCTCGTGAAGGCACGCATCATTATGGACATAGGCCACGCCATGTCGTAGCCCACGTGCGGACCACCGATGCCCTCGCCAGCCTTACCGCGGAAGAAGTATGGGTTGTCCTTGCTCCATACGAAGCGGCGCGTGTTCTGATATATGGGGTCGTTAACGTCCACGTCGCCTAAATAGGGTAGGGCGAGCAGCGACGGCACGTTGGTATCGTCCATGAGGAAGCGGTTGCCGAAACCGTCCACCTCGTAGGCGTATATTTTGCCGTACTTCGGATGGTCGACCACGGCGTACTGTTCGAGAGCCGTGCTCACCTCGTCGGCAAGCGCTGTGCAGTCGGCAGCGAGCGTTGCGTCGGCGTTCACCTTGCTGAGTATCTCAGCCGCCTTGCGCAGCGAGCTGACCGCCATGAAGTTAGACGGCACGAGGAAGAGGAATGTCGTGGCGTCGTCAGACGGGCGGAAGACAGAAGCGATGAGTCCGCAGGGCTTCACGGGGTTGCCCCAGCCGTGGTTGCATACGGTGTCGAGCTGGTCCTCCGTTTCGCGTTGGAAGCGATAGGTGCCGAGCCCCTGCTTGCGCTGCTGCTCGCGGAACACGCGCAGTATGTTACGCACCGCCTGCAGCCACTCGTCGCCGAACACCGACGCGTCGCCCGTCACCTGCCAGTAGTGGTAGGCGAGGCGTATGGGGTAGCAGAGCGAGTCGATCTCGTACTTGCGCTCGTGTAGCTCGGGCTTCATGTCGGTCATATCGTTAGCCCACATGCCGTTCGGTTCGGGCTCGCGGTTGAACGCGTTGGCATACGGGTCGATGTTGATGCACTTCAGCTGGCGGCGTATCACACCGCGCAGCATCTTCTGCAACTTGCGGTCGCCCTTGGCAAGCTGTACGTAGGGCCACACCTGCGCTGCCGAGTCGCGCAGCCACATGGCGTGTATGTCGCCCGTGTAGACGAAGGTGTCCTCCTTGCCGTCCTCGGCATCGGTGAAGTGGACGGTGGTGTCGAGCGTGTTCGGGAAGCAGTTCTCGAACATCCACGCCAAGTAGGCGTTCTCCTTGATGCGCTTCTTTATCTCGCGAATCTTCTTCTCCACCGCGTCCGATACGAAGAGGCGTTCAGCGGGCGTTGGGCGTTGGGAGGTGAGAGTGAATGGTGAGGTGTTGAGGTGTTGAGATGGTGAGATGGTGAGGTGGTGAGATGGTGAGGTGGTGAGGTGGTGAGATGGTGGGGTGTTGAGGTGTTGGGATGGTGAGGTGGTGATGGGGTGAGATGCTGAATTGTTAGCCGCAGCGACATTGCTGGCAGCTAAGCAGAACGCGAAAAATGCGCTCGAAACGAAGGTTGTATGTAAGTTCATATTCATTTTATAAAGGGTGCGTGGGTATGGCAGGGATGCCATACCCTCCTATTTATTATTTAGATTTACAAGCAAATGTATTAATTATTAATCAAAATAGCAAATTTATGTAAGATTTTCCGTAACTTTGTAGTGGTAAATAAGATACGAAAGGATAATAAGATGAATATTTCAGATATACTCACCTCCGGTGGTGGCGAGAAGCACTTCTCGTTCGAGGTGTTACCACCGTTGAAAGGCACAGGAACAGAGCGTCTGTTCTCTACGATAGAGAAGTTCCGCGATTTCGATCCGGCGTACATCAATATCACCACACATCACAGCGAGTTCGTCTATCGCGAGCTCGACAACGGCCAGTACGAGCGCCTTCGTGTGCGCCGTCGTCCGGGCACGGTAGCCATAGCGGCTGCCATACAGAACAAGTTCGGTGTGCCGGTCATACCGCACATCATCTGCAGCGGTGCCACAGCCGATGCCATCGAGTACGAGCTGATCGACTTGCAGTTCCTCGGCATCGAGAACGTGCTGCTGCTGCGTGGCGACAAGGCACGCGACGACAGCCAGTTTGTGCCCACCCCTGGCGGACACGCCCACACCACCGACCTCATTGAGCAGGTGAACCGCTTCAACGAGGGCTTCTTCAACGACGGCACGCCGATAAAGAACCCCGGCAAGAAGTTCCACTACGGCGTGGCGTGCTACCCCGAGAAACACGAGGAGGCACTGAACATAGACCTCGACCTGAAGTATCTGAAGATGAAGCAAGACATGGGTGCCGAATACGCCGTCACGCAGCTGTTCTACGATAACCAGAAGTATTTCAGCTTCGTGGAGAAGGCACGCCAGATGGGCATCACCATACCGATCGTGCCGGGCATCAAGCCGCTGGCAAAGCTCTCGCAGCTGACGGTAGTGCCGCGCGTGTTCCGCTGCGACTTCCCGCAGGAGCTGGCAGTGGAGGCACTGAAGTGCAAGACCGACGACGATGCCCGCCAGTTGGGCATAGAGTGGTCGACCGAGCAGTGTCGCCAGCTCTACAAGGCTGGAGTGAACAATATACATTTCTACACCGTCTCGGCTGTCGACTCCGTAAGAGAAGTGGCAAGGAGGCTGTTGTAGTTCAAAATTCAAAACTCGCAATAGCGCAAATGACATTTGAAGAAGTAATAGGTCAGGACGAGGCGAAACAGTCGCTCGTCAAACTCATAGAGGAGCACCGAGTGCCCCACGCCATGCTGTTCTGCGGTCCGATGGGCTGCGGCAAGAAAGCCCTTGCCCTTGCGTTCGCCTCGCGTCTGTTGGGCGACAGTCCGCTGCTGCGCCAGTGGCAGCACCCCGACCTCCACTTCAGCTTCCCCACGATAAAGAAGCCCACGATGGGTTCCGACCATCAGCCCGTGAGCGACGACTACGCCCAGGAGTGGCGCGAGCTGCTCAGCGACGGTGCCTACTTCAGCATAGAGCAGTGGATGGATGCCATGGGCGCAGAGAACCAGCAAGCCATCATCACCGGAGCCGAGAGCGACCGCCTCTCGCGCCGCTTGAGCATAAAAGCGTCGCAGGGCGGATACAAGGTATGCGTGATGTGGCTGCCCGAGCGCATGAATGTCACCTCGGCCAACAAGATACTCAAGCTGCTCGAGGAGCCACCGCAGCAGACTGTGTTCATCCTCGTCAGCGAGGAACCCGAGAAGTTGCTTGAGACAATACGCAGTCGCACACAACGCTTCGACTTCAAGCGTATCGGCGACGAAGCCATCGAGCAGGCACTCACCGAGCGTCGCGGCATCGACACCGACACGGCGCACCGCATAGCACGCATCGCCAACGGCTCGTGGACCGCAGCACTCGACTCGCTGCGCGCCGGCAACGAGGCAAGCCTCTTCTTCGACCTCTTCGCCATGCTCATGCGCTACGCCTACAGCAAGAAGGTGAAGGAGCTGAAGAAGTGGAGCGAGAGCGTAGCCGCCTTCGGACGCGAGAAGCAGAAGCGCATGATCGTCTACTTCAACCGCATGGTGCGCGAGAGCTTTATGTACAACTTCCGCAACCCCGAGCTCAACTATATGACAGCGAACGAAGAGCAGTTCTGCACACGCTTCGCACCGTTCATCAACGAGCGCAACGTGATGGAGCTAAACGAACTCTTCGAGCGTGCACTACGCGACATATCACAGAACGCCAACGCCAAGATGGTGTTCTTCGACATAGCATTACAAACAATTATACTCATAACACGTAAACAACAAGCATAAATCGCAATGAAGGATTTCAAAGATATGCAATTCAAGATAACGCGCGACACCGACCGCGGATTGCACCACTACGCTTGCGGACGACAGAACATGCAGCTGAACACCTACGACTGGCTGTACGACGTACCGGGCAACGACGAGGACACCGACCTCGTGGAGGTGCAGTTCAAGAACACGCGCAAGGGTTACTACCACAACGTCAACAATATCGACCTGCACAAGGGCGACATCGTGGCGGTAGAGGCAAGCCCTGGTCACGACATAGGCACCGTTACGCTCACCGGCAGACTGGTGAAGCTGCAGCTGAAGAAAGCCAACCTCAAGTCGGCTGACGACATCAAGCGCGTCTACCGCATAGCCAAACCCGTGGACATCGACAAGTACAACGAAGCAAAGAGTCGCGAGCACGGCACGATGATACAGAGCCGCCAGATAGCCAAGGATCTCGGTCTGCAGATGAAGATTGGCGACGTAGAGTATCAGGGCGACGGCAACAAGGCGATATTCTACTACATCGCCGACGAGCGCGTCGACTTCCGTCAGCTCATCAAGGTGCTTGCCGACACCTTCCACGTACGTATCGAGATGAAGCAGATCGGCGCACGCCAGGAGGCAGGACGCATCGGTGGCACCGGTCCCTGCGGCAGAGAACTCTGCTGCGCCACATGGATGAAGAACTTCGTGAGCGTCAGCACCAACGCTGCACGCATACAGGACATATCGCTCAATCCGCAGAAACTTGCCGGCATGTGCGCCAAGCTGAAGTGCTGTCTCAACTACGAGGTGGATGACTACGTGGAGGCAAGCCGTAAGATGCCGGCACGCGACATAGTGCTGCAGACTCTCGACAGCGACTACTACCTCTTCAAGTCGGACATCCTCGCCGGCACCGTTGTCTACTCTACGGACAAGGGCATAGCTGCCAACCTCGAGGAGATTACAGCCGAGCGCGCCCGTGCCATCATCGAGATGAACAAGCGCGGCGAGAAGCCCGAGTCGCTCACCGAGGACGGAACGGTGAAGCAGGACACACGCCCTCGCGACCTGCTCGCCGATGCCGATATCAGTCGCTTCGACAAGGCACGCAAGCGCAAGAAGAAACCCGCAAAGCGCCAGGGGGGTGCACCCGGCTCAACTGCACCGAAGAAAGGCGAAGGGGGTGCAGTTGTCTCAACTGCACCGAGAAAAGGCGAAGGGGGTGCAGTTGTCTCAACTGCACCGAGAAAAGGCGAAGGTCAGCGTCGTAACAATCAGCAACGTCGCAACAACCGTCCTGAGGGCGAACCCACCCAGGGGGTGCACTTGTCTCAAGTGCACCAACCAAATGGTAACAACAACTCAGTCGGTGCAGCTGAGACAGCTGCACCCCCTAAGGATGCTCATTAGAATTGTGGCTATGAAAAGAGCAATAAGCTTACGGATAGCCGCAATGACCCTTGCGCTGGTCGCCATGCTGCTAACGGCGTGCGACCATCGCACCATCTACGACCGATACGAGAGCACCGCCCTCTCGGGGTGGGAGAAGAACGACACCATTACGTTCGCCATCCGCCCGTTGAAGGAGGCAGCCACCTATCGCGCTCTGCTCGGTGTGCGTACTACGGATAGCTATCCGTTCACGTCGCTCACGCTGATTGTGGAGCAAGAGATAATGCCTGCGCATCGTGTCCTTGTCGACACCATCTGCTGCGAGCTCACCGACGAACAAGGCAAAGTGCTCGGCGACGGCATAGGCTACAGACAGTATCAGTTTGAGGTGTGCCAACTGCAGTTGCAGGAAGGCGACTCGCTGCACGTAGTGGTGCGCCACGACATGAAGCGCGAGATACTGCCCGGTATCTGCGATGTCGGCATAAAGCTATTGAAAGAATAGAAACAACCCATAGATGAGAAAATACATATATATTATAATAATGTGTATCGTCAGCCTCGCTGCCTCAGCACAAGAGCGCACCGTGCAGAACCGCCCGTACACCGACTTGCGTCCATTCCACTTCGGCGTGGTCGTGGGTACGCACGTGCAGGACATGGAGGTGCGTATGGCGGGTCCGATGACCATCACCACTGAGGACGGTACGCAGGAGACACTCGTCACCGCCGACCAAAGTCGCTGGGACCCCGGCATCAATGTCGGAGTGCTTGGCGAGCTACGTCTGTCCACACACCTACAGTTGCGCGTGGCACCGATGATGTACTTCGGCACGCGCCACATAGTGTTCCAAGACCTGAAGAACTTAAGCGCGAGTGGTAAGCCCGAAGAGAAACGCCAGGATATGAAGACCGCTTACATCGCTGTGGCAGGCGACATCATCTTCGCTGCGCCACGCTTCAACAACCACCGCCCGTATCTCATGGCAGGCGTATCGCCGATGATTAACCTTACGGGCAAGAGCACCGACGCGCTGAAGCTGAAGCGCACGTCGCTCTCGCTGGAGTTCGGCGTGGGCTGCGACTTCTATCTGCCCTACTTCAAGCTGCGCCCAGAACTGAAGTTCGTCTACGGCTTAGGCAACGCCCTCGACACAAAACACGCCAAGGAGCTGCGCGACAAGAGTCTGCTCAAGTACACGTATGGCGTGAAGGAAGCACGTACAAAGATGATCGCGCTGAGTTTCTACTTTGAGTAGACAAGATACTTGATAACTCATATAGGCGATACGGTGGCAGTGAAAGTTATTTACATAGGAATGCTTAAAATGTAGTGTTAAACAACATTTTGTGTCATACAAATTTGCTTATATCCTAAAAACATACTAAATTTGTAACCAAATCTGAGTCTATCTCAGCTATTTAAACATAACATTGTCTAACATTAATATTAACAGAAACAAGAAAAAGAAACAAACAAACTAAAACGGTAAGTGGTTAGTGGTTTAGAATCATTGCCACAACAGAGATTTAACAACTAAGGATTAATTCCTTGTATTATCAAACTCTGTGTTTCCGTTCTTTAACTTTTAAAATATTGAGCTTTTAGCTCTTGTTCTTTTGTATCGAATACCGCCAATATTCACTCTACGAGAACAAGCAGATGAAAGGTTCATGCCATAGGCGTGAACTGTCTCGTGCTTGTTGTAGAGTAGGTCACTTGGCGGTAACCAGATACAAAACAAGTTGCAGACGGTTACACGCTTTTTATTTTTTATTATGAAAAAACTCTTTAACAAGTACTTATTTTTATTGTGTGTCGCATTCGGTGCGCTTCTCTTCTCGTCTTGCAGCAAAGACGATGATGCTGAAAATGATAACAGTGGCCCAGTTATCAATCCTGACAAGAACATACCTGACCCTAAGGGAACCATTACTATGAATATGATGGTAGGAGATGATGAAGGCAAGAGGGTTTCCATAAAAGATTTTGGTACTATACAAATCAGTAGTGCATATAATTTTAAAGGATATGAATATAATTGCTCATTCGTTTCATTGGGTAAGATGAAAGGATTGGGAAATGTTACCGCTATACCTCAAGATGGATGGAATTCTTCTGTTGCAGTAAATCCTGGTGATGGATATGTGGTAAGATGTAAAGAATATTATGGTGCTGCGCAGTATATTTATGCTCGACTATATGTTGTAAGCGAGATTGCAGGGACATCTGGCGGTGTTATTGGATACACCATAAAATGTCAGGCTCCATTTGTCTTTGCTCCCAAGTTCACTGAAAGTTCTTTAGAGTTTGATGCTGATGAAGATTTGACAAAAGAGCTAACATTTGTAAACCCGACAAATGTTACAGTAAAGTCAAAGCCAGACTGGTGTGAAGTGAAAGCGGCGGATAAAGGTTTCAAAGTGACTGCAACCCCCAATTATATAAATGCTGAAAGAAGTGGCATTATCGAATTTGAGAACACTGAAGGTTCAACGAGTGTTTCGGTTAAGCAGAAGAAATCTGACAATCCTAAGTTTGAAGCAGGTAATGGCACAGAAACAGATCCTTATATAATAGCTACAGCAGCGCAACTCGACGAAGTTCGCAATTTCCCAAGTGCTTGCTTCGAGCTTAGTAAAGACATCGACCTTTCTTCTTATCTTAATTCTAACTCATCAGGTTGGACACCAATTAAGGATTTTACAGGTAAGTTCGATGGCAAAAAGCACACCATAAAGGGGCTTTGGATAAGCTTAAGTTCGATTGATTATGTGGGACTATTTGCAAACATCCAAGGCTCCTCAGATAATAAAAGCGCAAGTGTATCAAACCTTTTCGTAAACATAAGCAAGAAAGGTATAACTGGAGGAAATCGTGTTGGAGGTATTTGCGGAAACTTATCCTATGGAAATATTGAAAACTGTATGGTAACTGGTGATATCAGTGGAGGTGGATATGTTGGAGGTATTGTGGGACGTAACAGTGACAATTACTATAACTCTTCAATTATTAGTCAGTGTGCATCTTCAGGTAACATAATAGCAAACTCTGGTTCTGTTGGAGGTATATTGGCTTATCAGAATGGTGCATGCTCTATTGAAAATTGCTACTCCATCGCAAACGTAAAAACTGAAGGTTCGTATTATTCAGAGGCTTATGGCATTGGAAGTTCTGCTGAAAATTGTTATTTCGCAGGTACGATATCTGGTGCAAATATAAATTATGTGTATCCTATTGGATCTAATACAAACAGTTACTACGACTCTGAGAAAACAAAGATTTCTGGGAAATCAGGTGCTTTGACCACTAAGCAGATGAAGCAGCAAGCATCATTCCAGGGTTGGGACTTCGATAAGATCTGGACTATTCAGGAGGGTGTAGATTATCCAAAGCTTCGCAGCCTACAAAAATAACCAACACTGAGCATTAAATAAATAGCGATATGTAAATCCAACTAATGATTTGCATATCGCTTTATTTATGATACCACTGACATTCTACTTTTAAATGAAAAAGATGCCTAAGCCTTGAGCATATTTCGCTTTGCGTCTATACTGAGGAATATAAACAGCAGGATGGTGAATCCCCATAGCGACGATCCGCCGTAGCTGAAGAATGGTAGCGGGATACCGATGACAGGCGTTAAGCCTAACACCATGCCCACGTTGATGAACACGTGGAAGAGGAACACCGATGCCACACAGTAGCCGTATATGCGCCCAAAGGCGAAGGGTTGTCGCTCGGCAAGCGCAAGCAGACGGAGTATGAGGACGAGGAACAGCAGCAACACGCCTGCCGAACCGATGAAACCCTCCTCCTCGCCCACGGTGCAGAAGATGAAGTCGGTGTCTTGCTCGGGCACGAACTTTAGTTTTGTCTGCGTGCCGTTGAGGAAGCCTTTGCCTTTGAGTCCGCCAGAACCGATGGCAATCTCGCTCTGATGAACGTTGTAGCCGGCACCGGCAAGGTCTTCGTCGAGTCCGAGCAGCACGTTGATGCGCACACGCTGATGAGGCTCCATCACGTTGTTCAGCACGTAGTCGGCAGAGTAGAAGAACACCACCGAACCGACGGCGAACGCCAGTATGAAGAAGTATTGCGGAAGGCGCGTACGCAGTCCGTGGTAGAGGAGATAGAGGAACAGCGCAAGACACATACCGAGCTGTACCCACGTCACGTCGAACGGAATGACGTACACGTCGAAGAGAATGGCTATAGTGGTGAGCACCAGGCTATAGCCGATGATTGTATTGGTGTGCTTACGGTTGTGCACATAGTTGTACACCATGCCTGCTACGAACAGTTGTACGAGTAGCAGTACCACGAACTTGCCCACCGATGTAGGTGTGTCGAAGAGCATAATGCCCTCGTACTTAATGCCCACAACGAAGTAGAGCACCATCGCTACGCCCGTGAAGAGGATGCTGCCAGGCATTCCCTCGCGGTAGAACATGAGGAAGAATGTGAGATAGACGAGTGCAGAGCCCGTCTCACGCTGACCCACGATGCAGAGCATGGGCACGAGCACCACGGCGCAAGCCGCTGCAAAGTCTTTCCAGCGTTGTATGTTATAGCCGTAGGTGCTCATCAGTTTGGCGAGCGCAAGTGCGGTTGCAAACTTGCCGAACTCGGCAGGCTGCAAGCGTAGCGGACCGATGACGAGCCACGAGTGGGAACCCTTGATGTCGTGAGGGTTGAAGATGGTGGCAAAGAGCAGCAGGAGCAGCACACCGTAGATGATGAACGAGAACGTGTCGAAGAAGCGCGAGTCCATCATCAGTATGACAAAACCGAGACAGATACTCGTGCCAATCCATAGAATCTGCATACCCGAGCGTGTGTCGAGCGACAGCAGGTCGTTGTCGCCGAAGGAGTAGCTCGCACCGCAGATGCTCAACCATCCGAAGAGCATCAGTGCTATGTACAGGCCAATGGTCAGCCAGTCGACCTGCGACCAAATGCTTTGTGGTTTGTCGTTTATCATTATTTTTAGTTTATAAGCCTTTCTAAGCCTCTTTAAGCCTTTCTAAGCCTCTTTAAGCCTTTCTAAGCCTCTTTAAGCCTTCCTAAGCTTTTTACTTTTTTACTCTTTTACTTTTTTACTTTTGAGAGAATCTCGGACCGTAGCCAATGCGTCGTGCCTGCATGGCATCGGCTTGCGCCTCGGCAGCAGGCGATAGCTTGCCCGTAAGATACTGTTCCATCATCAGTCCGCCGATAGGTACACCGAAGTCGGCACCCCATCCGCCGTTCTCTACGTACACGGCGATAGCTATCTTCGGGTTGTCCATCGGTGCGAAGCCCATGAACACGGAGTGGTCGCGTCCGTGGTTCTGCGCCGTACCCGTCTTGCCACATGCCTCGAACGGCAGTCGTGAGAGAGCTTTACACGTACCCTTCAAGGCTGAGGAGCGCATACCTGCTACCACGTAATCGTAGGCTCGGCGTGATGCCATTGTGTAGTGGCGGTGGGTGTACATGGTGTCGAGCGGTTCGCCTTGCACCTTGCGCACCACGTGTGGTCGGTAGTAGTAGCCGCGGTTTGCGATGGTGGCACCGAGGTTGGCTATCTGTAGCGGAGTGAGCGTCACCTCGCCCTGGCCGATAGATATAGATATGATAGTCAGACCGTTCCACGAGCCACGATAGTTGCGGTCGTAATAGTCGGCGTTCGGAATCATACCGCGCTTCTCGCCAGGCAGGTCGATGCCCAACTTGTAGCCGAAGCCCATCGACACCATATAGTCGCGCCACGTGTTCATGGCGTTATACGGAGTCTTGTATTTCGAGCGGTTGCCAATCATGTAGTAAAGTCCCCAACAGAAGTAGGAGTTGCACGAGGTGCTGATGGCATCGACAAGAGCGATAGGAGCGGCATGTGAGTGGCAGCCTACGTGCAGACCGCGATAGTAGAAGCCGTGGCTGCAGGGGAACGCTGTGCCCGGTGTGATGATGCCTTCCGTCATGTACGTAAGAGCCTGCGATGTCTTGAACGTGGAGCCGGGCGGATACATACCCATGATGGAGCGGTTGAGGAGTGGTTTCCACGCATCTTTAGCCAGTGCGCGGTGGTTCTTAGCGCGTGCACGTCCCACCATGATACGTGGGTCGTAGCTCGGAGCCGACACCATGCAGAGCACTTCGCCCGTACGAGGGTCGAGTGCCACGATAGAGCCTATCTTGCCCTCCATGAGACGTTCGCCCAATGCTTGCAGCTTCTCGTCAATGGCGAGCGTGAGGTCTTTGCCGGCAATCGGTTTGCGATCGTACTTGCCGTCCATGTACTTGCCTTGTATGCGTCCGCGAGCGTCGCGCAGCAGAATTTGCACTCCTTTTTCGCCACGCAACTGTTTCTCGTACGACTTCTCCACACCGAGTTTGCCGATGTAGTCGCCAGGCTGATAGTAGCTATCCTCCTCAATGTCGTAGGGCGACACCTCAGCCACGTCGCCGAGGATATGCGCGCCCACCTTCGATTGGTATTGGCGTATGCTGCGCTGCTGCACGTAGAAACCAGGGAAGCGGAATATCTTTTCTTGGAAGAAGCTGAACTCCTCCGAAGGGAGCTGACTCATAAAGAGCTGCTGCGTAAAGCGCGAGTAGCCAGGGTTCTTCGAGTAGTCCTTAATGTCGTTCATGCGCTTTATGAAGAACTCTTTCGTGATGCCAAGCGCGTGGCAAAACTCAAGCGTGTCGATGCGTCCCTTTGCTTCGTTCATCACGACCATAATGTCGTAAGCCGGCTGGTTGTACACGAGCAGTCTGCCGTTGCGGTCGTAGATGGCACCACGCGAAGGGTATTCGATTTTCTTGAGGAAGGCGTTGGAGTCGGCGTTCTTCTTGTAGTCGTCGCTAAGCAGCTGCAGCGTGAAGAGACGCACGATGTAGACAACGACAATAGCCGTTGCCACGAAAGCGATTACGTAGCGCCGTTTCTCAAGGTTATAATTGCTCATTTCCTACTACTGATGTTACCGATTACTACTAATAATGTTCTCTACTTACAGTTTCTGCTGTGCTCTATCTTTTACTTCTGAAGTACTCTATCACCAAAATCAATACAACGGTGATGATGGTGCTTGCCACGATGCAAGCAATCCATTGTCCCCAGTTGTACAGATTGAAGGCTTCGAGCGAGAAGAATGTGAAGCAATAGATAAGTACGAGGATGATGGTGTAATTGGTGTATTTGCTTGAGCCGAAGGTGAAGGGGGACGGACGGAGGTCGTCGGCACTATCGCGTGGCGCGAATAGTTCGACAACGTAGGGTTGCAAGAAGCCCACGAGCGTCATTGAGGCAGCTGCTACACCTGGTGTGTTGGTGAAGATGTCCACCAACAGCCCCATGAAGAAGCACCAAAGCAGCGTAGCCCACTTCGCTTCGCCGCGTTGTACGGTCAGTGCGAAGTAGACATAGAGTAGCGGTGTGGCGCATCCGAAGACGCTGATATGGTTGAGTAGCAGCGTCTGTGCGAGCAGCAGCACTATAATGAATACTATGTTTCTAAGGAAGTTCAGGCTCATTTGTTTCTTCTGTATGTTTATTGGCGTGCCTTGATGGAGTCTTCGGCAGCACGCAGTAATTCAAGTTTCTTGTCCATCTCGCGGTCGTTGATGACGCTCACGTCGCGCAGACGTGAGAAGTCGGTCGACAGAGCGATGTTGAGACGGTAGGAGAGTCCGTTCTCGGAGTTGTACACATGTTTGATGCGTCCGACGATGATGCCCGGTGGAAACACCGAGGAGTAGCCCGATGTCACGATGAAGTCGCCCAGTCGGAAGTGTGCATGGCGTGGTATGTCCTCTACGTATGCCGTTTCGGGCGAACCACCATGCCAGCGCAGGTAGCCGAAGTAGCCACGTCCGCGTATGGTGCAGCTGATGTTCGACTGCTCATTGAGCACAGGGATAACCACCGAGTAGTGTTCGTTGCATAGATAGACGATGCCCACGATGCCCTGTCCGCACACCACGCCCATGTCCTTGCGCACGCCGTCGGCACTGCCTTTATCTATGGTGATGAAGTTGTTAGCCTTGTCGAGCGACGAGCTGACGACCTTTGCCGGTATGGTCTCGTAGTCGCGCATGATGTTCTGTTGCAGTCGTTCGACGAGGGTAGTGTCGTTGTTTGACTTCTTCACCTGCTCGCGCAGCATCTCCACTTCGCGTTCGAGGTATATGTTGCGGTCGGTGAGTTGGCGGTTCACTTCGGTGAGGGCGAAGTATTGCTTCACGGACGAGTCCCATTCGTACATCTTGCCTGCTACGGCATTAGCCGATGAGAACCACACACTGCCCTGATAGCTGTTGTACTTGAACAGCAGTGTGAGGCTCACTACCTCAAGCAAGAGGAAGACGAACCAGTGGTTGTGGCGTGAAAGGAAATCTAATAGGTTGCGCATAATTGAAAAGTAAAAAAGTAAAAGAGTAAAAAAGTAAAAAGCAGAGGGCGTATAACCTTTCCTGCTCTTTTTTCTCTTTTACTTTTTTACCTTTTTACCTTTAAAAGTTATTTACTGTCAAGAGCGTTTTACTCTTTTACCTTTTTACTTTTTTACTCTTTTACTTTTAGCCTATCTCATAAGGAATGAGAAGCGGTCGATGTTCTTCAGAGCCACACCCGCACCGATTGCTACGCTGTGCAACGGATCTTCGGCGATGTGGAACGGAATATTGATCTTCTCCTGCAAACGCTTGTCGAGACCACGCAGCAGGGCACCGCCACCACTGAGATAAATGCCGTTCTTCACGATGTCGGCATAGAGTTCAGGCGGTGTGTTCTCAAGAGCAGAGAGCACAGCGTTCTCGATCTTTGCGATAGTCTTGTCGAGGCAGTGTGCTATCTCCTGATAGCATACCGGCACCTCCATAGGGAGCGCAGTGATGCGGTTCGGTCCGTGAACGATGAAGTCCTCCGGTGCATCGTCGCCAAGCTCAGTGAGAGCCGAGCCGACGTGTATCTTGATGCGCTCAGCCATACGCTCCGAAACCTTCACGTTGTGCTGGCGTGACATATACTCCTGAATGTCGGCTGTGAGGTCATCGCCAGCAGTGCGAATAGAGTTGTTCGACACGATGCCGCCGAGCGAGATTACAGCAATCTCTGTTGAGCCGCCACCTATGTCTACTATCATGTTGCCCTCTGGTGCTTCCACGTCGATGCCGATGCCTATAGCAGCTGCCATAGGCTCGAAGATGAGGTACACGTCGCGTCCGTCGGCGTGCTCAGCACTGTCGCGTACGGCGCGCAACTCCACTTCGGTAGAACCTGAAGGAACGCCGATAACCATACGCAGCGATGGCGTGAAGAGTCGGCTGCCAGAGTGTACCATCTTGATGAGTCCGCGCATCATCTGTTCACATGCTGAGAAGTCGGCGATGACTCCATCGCGGAGTGGGCGAATGGTTCGGATGTTGTCGTGAGTCTTCTCATACATCATCTTTGCCTTCGAGCCGACAGCAATCATTTTGTCTGTGCGACGGTCGAGTGCCACTACCGACGGCTCATCAACAACGATCTTATCGTCGCAGATGATGATGGTGTTGGCAGTGCCGAGGTCCATCGCAATTTCCTGTCTGAATGAAAAAAATCCCATTTATTGAGTTTTGAATTATGAGTTTTGAGTTTACTTTGCAAACCAAGCGTGGATGGCTGTGTCGTAGTGGCTGCTTACGCCGAACGCACGCTCAGCGAACATTTTGCGCTCCTCAAGAGATGTCTCCGCACCATTAGCGTTGAGGATGTCGAGGAGAATCTTGTATTCAGCCTTGCTCGGAACGATGACCACGTCGTTGAAGTTCTTAGCACCAGCACGGATGAGTGAGATGCCGCCTATGTCTATCTTTTCGATGATGTCGGCATCGGAAGCACCGCTTGCTACAGTCTGCTCGAATGGGTAGAGGTCGACGATGACGAGGTCGATTTCGGGGATGGCGTATTCAGCCATCTGCTGTCGGTCGCCTTCATTGTCGCGGCGAGCGAGGATGCCACCGAAGATGCGTGGGTGCAGAGTCTTGACACGTCCACCAAGGATTGATGGGTAAGATGTTACGCTTTCTACAGCCTGACATTCGTAGCCAAGCTTTTCGATGAATGCTTGTGTACCACCAGTAGAGAGGAATTTAACACCTTCTTCGTTGAGCTTCTTCAGGAGCTCGTCGAGACCATCCTTATGAAATACGGAGATAAGCGCGGTCTTGATTTTTTTTGTTCCAGCCATGATTTCTTTTTATTATTGTTGATTATCCTTTTTACCTTGTTGTTGTATGATGTTGTTACACGTGCGAACGTCAATATGGCTTTGCTATTCCGTCTTGCGTGTAATTTTTCAAAATCAATGCAAAGGTACTAAAAACCAATAATATAATGTGTAAATTGTAGAAAAAATGCGGAAAAAGTTGTGTTAAATATGTTTTTATTGATTTATATACAAAAAAACGAGTTAAAGACCTAATCTTTAACTCGTTCTTTGTAGCGGGACCCAGGATTGAACTGGGGACCTCATGATTATGAATCATGCGCTCTAACCAGCTGAGCTATCCCGCCATCGTTCTTGATTGCGGGTGCAAAGGTAATGCTTTTTTGTTAATCGCCAAAACTTTTTGCAAAAAAAATCACAATAAAGTGCATTTTCTTTGTCTTTTTCCCTATCTTTGCAAAAAATACAGGCCTTCCTAATGGCTTAACTACTAAAACAACAACTATGGAGAAAAACAAAATCACTGTAGAACACCTCCTAAACTCAACCTCGAAGAATATCATTTGGCAGCTTATCGGTACCGATTCGGGTTTGCAGAAGTGGATAGCCGATAGCGTGACGCTCGATGGCGACCAACTTACCTGCGCATGGGGCGATGCTAACCGCCACCACGAAGTACGAATGGCAACGGTCAGCGTGATTGAGAAATACGGACGCATACGCTGGAGTTGGGACGACGAAACCGACGGATCGTATGTAGAGATACGTATGGAGAAGTGTAGTCTGACGGGTGGATACATGCTCAGCGTTACCGATTTTACAGACGATGGCGATAAAGACTGGCTCGAGGATATATGGACGAGCAACTTCGAGCGTTTGCGTCGTAAGTGTGGCGTGTAGGGTAGGAGTGGACTACTTCGGCAGTGTAAAAATACTAAAATCATTTAATTTCGTGGAGTATATGAAATATTTATGCTAATTTTGCAGCATAAAAAAGCATACATATACTTAACCTCTTATATGTAGTGCACTGGTGGAACAGTCTACCTATATATAATAAGGTAAAAACGCTCACGATGTTTCGTATAAAGAAATTAGATATCTTCATTGCAAAGCAGTTCGGTCTTTTGTTCATAGGAACGTTCTTCATCTGTCAATTTGTACTGATGATGCAGTTTCTGTGGAAATATGTCGACGAGCTAATCGGTAAGGGACTCTCCGTCGACGTGCTTGCCGAATTCTTTTGGCATATGGGACTCATGCTTGTGCCGCAAGCAATGCCGCTTGCCATTCTGCTTTCATCGCTTATAACATTCGGAAATCTCGGTGAAAGCTCAGAGCTGACGGCTATAAAAGCTGCAGGTATATCGCTCATGCAAGCGTTTCGTTCGCTCATAGCCATCAGTGTGGCTATCTGCGTGCTCTCCATTTATTTTCAGAATTCTATCGGTCCGGAAGCCAACCGCAAGCTCGCCTTGATGCTCATATCAATGAAGCAGAAGAGTCCGGAACTGGAAATACCGGAAGGCGTGTTTTACGACGGCATACCAAACTCTAACCTCTACGTGTCGAAGAAGAATATGGACACGGGTAAGCTTTACGGTATAATGATTTATCGCATGACTGGGTCGTACGAAGACCAGGCGATAATACTCGCCGACTCGGGCATGTTGCAGTCGACAGCCGAGAAGAAGCACCTGCTGCTCACGCTGTGGAGTGGCGAATGGTTTGAGAATATGCAGTCGCAGGAGTTGGCTGGCAGCGCTTCGGTGCCCTATCGTCGCGAGTCGTTTGTGCAGAAGCATATCGTGCTCGACTTTGATTCCGACTTTAATGTGAGCGATGGTTCGTCGATATCCAACGACGCACGCGGCAAGAGTTTCACGCAGATAGTTCACGATATGGATTCGCTGAAACAAGTGTACGATAGTATCGGCAACAACTACTACGCTGCCGATCGACTCACGTTCTATCGACTCGCTTCGGTTACGAAGAACGACTCGCTTCGCGCCCTACAACTTGCTACGACCTCAGCCTATAACGTCGATACAGCATACGCTCACCTCACGTCGCAACAGAAGCGCACCGCTATAAGTTATGCCCTGAACCGAGTAGGCTCGCGCAAGAGCGACCTCGAGTTTAAGTCGCTCATCACCAGCGATGGCGACCGCCTGATACGTCAGCACGAGATAGAATGGGTGGCAAAGATAACGCTTGCCTTGTCGTGTCTCATCTTCTTCTTTATCGGTGCGCCGCTCGGAGCCATCATACGCAAGGGCGGTTTGGGTCTGCCGGTGCTCATTTCGGTGCTCGTCTTCATCCTCTACTACATCCTCGACAACTCGGGCTATCGAATGGCGCGAAGCGGTATGTGGACGATATGGTTCGGCAAGAGTCTTGCTCCCGCTGTGCTTGTGCCGATGGCGGTGTTCTTTACATATAAAGCAACCAACGACTCCGTTGTGTTCAATGCCGACTTGTACGCCGACATCTTCCGTCGCTTCTTCGGTCTGCGCATCAAGCGCCCGATATATCGCAAGGAGGTGGTAATCAACGATCCGCACTACGCCGACGACTTGGCACAATTGCAGCAGATGAACAACGAGATAGTCGAGTACTCGCACACGCATCGTTTGAAACGTGCACCAAGTTGGGTGAAAGTGTTCTTTAAGTACGAGCCCGACAACGTGATGGAGCGCATTGTGCCACAGCTGGAGCAGATAATAGAAGACCTCAGCAACTCGCGCGACCGCACTATCATCAACCACCTGAGCATGTACCCCGTGATGTCGGAGCGCGCCCATACACGCCCCTTCGAACGCAAGTGGCTGAACATTGTGGCAGCCATCGTCGTACCGCTCGGCTTCGTGCTCTACATGCGAATGTGGCGCTACCGTTTGCGTCTGCAGCGCGACCTGAAGGTGGTGCAGACCGAGAACAAGATAATCATGGGCAGAATAAACGCTATACTCAATCGGTAGCGGCATACTTAATGGCGATATTTTAGAAACAATAATAGTAAGATAACGAATAATAATAACACTCATCAACAAATAAATAATATGGGAGAATTCAAACTGAGCAGCATCGAAGATGCTCTAAAAGATTTTAAAGACGGACAGTTCGTAATCGTGGTTGACGACGAAGACCGCGAGAATGAGGGCGACCTCATCATCGCCGCCGAGAAGATAACTCCTGAAAAGGTGAACTTTATGTTGAAGAACGCGCGTGGCGTGCTCTGTGCCCCCATCACCCTCTCGCGTTGTAGGAGCTCGACCTGCCACATCAGGTGAGCGACAACACATCAATGCTTGGCACACCGTTCACCGTTACAATCGATAAACTTGAAGGATGCACCACCGGCGTGTCAACACACGATCGTGCTGCCACCATCAAAGCACTCGCCGACCCAGCGTCTACACCACAGACCTTCGGCCGCCCTGGACATATCAATCCGCTCTACGCACAGGACAACGGTGTGCTCCGCCGTTGCGGACACACCGAGGCAGCCATCGACCTCTGCCGCCTGGCTGGTCTCTATCCTGCAGGCGCACTCATGGAGATAATGAACGAAGACGGCACAATGGCACGTATGCCCGACCTGCAGAAGATGGCAGAGGAGTGGGGCTTGCGCATCATCACCATCAAGGATCTCATCGCTTACCGCCTCAAGAAGGAATCGATAATCGAAGTGGGCGAGGAGGTAGACATGCCTACAGAATGGGGACACTTCCGCCTCGTACCGTTCCGTCAGCAGAGCAACGGACTGGAGCACATGGCACTCGTGAAGGGCGAGTGGCGTGAGGACGAGCCCGTGCTCGTACGTGTACACTCTTCATGCGCCACAGGCGACATCCTCGGCTCGAAGCGCTGCGACTGCGGACAGCAGCTCCACGCAGCTATGCAGATGATTGAGAAGGAAGGCAAGGGCGTAGTGGTTTATATGCAGCAGGAAGGTCGCGGCATCGGACTCATGAACAAGATCGAGGCATACAAACTGCAGGAGGAAGGCTACGACACCGTAGACGCCAACGTGCACCTCGGCTTCAAACCCGACGAGCGCGACTATGGTTGCGGTGCGCAGATGCTGCGCCACCTCGGTGTGCACAAGATGCGCCTCCTCACCAACAACCCTACAAAGCGCGTAGGACTGGAGTCGTACGGACTCGAGATTGTGGAGAACGTGCCCATCGAAGTGATACCCAACAAGTACAACGAGCGCTACCTGAAGACTAAGCGCGACCGTATGGGTCACACCTTGCACCTCAAGTAAGGATTGTTGACACATACAGTAAGTATGTTGTTGAATTTTTAAGGACCAAAGAATAAAAGAACATGAGCTTGGGTGTATGCTATTTGTATATACCCAAACTAATGTTCTCGTCCTTTTTATAGAGTAAATGAGCCGTTTAGTAGAAAAAATAAAAAATAGCGATTATGATTAAGGTAATGATAGCGACGCTTATATCGCTTATGTCTTTTGCTCCGATAATGGCGCAGAATATTAAGGGAAAGATTGAAAATACTAAAGGAGAACCTTTGGCTTTCGTGAATGTCGTGCTTCTGACTCGTGGGGATTCGGTCTTTGTCAAGGGGGCTGTGAGTGGCGAGGATGGTAGCTTTGTTATCGATTCTCCTTGCAATGACGGAATCATTAAGGTTTCATCAATTAGTTATACTACAGTTTTCCGAGATTGTCGTGGAGAAGACATGGGTGTCATCCGATTAAGCGAAGAATCATGGATGCTCGGCGAAATCGTTGTAAGAAGCCAACTGCCCAAGACGGTGTTGAGCGGCGAAGGAATGATGACGACGGTATCAGGTAGCGTGTTGGAGAAAACTGCCAATATGGAGCAGTTGCTTTCACGCATCCCCAGCGTGTCGGCTAAAGACGGAGATATAGAAGTGTTCGGCAGAGGAACACCAGAAATTTATATCAATGGTCGTAAGATGCAAGACCAAATGGAGTTGCAGCGTTTGCAACCCAGCGACATCAAGAACATTGAGGTTATCAGCAACCCTGGTGCACGTTATGATGCCAGCGTGAAGAGCGTTATCTGCATCACCACCAAGAAACCGCAAGGCGAGGGTTTCAGCTTTGACAATAGCACCAGTTTTGTCATCAATGAAGATAAGCGTATGAGTTATTACGAGTCGTTCCGGGGCAACTATCGTAAAGGCGGCTTCGACATCACCGGCTTTTTGTATGGGGCATACACTCATCAACCAGACAACAAGAGAATACAGCAGTATACCTATACCAGCAATACATGGTTGCAGAATACTAAGGTAACGCAAGAATATATAAATCTCAATCCGTATGCACGCTTGAATGCCAGCTATATGTTTGACGATGATAACTCCATCGGTGCGAGTTTCAGTTACGACCGCTATGCAAGAAAAGAAGGTAGGGGACTACAGCAAGCCACATCATACTGCAATGATCAACTCGTGGAGACTTCTCGTGGAGACTATTTCTCTCCTGGTCATACCTCGAAATATCTTGCCAATGCCTATTATGTAGGCAAGATAGGGGCACTCAAAATAGATTTCAATACCGATTACTATTGGTATGGTGACAAGGATAGGATGACTATAAAAGAGAGCGTCACCGGTGAAGACAACCAGATAAAAAACTCTCAAGCCGACTCTTACCGCAACAACCGCAACTCGCTGGTTGTTTCTAAACTTGTTCTTGGTTTTCCACTGTTCAAGGGCGAACTGTCGGTAGGTGGCGAATACTCTTCTCTTAATCGTCGAATGCTATACACCATCGTGCCAGAAGTTACGAGTAATGAGAACGAGAAAGTGAAAGAGTCGATGACTTCGGCTTTCGTAGATTACACCCGCTCCTTCGGGGCACTTTCTGTGCAGGCTGGTTTGCGCTACGAGTATAACGACTTTGATTATTACACAAACGAGATTCGCATCGACCTTCAGAGCAAGACATACAGCAACTGGTTTCCGTCGCTTGCCCTCTCGCTACCCGTAGGCAAGACCCAGATGCAACTGACATACGCAGCCGACATCTATCGTCCCAGCTACAACGAACTCAGAAGTGGCGTGCAGTACGACAACCAGTACACATACGAATCGGGAAATCCGTTCCTCACACCATCTATAACGCGCAATCTTACTTACGCTTTCTCATGGAAGTGGGTTAATCTGCAACTGATTTATTCGCATATCTCCGATGAGGTTTGCACGATGACGCAGTCGTATCAGAACAACCCGATAAAGTCGCTTGCCCGTCCGGAAAATATCAACAGCTATAACTCCTTTCAAGCAGGACTGACGCTGAATCCAACCTACGGCATTTGGCATCCCACATTAGAGGCGATGCTCTACAAACAATGGCTCAAGATGGACACGCACGTGGGCAATAAGCTCAATAATCCGGTGGCTGTCTTCTCTTTTACCAACACGTTCGACTTCAAGTGGTTGACGGCTTCGCTCGTAATGACCGCACAGACCGAAGGAAACATGGGAAACAAAAATATACGTAAGGGATATTTCAACACCGACCTCTCTCTTTACAAGGCATTACTCAAAAATCGCTTGACGTTAACCCTTGACGTATCCGACCTATTCGCCACCGGCAATCAGCACCGCATGTTCTATTCTGGTACTGCACGAACATTGTTTTACGATGCTTACTCTGTCAGTAGCATCACGCTGGGCATCCGCTATCGCTTTAATGCCACAAATAGCAAGTATAAGGGAACTGGCGCAGGACAAAGTCAGAAGAGACGAATGTAATCGGCAGATTTTGGCGTGATTTTTACGAAAAAGTTATTCAAAAACTTTGCCGTTTTCTGCAAATGGTGTATATTTGCAGCCGATTTTATGATATGTATTCAATCTTGATTTAACATACAAACAATAAACTGATTATGATAAAGCTACACAAGCTGCTTTTTCTCTTTGCAGCCGTTGCTGCATTTACAGCATGTTCAAACTCAGAAGAGACCAATGGTACTGACGACTCTTTGTTGGCTAATGCGCCTCAAACCGAGGTGTATATGGGCGTTGATGTCCTGAATAACTATCAGAAGGTGAACGCTGTAACACGTGCTGCCAATCCTCTGTCTCCAACCGCCAATGTCAATTATTTCAATGTAAAGGTCGACCCACGCCTTGGTTTTAATGTCGCTCCAAACAAGTACGTTGGAGTTATGAACAACGGCAAGGTGTACACCGACTGCCCATACATTACTATAAATAAGGACAAGAACTTCGACTATCTTCTCAGTACAAATGGTTCGGGCTTGCGCACCCTTATTGCGGCAGGCGATACAACCACTGCCACCATTGTAAAGAAACTTACAAAATGGTGTGGCCGCACCAATCCGGTGTCGCCTACCGTGGTGGAAAAGAACATCCGTGTGATATGGTATCTCGCCAAGAGCATGGAGAACGGCTGGCATGTTGACGGCTTGCTCACCGACAAGGATGACATCAAGGCAGCATGTGATGCCTGCAAGGACGAGGGCTTCCAAGAGATAACCTTCGGCGAGAACGAAGGTAAGACGCAACTCACCTATCAGCAGCTTGCCGATTATTATCCAGCCATCTACAATATCAAACCTATCGATCCGACCCTCTTGGTTGACATCCATCAGCAGAAGCACTCTTCATGGGGTGAGATAAAGACATCCCTGCATATCAAGGAGGCTAAGGACGTGAAGGTGTTCCTCCCCGTAGGCATCGACTATACAGTAGAGGGTGTCGAGTCGGCAGCTCTTGTGCGCTACTTCGAGAAGTACTTCGAGGTGCAGGATTACGATGCAACCATCGGTGCTAATGTCAAGCTCACCGTTGAGCGCCAGGCTGCAGGCATCACAATCAATGTCACCGGCGTGACAAAGGAACTGCTCAAGGCCCTCGAACGCCGCTACAACGACGGACTCACCATAGAGATACACTCCTACTACAAACTCTCCGACAAGAATGGCGAGAGTGACTACATTGCCCCCGTATGGAGTGCCCTCAAAAACTCTACCGTCACCTACGACGGCGACGTGAAGTATCGCATCACATCGGCTTTCAATAGCGAGAGCGTTGGGAATTAATAGTGCGGTTTTGAACCCCATTGTACATATTTAGTGTGAAGGGTGTGTCAGAAATCAATTGATTTGGGCTTGCAGCTCATCTTGTTTGACTTCTGACACACCCTTTTTTCGTCACCGATTGCGTCCGCCGTCCGACCGGATTGCGTCCGCCGTCCAATCGGATTGCGACCGCCGTCCAATCAGGTTACGTCCGCAGTCCAATCAGGTTGCGTCCGCCGCCCAATCAGGTTGCGTCCGCTGTCCGATGCATACTTCTACGACTCTGGATGTCTAAAAAATAACAAAATCTCATTGCATTTTGTAGTTTTACTTTTAATTCCTCTTTGTTTTATTCGCCAAACTCGGAATTTCTTTATAATTTTGCAAGAAATTATAACTATACATATTTATAATAATGGCAGAATTATCAAATCGACTCAATCGTCTCGCTCCGTCACAGACACTTGCAATGTCGCAGAAGAGCGGCGAGATGAAGGCACAGGGCATAGACGTAATCAACATGAGTGTTGGTGAGCCCGACTTCAACACACCCGACCACATTAAAGAGGCTGCAAAGAAGGCTGTCGACGAAAACTTCTCACGCTATTCGCCAGTTCCGGGATACATGGATCTGCGTAAGGCTATCGTGGCAAAACTGAAGAACGAAAACAATCTCGACTATACAACAAGCGAGATACTCGTCTCGAGCGGAGCCAAGCAGAGCGTCTGCAACACAGTGATGGCACTCGTCAACGACGGAGAAGAAGTGATAATTCCGGCTCCTTACTGGGTGAGCTATCCGCAGATGGTGAAGCTGGCAGGTGGTACGCCGGTCATTGTGAACGCAGGTTTCGAGCAGAACTTCAAGATGACTCCCGAGCAACTTGAGGCAGCTATCACACCGAAGACACGTATGCTCATACTCTGCTCGCCAAGCAACCCAACCGGCAGCGTATATACAAAGGACGAGCTTGAAGCACTGGCAGAGGTCATCAAGCGTCACGACGACCTGTTCGTACTCGCCGACGAGATATACGAACATATCAACTACGTAGGCAAGCACGAGAGTATCGCTCAGTTCCCCGGCATGAAGGAGCGCACAATCATCGTCAACGGCGTGTCGAAAGCATACGCCATGACAGGCTGGCGTATCGGCTTCATTGCAGCACCCGAGTGGATTGTCAAAGGCTGCAACAAACTGCAGGGACAATATACAAGCGGTCCGTGCTCAGTAAGCCAGAAGGCAGCAGAAGCAGCATACACCACATCGCAGGAGTGCGTTGAGACAATGCGTAAAGCCTTTGAGCGCCGTCGCGACCTCATCGTGAAACTGGCAAAGGAGATACCCGGACTCGAGGTGAACTGCCCTCAGGGTGCATTCTATCTCTTCCCCAAGTGCTCAGGTTTCTACGGCAAGAGCTACGAAGGCAAGACCATCAACAATTCGACCGACCTTGCCATGTTCCTGCTCGAAGAAGGACACGTGGCAACAGTAGGCGGTGACGCCTTCGGCGACCCCGAATGTTTCCGCATGAGTTACGCCACCAGCGACGATAATATTCGCGAAGCAATGCGCCGTATTAAAGAGACACTGGCAAAACTCAAATAAAAAAATGTTAAAGCTATGACAATAGGGTGATTATTTGCCATTATTTGCTAACTTTGCCATGCTGATATAGCATCGAGAGTGGATATAGGCAAGAAACCACTAATACTATTTGAAATAGTGCTAACATAAAAATGAATTTTTTTATTAACCATTTAATAACTTATTAAACTTTACAAAAAATTATGGCAACTACACAAGCTAAAGCGAATCCGAAAAAGTCTTCAGGATTCCAGGGTGTTAAAAATGCGTTCTTTATCATCCTTGTATGTTTTGTACTCGCAGTGCTTTTCTTCAAGTACATCCTTGGTGCACCTGAGCACTTCGTAAACGGTGATCCGACACAGCCGGTTAAGGACGGTAACCTCATGGGTACAGTCTACAAAGGTGGTGTTGTCGTTCCTGTGATCATCACTCTTCTCTTCTCTGTAATCGCTCTCTCTATCGAGCGCTTCTTCGCTCTCCGCACAGCTTTCGGTAAGAGCTCACTCGGTAAGTTCGTTGTTTCTGTAAAGAAGGCTATCACAGCAGGTGATATGGCTAAGGCACAGGAGCTTTGCGACAAGCAGCAGGGTAGCGTAGCTAACGTTGTTGGCGCTTCTATCGCAGCTTACAAGGAGATGGAGGCAACTACAAACCTCAAGCGTGCTGCTAAGGTTTCTAAGATCCAGCAGGCTCACGAGGAGGCTACACAGCTCGAGATGCCTACACTTCAGATGAACATGCCTATCATCGCAACTATCGTTACACTCGGTACTCTTACCGCTCTTTTCGGTACTGTGGTTGGTATGATCCGTTCATTTGCTGCTCTTGCTTCAGGTGGTGGTGGTGACTCACTCCAGCTTTCTGAAGGTATCTCTGAGGCCCTCGTTAATACCGCATCTGGTATTTTGACATCATGGGTAGCCGTAGTCTCATATAACTACTATTCAAACAAGATTGACAAGCTGACATACGCTCTTGACGAAGTAGGTTACACTATTGCTAAGACATACGAAGCAAACCACGCAGACGAGGCTTAATTTTACTAACCCTTTAAAACATTTATCATTATGGGTAAAGTAAAAGTTAAGAAAGCGGATGTTTGGATAGATATGACTCCTATGTCCGACGTGATGGTCCTCTTGCTCACTTTCTTCATGTTGACATCAACATTCGTGAAGAACGAAGCAGTGAAGGTCATTACTCCGGGCTCGGTATCTGAAGTAAAGGTACCGGAGACAAATGTCTTGACAATCCTCTGCGATAAGGACGGCCGTATCTTCGTTGGAATGGATAATCCAAAGAGAATGGGCGAACTCGTTCAGGGCATGGCAGACCAGTATGGCGTGCAGCTCACTAAGGGACAGATGGAAACTGCCCGCAGTGCTGCCTCTATCGGCGTCGAGATGCAAGACCTTGCATCTGCACTGAACTTGGAGGAAAAATTGAATGAATACCAGGCTACAAAGGGTATCCCTACTGATAGCGTGGACGGTAAGATGAGCCAGTTCCAGGATTGGGTGAAGATGGCTCGCGATAACAACGGCTCGGAAATGAAGCTCGCCATCAAGGCGGATGCAGGCACTCCGTACAAGACCATCAAGAAGATGATGTCGGAGCTCCAGGACATGAGCGAGAACCGCTACTATCTCATTACCGCGCTTAAATCTAATTCGGAGGACTAAGACATGGCAAAGAAAAAAGCAAGCAGACAGAAAAAGATGCAGACCCGCGTGGACTTCACGCCGATGGTGGACATGATGATGCTTCTTATCACGTTCTTCATGCTCTGTACATCTTTGGCTAAGCCTCAGACTATGAACTTAACCATGCCTTCGAACGACGAGAATATCTCTGATAAAGATCGTAACGCTGCTAAGGCATCACAGACTGTCACTATCTACGTGTGTGGTAACGATAAGATCTACCACGTTGACGGTCTGCCTAAGTATGATGACCCGACCTGTCTGAAGGAGACAACATGGGGTCAGAAGGGTATCCGCTCGGTGCTCTTCAACCACATCACCGAAGACGGCTCGCAGCCTGTTAAGGACATTATGATGGCTAAGGACGCTCTTGACAAGAAGAAGCTCGCTAACCCTGCTGCTTATCCAGAGGCAGTGTATGACGCTGAGCTGACTAAGATTAAGAAGGGTGAGCTCGAGACTGGCAAGGTGCCGACAATGACCATCATCATCAAGTGTACTGACGAGGCTTCATACAAGAACATGGTTGATGCTTTGGACGAAATGACTATCTGCAGTATAGGTACTTATGTCATTGACAAGATCAATGAGCAGGATGCTAAGCTTCTGAGCTCAAGAGGTGTCAAGTAAATGACTAATAATTAAAGAAAGGACGAAGAAATGTCAAAAATAGATTTGATATCCAATGAATGGACTGACCTCGTGTTTGAGGGCAGAAACCAGGCATATGGAGCCTATAAGTTGCGCAAAGGCACTGCCAAGCGTAACGTTTGGGCTTTGTTAATCGTAGGCCTTGCTGCAGCACTTCTCTATCTCGGACTTCAGCTTCAGAAAATGGCTGAGGCTAATAAGAAAGTTGAGAACACTCAAGCAGTGGAGCTCGCAAAACTTCAGACTGAAAAGAAGAAAGAGGCTAAGGTTGAGAAGAAGGAAGTAATCAGACAAGAGCCTGAAAAGGTCGTAGAGCAGGTTAAGTCTTCTGTTAAGTTCACCGCTCCTGTCATCAAGAAGGACGAAGAGGTTAAGGAAGAGGACGAGATTAAGCTCGACGAGGTACAGAAGAGCGACAAGGCTGTCGGTGCCTTCACAGTAGAGGGTAACGACGAGGTCGGTGGCGCTGTACTCAAGGCCAAGGAAGACATCGCAGCTCCGGAGCCTCCGAAGCATGTTGAGGAAACCAAGGTCTTCACAGTCGTAGAGCAGATGCCTATGTTCCCTGGTGGCGACGCTGCACTTATGAGCTACCTCGCTAACAACATCCACTATCCGACAGTAGCTGCCGAGAACGGCGTACAGGGTCGTGTTGTTGTAGGCTTCGTTGTTGAACGCGATGGTTCTATCACCGATGTACGCATATTGCGTGGTGTTGACCCGTCACTCGACCGTGAGGCTATGCGCGTGGTTAAGAGCATGCCACGCTGGACTCCTGGTAAGCAGAATGGTTCAGCTGTGCGTGTTAAGTATCAGGTGCCGGTAGCATTCCGCCTCCAGTAATCTTGACGCATACGAACATCTTACATGCTTAGACAGTAAGATTAGCAATAACAACCATCCACGTAGCTTCGGCTTTATACCGGAACTCATGGATGGTTGTAGCTTAAATAAACATTTGTTTGTCGAACATTAGCACCTTGAATAAGCATTCCGACGCAATCGACAATATACTTGAATCGTATTCCGATGCAATCGGCAACCAATATACCCCTAACCACCTTTGCGGCACACGTAGCCAGACACACCCCACGACCCACATGTGGTCCACTTAAAGCGAATGTTATTCTATACATTATATATATTATTGTGTTAAACTATTTGTTTAGATACAACTATGAAAACGAATTTTAAGAGCATCTCCATACTCGCACTGCTTGCAATGACGCTCGTAATGATGTCTTGCGGTGGCGAAAAGAAACGTAAGGACGGTAGAACCGATACCACTACGCAAGGTGAGATAAGCTTCGCGTGTGACGAGAGCTTCAGTCCGATAATCGACGAACTCGTAGAAGTCTATCACATGCAGTGCCCGAACACTAAGCTCAAGCCTATCTATACCAACGAGATTGACGGCATAAACATGCTCCTCCAGCAGAAGACATGGCTCACGATCACCGCACGCAATTTCACTCCGAAGGAGTACACATACGTGAAGGACGGCTTGAATATGCTGCCCGAAGCAGTGCGTCTCGCCTACGACGGCATGGCACTCATCTGCAACAATCAGAACCTCGACTCATGTATCACCGTCAACGATATCAAGGCGATACTCTTAGGCAAGAAAACCAAGTGGAGCGAGGTGAACCCAGGCTCAAAACTTGGCGAGATTTGGGTGTGCTTCGACAATCGTAAGTCGAGTGCCGTGAACTACTGTTGCGACTCAATCCTCGGCGGAAAGCCAATCGACAGTCCGAACGTGTTCGCAGCAAAGGACAGTAAGGACGTTATCGACTACGTAGCATCCACCCCGAATGCCATCGGCGTTATCGGTAGCAACTGGCTCAACGACAAGCGCGACTCAACCAATACCACATGGAACAAGGCAATACGCGTAATGTCGGTATCGAAACTCGATAAAGCCACACCATATAACTCATGGAAACCATATCAGGCGTGGCTCCTCAACGGACGCTATCCATTCGTTCGCACAATATGGGCGTTGCTTAACGACCCGAAGCGCGGACTGCCTTGGGGCTTTGCCCACTTCATCGAGTCGCCGAAGGGTCAGCTCATCCTCTTTAAGGCAGGTCTGCTCCCCACACGTGGCGAGATAACCATACGCGACGTGCAGGTACACAACCAATAGTTGTGCTGTGCTAATTAACGTAAACGTATGCTAATACGTACCCCACGCTTTAAACCAAGAGCGGTAGTCGTACGTCAATGAAATAAACAGAATATTAACATTCAAATTATACAGAACTATGAAAACAATGAAATACCTCGTAGCTGGACTGCTCCTCGCAGGCTTGTCAGTACCAGCAATGGCGCAGACATCACAGGCTGATATCGACGCCATCACAAAAGTGATTGTAGATGCTAAGGGCGACGCTATCGCTACTAAGGATCAGGTAAAGGCTTTCAAGAAGACTTACAAGAAGGACGCTACAGCTATCGCAGCTCTTGGTCGTGCTTTCCTTGAGGCTAAGAACTACCAGATGGCAGAAGAGATAGCTAACCTTGCAATCAAGGCTAACGGCAAGAGCGCTGAGGGCTACATCCTCCTCGGCGATATCGCTTCTGCACAGGACGACGGCGGTAAGGCTGCTGGCTACTATGAGCAGGGTACATACTATGAGCCGGCTAACCCGACATCATACGTAAGATATGCTACAGTGTACCAGAAGGTAGACCCAGACGGAGCTGTCGCTATGCTTGAGAAACTCCGCACTGTGAAGCCCGACTATCCTGTAGATGCTGCTGCAGGTCGTATGTACTCACGCAATGGTCAGTTGAAGTCGGCTATGTCTCACTACGACAAGGTGGCTGACCCGACAACCATCGAGGACTATATCCTCTTCGACTATGCTCTCACAGCGTACGCTCTTGAGGAGTACGACAAGGCAGTAAGCCTAGCGCAGAAGGGTATTCAGAAGTATCCTTACTACGGTTCATTCAACCGCGTTGTGCTCTACGCTTCTGACAAGCAGAAGAACTACCCAACAGCCGTTGAGTATGGTGACAAGCTTTTCGCTGCTACCGACACTGTTAAGTACACAGCAAACGACTACACCTACTACGCTGACGCTTTGCTGAACGTAGGTCGTATAGACGATGCTATCAAAGCTTACAAGCATATCCCAGAGGTTGCTCCTGAGAACAAGGAAGTGAACAAACTCATCTCTGATGCTTACCTCAAGGCAAAGAAGTTCGACGAGTCAGTAGCTGCTTACGAGGCATACCTCGCTGCTAAGGGTGAGGAGTGCACATACAAGGAGTACGACAACTTCGCTGACATCTATCTTGAGCAGTCAGAGGCTGCTGCCGACGAGGCTGCTAAAAAGGCTGCTTTGCAGAAGGCTGCAGACATCTATGGCACTATCGCAGAGAAGTACGATTACGCTGCTGTTTACGCTCTCTTCAAGCAGGCTAACGTGTTCCACGCTATCAACCCTGATCTGAAGGTTGGCTTGGCTATGCCTTACTACAAGAAGCTTGCTGAGAAGATCGAGTCGCTGCCGGAGAAGACAGCTGCCGACTTGAAGAAGCTTGGCACTGCTTATCAGTATCTTGCTGTTCATTACATACAGAACGACAAGGTAGCCGACGCAAAGCAGTGGGCTGCTAAGCTGCTTGAGGTACGTCCTGATGATGAGACTGCAAAGCAGATTATGGAACTGAAGTAATGCTTATTAACTTTTACAAATATAAAAAGGTGAACCAAACGGTTCACCTTTTTTAATTTCGATGGCTACCAATGCACATATTCTGCGCCGGAGGATGGCACGCAAAAGTTAAGGCAGTTTTAGCTCTGACATCTATTCTAACAAAAGAAGCGCGCCCGAAACGAATGAACGTTTC
>ERZ859937.161-NODE-161-length-33297-cov-1.806119_pt1 | contig 33297 bp, 44 predicted proteins | sample MGYA00509985_ERZ859937 | MGnify/ENA primary metagenome ERZ859937 (study PRJEB30046, sample SAMN00715169) | human gut metagenome | study: EMG produced TPA metagenomics assembly of the A metagenome-wide association study of gut microbiota in type 2... | reverse complement strand
CGTTTGAACGGTATAACGCACGTCAGCAGGTAGACAACATCTTCCAGCAAAGCACGGATAACGTAAACCAGGGCGATAGCTACGCGGCGAGCGCCAGAGCCTACCGTAATGCAGGCAAGCGTGCTATGATGAACAGCATGCTGCAGGCAGGGCTGAGCGTAGCGTCTAACCTTTATTCGGCCAAAGCGTAGGAGCGTTGAAAAGCTCAGCCGGTAAAAGTGCAGGCGTTGGCCTGAAAGACTATAAGGTTTCCGGATATACAGAGATGAAAGGGCTGCCTGCTCATACCGGTGGCGGCATCTCAAGCTACAGTAATGATGGCTGGGCGAAAGCAAAATGGTAAAAATGTCATTTTGTACTTTACAAATCGGCAAAGTATGTGTGTTAAAATGATAGTGCGGAAGGGAAGCCATTCTCCCATTTTCATCATACTCTAAAAAATTAGCAACGTAGAAAGCATCTGAGGTCAAACCTTGGGTGCTTTTTGCGTATATAGGAAAGGAGCAGAATATGGCAGTAATTGATGTTTACGAGAACCAGGCAAAGCTCGGTACGCCTGCAAGCCAGACGAGCGGTGTGCATCCTGATATGGGCGGGCAGATGGCGCTGGCAAGGGCAAATGCAAATCTTACCAATACGATGGTCGAGGGAGGGCAGAAGCTCTATGAGCAGATAGCCATTGCCGACGTGATGAAGGCCAACAATGATTACAATATGCAGATGAGCAGGCTGCAGAATGAGCTGCTGCAGAATAAGGAAGAGAACGCAAGGGATAACCTTACCAAGTACGAGGAAGGGCGCAAGAAGATTATCAATGGCATTATGCAAAAAGGACCATCGACGCTGCGTGGCGTTCTGGGAAGCAAAGCCTTTTACAATACCATTGAGCGTGACTGGACCGGCCAGCGTGCTCAGATGGAACGTTATAGCATGGGTGAGATGGAGAAGTACCAGGATACGCAGCTTAACAATCAATACAAATTAGCTTTGAAGGACGTAGCAGTAAACTGGCATAACAATGATGATCTGGACGCTGTTATGCGCCGCGGCGATTTTATGACTGCAGCAAGGTATGCCAACTATGGCCAGGAAAAGATTAATGAAGCAAGCAACAAATGGAAGGCTGCGGTAGCAGAGACGGCAGCGCAGGCTGCTATCAACTCGGACAGCAGCGAAGGCTGGACGCGTGGCGGCGAGATACTGCAGGCCTACGGCTATCTTATGGACCCGCAGAAACGCATTCAATACGACAAGATTATCAGCGCGAGGGAGAAAAGCAATAATCAGCTTAATACCTTTGCCGGAATCTATGCCAAGTATGGCAGTGATATAAACGGCGGTGTGCAAGCGCTCTTGTCTACGCAGACCGGTACGGCAGATATCGCCAAAGGTTTGGCATTTGCACAGGGAGAGGAAGGCAAGGCTTGGGGCAGCAATCAGTGCGCTAATTTTGTAAAAAAGTATATTCAGACGGCTGGCGGTGATTATGACATTACCAGCAGTTTGGCTGACGGTACCTACCTTAACGCAGAACGTAAAGGGCTGACGTTTAATGACCGTAAACAATTAAGGGACGGAGATATTGTCTATTGGCAGGTAGATGGCAGCAAGTACGCTACGAGCGACAACCCGGATGATGTACATTCTGACACCAAGGCCTATAAGGGCATTACCCATGTCGGCATATACAATGCCAAGACCGGCAAGGTTATCCAGAGCGGTGAGCATGGAGTGAGTGAGCTGGCTCTGGATGCTGCCGGATATCATACGGTAGGCTACAGCCATATCGGCGGCAGAGCTATGGACGCTACAGAGCGCGAAGAATTAAAAAAAAGTTATATGCAGTACGCGCTGCAGCAGGTGCAGCAGAAGCGTACAAGCACTAACCTTATGGTGGAAAGAGCTTCTGATGAAATGTTTGCTGCCTACAATAATGGCATACGCGACCCGGCGTATTTTGAAAACATGGCCAAACAGATAGCAGGCAAGATTATAGCGCCTATAAAACTTTGCATGCTGTAGCCAAAAGCTTTACATCTTCGGGCGTACACAAATTAACTGTAGGTGAGGCTATGGAGATAGAGGATGCTATAGACAAGGGCGGACTGTCGCAGGATGAGCTGATCCAAAAGTTGTCTGATGCAGGCTGCAGCACGGAAACAATTATGAAATACGTGCATATGAATAAGCAGGCGGCGAAAGCTGCAGCTAGGGGCGAAGGCAAGGCATCATTTGACTGGGACAGCGTTATGGAAGCCTTTTACAGCAAGATGGGCGGAAGAAATAAGGTGCCGGAAGCGTGGCGTCCGGGATTGAAGCGGTACGCCAAAAGAGCAATAAACGAATACATAGCTAAAGAAAACCGCACGCCTACCGTAGACTGGGTGATGGATATTATGGAGCAGGGACTGGTTAAGGGCGTTGGCGGCGTTACTGTAGAAGGCGAACACTTCTGGAACAGTGATATATCATACAACATGGCACAGCTTGGCAACCATGATATCTATCATATCAGTAATGCAGATGACGGTTATGTCAATGTATGGTTTTATGGCAATGCTCAGCCGGTGCGCATGAGCAAGGCAGCGTTTAAGCAGACGATGGGAGATTAACATTATGGGAACTTTTAATTTCAGTAATATGCAAAGTGGCCAGCAGCAGGAAACTCAGAACATTCCGCGTGAATTTCGTCCTGCTGTTGAGCAGGCGAAAACGGAACCGGTCGGCTCTTACAGTAACAACAAAACAGGCTTCTGGGACGGAGTGAAGAATTTTTTCTCCGGCGCTGATGTTGATACCAGTGCCGGCTTTATTGATGAAACCGGAACATGGAACAATGGCACTAAACAGGAGCTTGCTAAATACTATCCTACACAAAAGAGTGCGGAAGAACTCGAAAAGGACAGATTAGGCTCTTTGTGGGACAGAGCGTATAAAAAATATCATTACAGCAAAGACGATGTACTGCTTGAAGCAAAGAAAATCAGCGCGGCCACAAACATTCCTGAAAATGCTATCCTGGCTAACGCTGATAATTTGGCCAACGCACGTAATGTCTACAACTATCAGCAGAAGGCAATGGACCCGCAGGCAGTGTTTAAGGCCTACCCTGAGCTGAGTGAGCTGGCCAAGCTGAGTGATACCGACGCTGCTATTGCTCTGCATAACTTAAAGAACGTGCGCCAGACGCAGGGCATTATTGAAGCAGCTAAGACCGGCTGGGAGCTTGATAACCTGATGAGTGAGCGCGGCCGTATGGGCTACGCCGCTATGAACGGCAAGGAGCTGACGGATGCTGACATTGCGCGTCTGGGTGAAATTGAAAAAGTACAGAAAAATTCCAAGGAACTGCCGGGGCTTTTTGAGGACCCGATGAGTGCTATTGTCGGCGGTACGGTGCAGAGTGGCAAGATGATGCTGCGTAATGCTCTTAATGGCCAGAAGATGGGCGTATACGGCGCTGGCTTCGGCGCACTTCTCGGCGGTATTGCCGGCGGCGGTGCAACGCTGGGTGCCGGTACTATGGGGGGCGGGGCAGCGGGTGCAAAGATCGTTTATAGCGTGGGCAGCCGTATCGGTATGGCGCAGGATATGTATGACGAAATTGCCGGCAACAACTACCTTGATTATAGAGGCTACAAGGATAAGCAGGGCAGGCAGCTGCTGACAGATAATCAGGCACGCAGCTATGCTGCTGTAGCGGCAGCGCTGGAAACAGGTATAGAATTCAGCAACGCAGATAAAATCCTGAACGTCATCAAAGGCGGTGCAGGTGCGCAGAGCATCAAAGAAATTATCAGCAGTGCCAAGGACAGCACGGAGCTGCAGAGCCTGCTTGCCGCATATCTGCGTGACAGTGCCAAAAACATCGGGACGGTGGCCATCTCTGAGAGTGCGGAAGAAGGCGTGCAGGAGATGAGCAACAGAATTATTTCTGATATTGCTGCAGCAAATAACCCCGGCGGTGATATCCCTACATATACTGCAAAGGACGTTATCGTTGGCGGACTGGAGGCAAGCTGGCAGGCACTGCCTGCATCTATTGGCTTTGGCGCCGGTGCGCATGGAGCAAGCACGGTATCTTTTATGCGTCGTGCATCCGCGGCGCTGCAGCTGAAGAGCGAAGAGCAGAAGGCAACTTTGCGTGATGCTAACGGCATATCCATGCTGAGAAGCCTTGCCGAGGATATTAAAAATAACGCTTTGTTTAAAAAAGCTCCGGAAGTATATAATGAGGTGCTGAATAATCAGCTCAAAGGCACGGAGCTGGAAACTATTAACATAGATACAGAGTACGTACTTAATCAGCAGGGCGGCTATGAGCTTTTGAAATCTGCAGCAAAGGCAGCAGGCATAGGTGAACAGTATCTTAAAGACATCATCGACACTAAGGCTGATTTGAAAATCAGTACAGCTGATTATGTATCTAAGCTGCTGCCGACTGAAATCGGCGCTCATCTGGAAGACTATATCACATTCAGCGATATCAGCGAATGCCTGGCACGCAACAGAGAATATGCCGGCAGAATGCGCCGCGAGATGGACCGCATATTGGCATACGAGAACCGCCAGCGAGAAGATGCTTTGAATACCTACCTTGATAATAACTTCCATACGCCGGAAACCCGTGAGATAGCAGAGGCTGTATTGCGCCGCTTCCCGGATAATCCCAAGGAAGGCGTAAAGGAAATCAGAAAATCGCTGCAGGCCAAGATTGACGAGCCGCTTAATCAGATTATCGAAGAGCTGGAAAAGGGTATGGGTAACGGGGTGGCTGTAGTAGAAATTCCCGAATATGATAATCAGATGCGTGGCCGTGGCATCAAGGTAAGCAATAACGACCCATGGTATCAGCGCTACTATAAAGAGAATAAGCATAAGCCCTCTAAGATGGAGCTGCGTGAGCTGGCGCGTGAGATTTGGACCGGCCACAACGAGTATGGGCTCTTTGGCTGGGAAAACCGCACGCCTGAAGATAACCAATGGTATGAGAATAACAAGGCAGCTATGGAAGCAACGGAAGAAGCCATCCGCAGATTGGATGCATTGACTCCTGCTCTGGAAAAAATAGATCCGGGCGAACTCTCTATTACTGAAGGCCTGAGCGAAGAAGGCTTTGAGGTATACCGTAAGCTGCGTGGCAAGCTGGAAGGCGCTGAAAGCAAAGAAGTGCGGCAGGCAGCACAGATGAGTGCTATCCTTGCCGCACGAATGGCAGACCGTATGGCTGAGCTGCATAGACAGGTTGGCCATACTAAATATACTGCGCTTGATTATGCGCGTAGTATTGGGCTTATCAGAAGTGAAAGCGAAGCTGCGGAGCAGAAGTTTAATCAGGCAGTAAATGTAGGTATTGATTTATCGAAGCGATATGAGGCTATAAATTTAGATGAATTAATTGATTCTGTTGGTGATAATAGCATTCACCCGGACGCTATAGACAAAACTATAAATTACATAAAAAATGTTTTAAGCACCAGCGAACCGGTAACTACGGAAGATCTTAGAGCAGTATTTGACTTTTCGAAAATTAAGGATGATTATTATTCACGTCATATAGTTCTGGCAAGGTCTCAAAACAGATTAAGCGATAATCAAAGGAGACGTGCTAGAAATATAACCCTTAGCAATCCTAAAGAAGTGTTGAGGAAAGCTATACTGATTGAAATTGCTCCGACTGAGCATAGCAAGGGAAAATATTTTAAAGAGGATACTGAAGATAGCTTTACCTATAGATTTGTAATGCCGGTAATTTTAAACAAAAGACCGAGAGTGCTAGTTATAAACGCCATTGGTAATAGTTTGGATATACTCCAAAACCTTAATGAAGTTACATTGTACGAAATAAGGGAAAACAAAATCCCGTCATCGCAGGCAAAAGGCGGCCTACCTATGACGGGATTAGTGGAGAAACAAACAATTCCTCCGCGTTCAGTATAACAGAAATGTTGGCTAAAGTCAAAGATTTGTATGGTGACCCTTATATAGATGAAAATACAGGCAAGCTAAGAATAGAAGATCAGATGGCTATTGGCTCTATGAAATTAGACCAGAAAGCATGGCATGGCACACCCTACAATTTTGAACGCTTTGACATTGGTAAGATTGGCGCTGGCGTTGGGGACCAGGTGCACGGCTGGGGCTTGTATTTTGCTAAGGACAGAAGAATATCAGAAGCATATAAGGAGGTATTGAGCGCTGATACTGGTGTGGTAATTGTCGATGGCGTGACGTACAAAATTGATAAAGAAGGCGATTGGGTTACTGGTTCAGGAGTGAAAATAACTAACAACAATCCTTTAACTTTTATTCTGGATACCTTTGATGCTATGGAAGACAGCAAGAGCAAGGAGAACGCAATAAAAAGTTTAAAGAGCAGAATTGCTAGTACTAAAAGGACGGCTAATACGGAAAAGTATATTGCCGAATTAGAAGAAGCAATAAACATTCTTGAAAAAGCGGATGTTAAGTATGAAAATACTTCTCGTTTATTAAAGGTGGAAGTCCCCGAAAACGATGTATTGCTAGACGAGCAAAAGACTTTCATAAATCAAAACAAAAATGTACAAGCGCTCTTGAAAAATGCTATCGAATCTTTGAATGAAGAGCAGTCAATGAAGTTCTGGGAAGATTTGCTGAATTTCAAATTAAGAGCTTTTGATAATGCTGGCAAGGTTCAGTTTAAGATTGATGGCTTCAATAAATTAGCAGATGGCATTGGTAAGCTTTTAGAGAGCAATTCTAATACATTTGGCTATAGAATGCTTGCAAGAAGCTTGGAAAGATACGGATATAGCAAAGAAGAAATTGAAAAGCTAAAGTCAGATGGTGAGTATCGTAATCAAGAACAAGAGAAGCTCAGAAGTCAGGCTGCTGCTTTAGAAGAAGAATTAGAGCGTGCCAAAGCAGAAGATGCTGCTGCAAAAGAGAAGGTTATCAATCAGGCAAAAGCTGATATTTCCGGTACTTTGGGGGGCATGTTTTCCGGCAACAAGATTTACGATGCTCTGGCGAAGGCTATGGGCGAAGAGGATTATAATTGGCGTGGCGCGTCTGAGCTGCTTAATGAGCACGGAATTAAAGGCATAGCTTACGAAGGTATGAAAGATGGCCGCTGCTTTGTCGTCTTCGATGATAAGAGCATTGATATTATAGAGCGCTATAACCAAGCAGCTGGCATAAGTGAGAGTATACATATCGGCACTGAGCTTACTGTACAACGTTCAGCGCAGGAAGTTATTGATGCTTATAATGAACTGGAAGCTATGAAACCAGTAACACTTGAATTTGCAGAGCTGACTGGACTTGACGTAAAGGAACAGCGAAAAGCAGCAAGAAGGAAATTTGATGAGCTGTACAAGAAGGATGGTGACTCAATTTATCTTACTAACAGGTATGGAGATAAAATCAACATTCCTACGGCAGTATTTAAAGAAATTAAGAGACACACAGCTAATATTGACGCATTGCAAGTCATTCCGCATATCCAGCAATTGTTAGATAGAAGTATCTATCTCTACACTACTACCCCAGATATAAATAGAGAAAAGCGTATGACGAGATATGTAACTGAATACAGAACATATGGAGCTAAAGTATTCATTGATAACACTGAATACTTTGCTAAGTGCGTTATAAGGTTACAAAAAAATGGAGAAATTATTCTTCATGATATTGATATAAATAAAAAAATAAAGGATGAAACTTCTGACCGAAGTGCCCCCGGTTACTATCCGGGACTTGGGTCAACAAGTTCATCCTTTGTTATAAATAGTATACCATGGTGGCTGAATGAGGTCAAGACTAAGCTGCTTGATAGCAAAAAACTCATGCAGGAAGCAGGCCAGAAGGGTCTTTATAAAATCAAAGGCCAGACAGCATTTAAAACTACCGGCGAGAAGGTTATTTCTCTGTTCAAAGCTGCAGACCAGTCAACCTTTATGCATGAAATGGCTCATATCTATCTGCATGATATGCTGGCACTGGCAGAATTACCGAATGCTCCTAAGCAGCTGCTGGATGATGTGGCCACGATTAACCAGTGGGCAGCGTGGAATGATACACAATTTGTCAAAGAGTACAAAGGCACTGCTATGGAGAGTGAGTTTAAAAAGCTCAACGAGCAGATGAAAACTGCAGTTGCCAAAGGCTCCGTTGAAATTGAAGGCAGGGCAATGACCTTGGAACAGATGCAGCGGCTCTGGATGCAGGAACGCTTTGCCCGCGGCTTTGAAAACTATCTGAAGAGCGGTGAGGCGCCTACAGAAGCAACGCGCAGTATCTTCCGACGCTTCAAACAGTGGCTGACTAAAATTTACCGTGCATTCAGCCAGATTGGCGGTGCTCCGTCCAAAGAGGTTAAAGCAGTTATGGACCGCATGATTGCCAGTGAAGATGAAATCGACATTGCTATGAGAAAAAAAGGCGTGGATGATTTTGCCGAAAGCGGTGGTATGGACTATCTGGAGGGAAGCACGAAGGACGTATATCGCCGTATGGTGGAGCGTGCCAAGGCTGATGCTGAGGAAAAGGTGCTAAAGATAGCACTTAAGGACGTCAAGGAAGATTACCGGCAGCAGGAAAAGGAACTTTTGAGCGTGAAGAAGCAGAATACCGTGAGAAGCTGGCCGCAGAACCGGTATTTATTATCCAGGAGCATATCAAGAATAACCCTAATACGAGCAGGTCTGTTATCTGCGAAACACTGGGCATGAACGTGGAGGATTACGTCAAGCAGCTTAAAGAGTATGGCGGCAACTTGGATGCTGCAGTAGAAGCTCATATGAAAGAGTTTAAGGAGGGGATAGATAACAGCGGCATAGATGCTCAGTATTTCCGTGAACGTGCGGAAGAAGTCGTGCAGGAGAGCAAATACCGTAAGCTGGCCACGGCGATGGAGCTGGAAGCGTTTGAGCGTATTGCCAAAAAGCAGCGTAACCTGACTACCAGAATAGAGGCCGAAGACAAGAATGATGCTGCAGAAAAAGGTGTCATTAAGACGGTAGACAAGATGACCAGGCAGAGCAAGCAGATAGAAGAGCTTACTGCAGAAACAAAGGGATTGAAGCAGGATAAGCGTGAGCTGCTTGCTAACGTGCGTGGGCTGCGTGATGCAGCGCTTCGTCATTACAAGGACTATGTGCAATTCGTCGAGATGAAGCTGGAGGTTATGCCTATTGAGGACGCCAATAACTACCAGATGTGGCGCAGAAAATCGGCGCAGGCGCAGTACAATTCTGAGCAGTCCCTTATCAAAGGCAACTGGGATAAGGCCGTCAAATACAAACAGGCTCAGCTGATCTATGATATGTTTGCTGACAGAGCTGTCCGCAATGCCAAGCAGATAAAGAAGATTGAAGATGGCCTGAAGCGCAAGCAGCAGACTATCAGTAAAGCGAAGAATATATCTGCAGATGAACGCTATGCATATAATCACCTTATGTATGTCTTTGGCTTTTCTGATGCCGACGCACCGGTACCGCCGCATTATGAGGGCATCATGGAAGTGCTGATGAAAGCAGATGCTACAAGGGAAGAAGGCGGACTGATGCTGGAGTCACCGTTCTTCGGGCCGGATGGGCAGACCAATCTGCCTGAATGGTTCCTGCAGGCGGCGATGAACAGCAATAAACGTAAAGCAGGGCATAAGGATTTGAGCAATATGCAGGTTGATTTGGTGGCACAGGTTATGCATATCATCTATAAGCGCGGTATGGATAATATGAAGCTGGCCACGATTAAAACCAAGGACGGCAGAACCCTGACTGTTGACGAAGCAGTTGCTGAGATTGAAGGGCAAGTGCGCCAGCGTATGATAGAACGCACTAACGCTGACCCGACCGGTGCCAACAAAAACAGATGGCAGGATGATGCTGCAAACTTTATCGACCAGGCTGACAGAGTGCTGATCAAGCCGGAGGTAGAGCTGAAGAAGATGGGGGATGTGGCGCTGCGGTATATCTATGACCCTCTGAAGGAAGCTGCAGATAAAGAGCTGAAGATGGCCGTGAATATGCAGAACAAATTGAAAGGACTGTTTGATGCTTACTCTCCCGAGGAACTGGCAGATATGCGTAACAAACGACTCTATGCTTTTGGCTCGTCGAAGATTACCAAGGAACAGGCGATTATGATTGCACTCAACTGGGGCACTGAAACAACCAGCAGCGCGTTCTGGACGGCTATCACGTCAACGTAGCGCAGGTTAAAAATGTGCTGCAGTATCTGGATGAGCGCGACTGGAACCTCGTCAACAGTATCTGGAAGCTCTACGATATCCATTGGGGGCAGATATGTGAAATTGAAGCACGCATGACCGGTGCCGTGCTGCAGAAGCAGGCTCCTAGGGCCTTTAATGTTGTTGGCGAGAATAGAAAACTATATTCGCTAAAAGGTGGCTACTTCCCTATTAAATATGACCTGCGGGATTTGCGTACGCAGGAACAGGCTGACGCTGCACAGCAATCTGCTATGAGCAACATTGCAATGTCTATGGGCAAAGGCTTCTTGAAAGAACGTACTCAGCATAAGGTTGAGCGTAGGCTGGATCTTAGATTTGAAGTTATCAGCGGCAGTATTACTGACGTTATTCATCTGGTGGCATTCCGTGAACCGGTACGCGACGTGCGCCGTATCGTACTCAACGAGAATTTTAAAAACCTTGTCTACAATTACCTCGGCCAGGACGCTTATAAGAATCTGAAAAAGTGGACCAGCGATTGTTGGGCGGAAGAACCGATACCGAGGATGGCCTACGAAAAGGTCTTGGCTAAGCTGCGTAATGCTCAGACAATGGGAACAATGGGCTTTAGGGTAACAACGGCGCTGCTGAATATCGCCAACGCTCCGAGCGTAGCTCATTATATGGGCGCGGCTGAGCTGCTGCACTCGCTCAAAAAGTTTTACAGCGCACCGCGTCAATATACGGACTTCGTTTTCCAACGCTCTGTCTTTATGGCGGAACGTGCGGAAACCATGGATGCCAGTATCCATGATGCACTGAAAGCACCTAATATTTTGGACGGTATCCCTGGCATTGGTAAGGCTGGCGAGGCTATCAAAAACAACGCGTTTAAGATGATAACTTGGACAGACCTGATGCTGGCGTTGCCGCTTTGGCAGCACGAATACGAAAAGACCTACAATGCAGAGGTTGATGCCGGACGTTCGCCGCAGCAGGCGAGGGAAGCAGGCGTAAATGCCGGCGATGCTGCAGTACGCTGGTGCTTCGGCAGTGGCCGTACGGTAGATAAAGCTGCCATCCAACGCAAGAGCAGCGAGCTGATAAAGCAGTTTACCGTTTACTACAGCTATAACTCTACAGTCTATAATGCACTCAATTATAAGTTATGGGAAGCAAAGGTAGGGTACAAGAAGGCCGTAGCAGCAAGTGCAAAGAATAAAAGCATGGCTCTGATGAAGGCTGTAGCTCATGCCGGTGATGCGCTGCTGATGTGGGTACTGCTGCCGGCTGTTATATCTGCTGTACTGCGTGCTGGGGCGAGCGGTGATGATACGATTGGAAAATTGAAAAGCTCATAAAGAGCATAGGGCAGGAATCTCTTACAGGCATTGTCGGTGGCATACCGGTGCTGCGTGATGCTGTACCTTACTTTATGGCCAAGGTATTTGATGAGCATCAATTCGCTCCAAAAATTCCTATCCAAAATACCATTGAGCAGACAAACAGAGTTATCCAAAGCGCTGTCAGTGACAAGAAAACTATCAGCGATACGCTGCGGGAGATGGGCAAGCTGACAAGTCAGGTTACCGGCGCACCCAGCACGTTAATAGATGGCTTTACAACAACGCTGCAGTATCTGGAAAGTGGCTTCGATGAAAGCGTTGCGGATTATCTGCGCGCCTTGATCTTTGATAAAAAGCTGAAGAAAAATCAAAAATAGTCATTTTGTACTTTACAAAACGGCCTGAAAGCCGTGGTAAAATATTATTGTCAATAAGTATGTAAAAAGCCCTGGCTGATGCCGGGGCTTTTGCTTTATGGAAAGGAGCAGAACATGACAGTACAGAAAGACGTTACTAAAAACATCTATGTTGGTAACGGCTCAACAAGGACATTTCCGTTTACCTTTGAGTGTCCTGCAGAGCATCCGGAATATATTAAGGTATATCTGATGCAGGACGATGGCACGGCGCTGGCCACAAGCGATTATCAGCTGGACATGGATGCAAGGCAGATAACATATCCTAGTAGCGGAGCAGCGCTGCCAGAAGGCAAGAAACTGGTTATCATGCGCGAGCTGCCGCTGCAGCAGATGATGAACCTTGTCAACAACGGGCCGTACTTCGCAGAAGATATTGAGACGGCGTTTGATGAAAACGTAATGGCTATGCAGCAGATAGCCGAGAAGCTTAACCGCAGTATTATCATGAGTGTGGATATAGATGGTGATGCTTTTGTCAATGAAGTGCCGTTCGAGGCTGGCAAATCTTTCCGAATTGCGGATGATGGCAAGAGCATCGTGCTGACAGAGGACCCGGCAAGAGTGCTGCCATTAGTTCAAGAGGCTTATGCGCAGGCTCAAGCACAAGCGCAGAGTGCATATGCGAGTGCAGTTGCAGCGGCGAAGAGTGAAGATAGTGCCTTCGAATCTGCTGGCGTAGCAGGTAACAGCGCACAGTATGCGAGTGCATCTGCTGCAAGTGCTGCTGAAAACGCAAGGTTAGCAGAGGGTTACAAAACAGCAGCAGAAACTGCTAAGAGCAATGCGTCCCTTTATGCTGCCAACGCTAAGACCTCTGCTGATAATGCAACTGCTAGTAAAGAAGCGGCTCAATCTACTGCTACTACTGCTAGTAACTTTGCGTCTGCTGCAAGAAACAGCGCAGGTGAAGCAAAGACCTACAAGGACAATGCAAAAACCTACATGGACAATGCTAAGAATTATAGTGAGAACGTTAATGTGTTTGTTCCTAGTGTGTCCTCTGCTGGTGTCTTAAGTTGGACGAATAAAGCTGGACTGACCAACCCTACAAGTGTAAATATCAAGGGTGCAAAAGGTGATACAGGTACTGCTGCGTCTATCACGATTGGCACTGTGAAAACAGGTGCAGCAGGTAGTAATGCAAGTGTTACCAATAGCGGTACTGCTAGTAATGTTGTGCTGAACTTTACGTTGCCTAGAGGTAGAGATGGTAAAGATGGTGGTATCACTATTGATGATGAATTAAGTGACACAAGCACGAACCCTATACAAAACAAAGTTGTAAAAATGAACATGGATACTCTTTATAATAGCGTTATGACTAAATTAGGTGTATTCGGCAGTAAAATTCCTACCAAAGTATCCACTTTAGAGAATGATGCTGGCTATCTGACACAGCATCAGTCACTTGATGATTATGCTAAAAAGAATACTGCTAACACATGGAGTGCACAACAAAGCTTTAAGCAAGTGCTATTGGGAGCTGAAAGATACCTTTCTCCTGTGGTGAGCGGTTCAAGTAATACGCCTCAAATGCCCATAATGCACTATATAGCAACAGGGGCATTTACCCTTAGCCTTTTAAAAATTGTGGCTAGTTTAGAAGTTAGAAATTCTACTGTGTTTACTGCGTATATTGAGTCCTCTGCTGACTACCCACTGTCTATTACTGATGCAGGAACGCTTAAATACATAGGTTCTGCGTCTGATGTAGCTATTACAAGTGCAGGTCTGTTGTTGAACATTTTGATGACGAGAGATACTAATGACAATGTTACTAGCATTGTGCAAGCATCTAAGTTATCGTGAGGTAAGCAATATGGGACTTAATCGTATGATGATGCGAAATGGAGTAAAGGTTGAAGATGGTAGCAAGAAGTGGGATTATAATGAAGCAAATAATAAAACAATTTCTTTTACTGTTCCACCGGGGATTAAGAGAATCAAAGTAACATCGTATATTGATGGGGGTGAGGGTGACCCCGATTTATCCAACTATGCTAACATAAAGAATACATCAACCAATAAAGTTTGGGGTGAGGGTTGGTTTTATACTACCCCTGAGGGTGAAGTCGACGATGCCGCAGATATTGATTCCATTGTAGGTGTAACACCCAATAAAACTTATAGATTGCTGTTTAATTGCTATTATACAAGTGGTGTGACTTTTTCATGGGGTAAAGCAATAAATGCGATGACACCCACAGTTGAAGATTATTAAGCAAAGGAGAAACAAAATGCTAACAACCTATAAATACAAAGAGAAAACCTATACAAACATCTACCCTTTGTCAGAAGCCTTAGGCAAAGAAGGCATCTTCATCCCGCTATCAATCAGCGATGAATCCTTAGCGGAATTAAATGTTACTGTTACGCATGAGGAAGAACCCTTAGAAGTAATTAAGCAACGCAAGATTGCGGAGCTTAAAGCAGAGCGTGACGAAGCAGAGGTTACTCCCATTGAATACAATGGACATAGTTATGACTTTGACAGTAAAGCCCGTGACAGAATCAGCGCTGCAATTATTGCACTGGAGCTGCAAGGCGAGGGAGCTACAATAGAGTGGACCACTGCAGATAATGCCGATACGCCAGTAACTGCTAACGATTTAAAGATGATTATTGCTGCCGTGGCCGTGCGCTCAAACAAACTGCATACTGCATATCGCGCAGCGAAAGAAAAAGTTGAGACAGCAACTACGGCAGCAGATGCAGAAGCTGTGATATTTAAAGTTTAATTATAGGGGTGTAGCAGATGATAGAACAATCTTTAGATGCGGCGTTGAGTTCCGTGATCAACGTTGTATCTGGTGGCGTAATTACGTTGCTAATCACGATGTATCGCGCTAAGAAAAAAGAAAACGATGCTTTAAAAGCTGGCGTACAAGCTCTTCTTCGGGACCGTATTATTCAAGCGTACAATCATTATGTCTGTGAAAAAGGGTGGGTTCCGATTTATGCAAAAGAAAGCATAGATGCTTGTTACAAAAGTTATGAGGCTCTTGGCAACAATGGCGTGATTGATAATCTTATGCAGCAACTCAATGAGCTACAGAACTATCCGCCAAAAGATAAAAGAATGAGAGGTGAAGATAATGCGTAAGTTCTTGAACATGATAAAAAAAGACGATAACGCCTACAGTGTGGGCAGGGTATGCGCCGTTGTAAGCTTTATCGTTTGGTGTGGTATATCGATTTGGCTGGCAGCGTTCGCCAGAACCTGGGGTAACTACGAGGCCTTCACGCTTGGTATGGTAGCGCTGCTGTTGGTACAACTTGGCAACAAGGCTATTGAAACAAAAATGTTTAAGGTGACAAAGGAGGAATAAAGACAATGCGTAAGGTAATAGCGGAAGCTAACGATGTCAGCTTCGGGGCGGCCATTCTGCTTGTAAAAGATGGCTACAAAATCCAAAGAAAAGGCTGGAACGGCAAGGAGCAATATGTAGAGCTGGCAACATGCTTGAGTTATAAAAATGCTGCTGGTGAGATTATTAATGTAGAGCACCAGGATATTGGCAACCAGGCGCTGGCATTCGTTGGAACAAGAGGCGTACAAATTGGCTGGCTTGCTAGTCAGTCCGATATGTTGGCAAATGATTGGAGGGCGTTTAGATGATTATTACTGGCATGGCGCACTTTGAATCCGTATGCAAAAACAAATTAGTTGAATGGTACAACCATAATAGCAAAGAGCAAATTACGCTTGAGAATGTGTTTGTGGTTTGGGCGTGCAAAACGCTGCAGAACTACAAGGCACTGCTGTCGACTACTATCACGGCGATGGCATTTACGCTGAATATACCTACAACGGCGACAAACAAGAAATGTACGAAGACGTATACAAGAAGGCGTCCAATCGCTGCATCAGAAAGGAAGATTAACCATGATTGGAGATTTATCTAAACGCTATGAGTCCAACGGCGACGCCGGCTGCATCAGCAATGGCTACGGCGACGCTGGAGGAAAATCCTACGGCATGTATCAGCTGTCTAGCAACATGGGAGTTGTTGATGACTACATCAGATGGCTGCGTAGAAATGGCTATTGGTTTGCAGAGAATTTAGCAGAGCATCCAGTTGGTAGTCTTGCTTTTGATGAGGCATGGCGCTGGCTTGCCTATAGTAACAACAAAGCCGACTTTGAAAAAAGTCAGCATGACTATATCTGCGATGCTTATTATAAGCCGGCTGTAGCTGCTCTCAAGTGTAACAACTATAATATCGAAAAACATCATGAGGTTATGAAGGACGTCGTTTGGAGTCGCGCTGTACAATATGGCGCTGGCAACATTGGGGAGATGTTCGCGGAAGCCTGCGAGAAGCTGGGATATCCTAACCTCAGCTATGTTGATGACAGCAGCTTTGATGCTGATATGATCAAGGCAATCTACCTGAAAGTTTGCAGCACTCCGGCATGGACCAACGGCAGCCCTGCTTTAAGACAAGGGTTGTACAGCCGTTTTGAAAGAGAGTGCGCAGAGGCGCTGGAAAGAATTTAAACCTCATGCTTTAAATATAGTCACCGTGCAAGAGGCTTTAGTTATTCCCTCTCCTATACGCGTAGCATTTTCTGGTAAATTTTGCGTAACAGCCGGTGACACAGTTTATAATGATAGGAGGTGGTATGATGGAAGAGCTGCAAGCATTTGTAACCGACAAGAAGTTTTTAGCCGGCCTTATCATAGGTTTTACGCTTGGTGCATTGCATCATTACTTCGGACTTTAATTTAGTTATATCCTGAATATCCAATACTACGAGAGACGTAATTTAATACGCGTTTTGCAAAAAAATCACCTACAAACTGTTTCGAAATGGTTATAGGTGATTTTTGCTATGAGGTTAAGATGAGACATGAAAAAATTTGGAATACAAAAATCATCCTTGCTTTTGCCGCTGGGTTGCTTATTGCTGGTAGTGTCTATGTCACTAACCGTGCAGGCTGGCTCACCACAGAAAACGGACGAAGTAACGGAGTACGTGATGACGGAGTATCAGTACAGCAAGTTAAAGAGCAATTTGGCAGAGCTGAAAAAAATCAACATTCAATCACAGACGGCGTTACAGCAGTCGAGGGAAGAGTTGAGAGCATCCAACAGCAAACTGCTGACGTTGCAGAATCAACTGAAAGAGCTGAACAACGTCTGTCTGACGCTGAAAGTCAAAACGAAAGAGCAGGAGAGCTTATTGCAGAATGCGAATCAATCCTTGGCTCAGTTAGAAAAAGAGTTCAACCTAAAGCGAAAACAAATTAAAAGACAGCGTAATATAGCTTACGTTATTGCTGGGTGTGCATTGTATGTAGCGATAAAAAATTAACAAGGGAAACAGAAAAGGCAGGAGCGAATCCTGCCTTTTAGTATAGTAATTAAGCTGCCAAATTTATAGCAATAGTAAAAGTATATACGCTCATACCGTCACGGTTCCGCGGCACCAATAAGCTCAGACAACCTTCTGTTGTTAAGCTCAAGGTAATAGTCTTATCAATGATTGTCACACGTTTTACAAGCAATTCAATCGCTTGTTTTGCGTAGTGGCTATTTTTTTTGCAAAAATTTCCTCACGCATATTCTTCAGCAGGCTGATAATTTTTGAAGTATCAATATCCGGCGCAGATTTCACAGCAGTTTCGCAAATTTCGTTGTTGATGTTGCGTAACTCTTCCTTAGCTTTTTTCAAACGCTGCATATCAAATTCGTCTGCGTCACCGTCTTCAATAACTTGATACAGGTTATTAAGCTTACGTTCTGCTGCTGCCTTGCGTTGCAGTAAAACAGTTGTGGCATTCTTTACTTCCTTGTTAGCGTTGCCGAAAGCGGTAGACATAGAATCTGCTACACGCTGAATGCCTGCATCGGAAAAGATTTCTCTTTCCAACGTCGACATGATCCAGTGCTCAATCACTTCTGCGCGTATCATTTTTTCTTTGCACCGGTCCGCAGGCACTCTATCTTTCCTTGCACATGAATAGTAGTAGTACATATTGCCACGGGTGCAGCAGGAATATCCCTGCATTGCACTTCCGCAGTAACCGCAGAAGAATTTACCGGACAGCAGATAATCTCTTTTGGCCGTGTATGCGCCGCCTTTACGTTTTTTGTTCAGAAGCATCTTCTCCTGCGCTGCCAAAAAGGTTTCTTTTGAAACAATGGCAGGAATAGCGTCGGGGATAGAGATAAAATCGTTAGGGCGCGCGTAGGAATGGCTGTTGCGGCGTTTTGTTTTGGGCACGCGATTAAATGTATACGTTCCCATATACCGCTCATTACGCAGAATATCATGCAGACTGTTCTTCGGAAAGTTTTTTCCGCTACGTGTAGTGTATCCATGAGCGGCGAGTGCCAGGCAGATTTCGCCGTATCCTGTGCCGTCAAGATATAAGTTGAAGATGAGGCGAACCGCTTCAGCTTCTTTCTCATCAATCACATAATGCTTATCTACTATTTTGTAGCCAAGCGGAGCATAACCGCCATTGAAGATAGCTTTATAAGCGTTTTCATTCATGCCTTTTTTAGTTTCCTTTGCAAGGTTGCGTGAATAATAAGCTGCCATACCGACCATTACTGTTTCCGTCATCTGACCTTCAGCCGTGGCAGCATCTATCGGCTGAGCAGCATATTCGTAACGTATACCAAGCTTTTCTAATTTGTCCTTGAATATAAAGTAGTTAAGCTCATTACGCGAATTGCGGTCGATTTTATGGAAAATAATAACATCGAATTTGTTCTCCATAGCATCAGCCATCATCTGATTGTATGCGTCACGCGTTAAGGTGCTGCGTCCGCTTTTCGCTTCATCGACGTATTCTTTGACTACAGTATAGCCTTTGCTTTTGGCGTAGGCTTTGCAGGCACGGACTTGTGCGTCTATGCTTTCTTCACGCTGCATATCTGAGGAAAAGCGCGCGTAGATAACTGTTCTTTGCATAAAATCACTCCTTATAGGTTATTCAATGAAAAATATGGACAAATAGTGGATTCTAATTATATAATAATGAATAAGTACATTGTTGTAGGAGGTGAGGCTGTGCTTGATTTTACTTATGACAGATTTGAAGAAAAAGAAACATTGATTGTAAGATTGCCGGAAAGGCTTACATTCAATCTTCATTTTTTCATACAAATGAACATATTAATCAAAGAGTGCCTAAACTCCGATGATGTTAATAGAATTATAATTCGCTCCCCTAAGTTTATTAATTATGCTAAAATGACGATGGCGTATATTATTAATACGCTGACCTACATAAATGAGCAATCCAGGAAAAAGATTTATATCAATAATGATTTCAGAATGCGTGTCAAAAATGAGGTGGCTGCCAAGGAAGGCAAGAGCTTCAATAAAGAAACAGATATAGAAAAGCTAATCAAAAATCAAGGCTTAGAGTATTATGTATTTAAGGGAAAAGAAGAAATAACAAGGCCGGTAAATCATATTTCTGCTTTACTGGCAAAATCAATGCCATCGTTCAACCAAGAAGATTTGAAAGATTTTATCAATACTACTATTGGAGAGATATTTTCTAATTCGTGCAACCATAGTAATCAGGATAATGTATACTTCGCTTCGTTTGTTCAGAAAGAATCTGACAATATATTTCTTTATGTAAGTATCATTGACTATGGAAGAACCATAGCCAGTAATGTAAGAGCCTTTTTAAACAAGAAGGATATCAGCTCAGCTGAATGCATTGATTGGGCTATCAAACCGGCCAATACAACTAGAGCCGGTTCAGGAGGCTATGGCTTGCCTACGTTGATAAGTTACCTGAAAGCAACAAAAGGAGAGCTTTATATTTTCTCTGGAGAGGCTGGCTATGTGCTGCTGGAAAGTGGCAGTGAGATGACTGAAGAAATAAAGCAAGGTTCATTTCCTGGCACCAGTGTAGCTTTTAAGGTTAGACTGAATAAGAATAACTTTATTATAAAATGTTATGCTGACGACAAGAAAGTTGACAGTATATCCCTTAATGACATTTAAAATATGAGAGGTGCGAAATGACTATTTTAGTAAAAGATATTGTCGGATCAGAAACCGCAATAGCATATGATGACGGCGTAAAATGCCTTGACCTTGTTTTAGAGTCACTGGAAAAAGATGGCTCCGTGGAATTAGATTTTCAGGGAGTAGAGTTTGTTATTACAGCTTTCTTAAATCCTGTAATCGGTGACCTTATAATTAAGAAAGGCCCGGATATTATGCAGAAAGTTAAAATCACTAATGCCACACGCAACATTATAGACAAGATTAAAATTGTCAAAGATGGGGCTTTGATTAAGCGCGAGGATTTGGAAGAGTAAAATGGATAATAAAGAAAAGCAACCCAAGAGTGCCTTCTTGGATACCAATATCTGGATAGAGCTTTTAGCGTTAAGGACTCCGCAGGAAGAACATGAGAAAAAACAGTCTGCACAGGCTTCGGCTTTGCTGAAATCTTTGCTCAGTGATAAACGGAGAATCTGCTCATGCTATGAGCAGCTCATAGAGATTGTCAACGCAATACAAAAGGTAAAGCAGAAGGCATTTAGCAAAAAGCAAAAAGAAGCAGGGTATAAGGGTATTGGGTCGGTAAAAGAGTACCGGCGATATCCAGAGTTTTCTGCTACAGCTGCTGTTTGTAAAATGGCAATAGAAGATATAAAACATATGGCAGAGGTAGAACATCATGCCGATGTGCCTATAGAGCAGATTTTGGACAATCTGCATCTGATAGACATCAACGATTATATCTATTACAATTATTGCAAGAAAAATAATTTGGAGATGTATACGTTTGACAAAGAGCTAAAGGAGTTAGACAAATTTACTGTAGTTACCTTATTATCCTAAACTCTGCTCTTCTTTTTCAGCGGACTGCTCTTGCTTATACAACATAAAATCAATCTGGTTATCAATAACCAATTTACCGTCAGCGTTAAGCTGGCGGTATTTTTTTATCATTGATTTTTCCTGATCGGTAAGTTTGAGAGCTTGTGCTGGCGGCTCAGGTGCGCTGTCAAATAGTGCAGCCGGAGATATTCCGAGAGCATTTGATAGAAGCATTATTTTAGTATGCTTCATGGTTGCTAAGTTGCCAGATTCCCATTGTGACACAGTAGCTTCGCTTACCCCTACCATTTGAGCTAGTTCCTTCATGGTGTAACCATGTTCTATGCGTTTTTGCTTTATGATATCTTTTATTTCCATATAAACGCCTCCTTTCATCGTTATAGTATACAATTTATATTGCAAAAATGCAATACTACCTTGCAAAAAAGTATTGACATATAGACTGAATAATGTTATTATAAACTTGCAAAACGCAAGAAGGAGGCGAGGAAATGGCTACAAATATTCCAGAATTAAAAGCTGAATGTGTTAGACGTGGCGTAACCTTGGAAGAATTAGCTTCCAGAATAGGCATCAATAATGCTACTTTATACAGAAAAATGACTGGCAAAAGCGAGTTCTCAAGAAACGAATTGCAAGCTATTAGAGATATACTTTATCTCAACGATGAACAATTTCTGCATATTTTTTTTGAAAATAAACTTGCAAAAATGCAAGAAAAAGAGAGCGCTTAAAGACCAACTAATTACAATGAGCACATAACCGTAAGGAGGGAAGAGGTGGAGGAAACAAAGATAGAAACTAATGGTATATGGAGAGGAAGCATCAGGGCAACAACTCCAGAAGGAACGCAGACATTTATGTCAGATGGCAATCGAAATTATACCGCAACTTTCTTCTGCAAAAGCAATGCTGTCAAGTTGGAGCTTGACAGCATTGAAGGAGACTTAACATTAAGCGTGCGCGGAATTAAAGATAGGGCATGAATTGAACTCTAATTGCGCAGGACAAGATTTGTTGTCACAAACAAAGTGGTGGCGCTTATAGTTGTTTAAATCACGGATACCGTTGGTGGCAGTATCTTCAAAGTAAACAGTCACTTGTTGCACTTGGCCACTACAAGGACATTTTTCATTAGTAAAAACTCTGGAATACATAATAAGTAATCACCTCCGTTCTGTAAGAACATTATAGCACTGGAGGGCGAGGCGAAGGAAGGAGGGGAAGAAGATGCATAGCTTTAATGAGCTGAGTGAAAAACACAATTTGACAGCGGAAGAAAAAAAGACCGCCAAACAAATTCTTAGTGTGCTTAACGGTCAGAACCAAGAAGCAGCAAAGCAGATGCTTCACTTCTGCAGCTACGTAATTGAATGCAATTCTAACGTTGCTGTTGTTTTTGAAGAAGAGTAAGCAGAAAGAGTGATAGTTATGGAAGCTAAAAAAATAACCGTGTGCCCGCATTGCGGACGCACGGGTTTAGCAGGAAACTTCTGCTCCGGTTGTGCAGGCAAACTTGTCAAGGAATGTGACTGCTGGGTACTGCATAGAAAGTTTAACTGTGGATTGGAAAAGTGTCCTGGCTATAAATTGCTGGTGCTGTTGTTAAAGGCAATTACTTTTGTGGAGAAGTTCCAGTACAGTGGCTACGGCATTATCATTAAGCCACTTAATAAGAAACTCCTTCCCATAACCACTGATTTTTTCAAAAGTCTTAACAAATAAAAGTGTTGATAATTGAGTGCGAGGACGTTCAACCGTAAGGTCAGGAATAATCTTTTTGAGCTCTTCTTTTTGTTCATCGGAAAGCTCATCAAGCATATCAATAATTCCTTGTACGGCCTGCAACCTTTCTTGTGTCCAAGGAAATGGCGTGCCGCATTCAGGACAGTAAGCTGGTTCGAAATTCAAGTTTCTTTCTACACTCCATTGCTGAAAGAGCTCATCATATCTTACTAGAGCACCTTGAATTGCAGTGTTACAAGCTGAACAATGTGTTACAGTTTCTTCACCACATACGTTACAGAATTTGTAGTTTAACTCTGGCATGAGCTGTGTACAGTCATTACATATGTGACCAGCTTTACAAATGCAGGCGTTTTGAAAAATAAGTTTTTCGCACATAACAATCACCTCCGTTCTGTAATACCTATTATAGCACGGAGCAAGGAAAAGGAAGCAAAAGCCATGATGATGATGAAAACCAAAAAGGTAAAACTGTACGGCGAGAAGCTGCGCAAACTGAATACAGCTATCCATGAGCGTGACGGCAACTGCTGCATCATCTGCGGTAGATACGTGGACCCGGGAGAAAAATTTCACCATGAGCCCTGCGGCGCACTTAAGAGTGATGAAATCTCCAAAGGCGTAACCTTGTGCTACGACTGCCATCAGGAACGTCACTGCGGCGCTGGCAGCAGAGTTGTAAAGGAACAAATCAAAGAATACCTGCAAGGGTTGTATGGAGATGCATGAATATGAACAGACTTGAAGATTATGACTGCATCACGGAAAACGAGAAGGCAGTCAAGGATATGGACTGGTGGGCAGGCCCGTTTGGCAAGATGGCGCTGGAGATTGCCAGAGAGCGCGGCCTGCTGGAAGAGGAGGAAGGCAAATGTGTAAAGCAAAGCGCATGACACGTGCAGAGCTGGACAACAAAATTGTTGACCATGCGAAGCGCTGTAAAAAATACAAGCCTAACGCAGCAATCAGAGAGCATGTAGCCAGCATGAACTACGAGCGCCTGATGCGTGAACGCCGGGCACAGCTGGCACGTGAAGCTGATGAAAGAATGAAGGCCAGCACTGCCTATGCACTGCGCTTCATCTTTAAGGAGAGATATAAAAATGGCCAATGAAAAAACTGTTGTCTGGTATCGTCCAGGTAAACTGGTAAAGGCTGTGCGCGTTGAGCTGACTTTGGCCAACATGCAGAAGCTGGTGGGCGGTAAGATACAGATCGTGCCGTTGGAAGCTAAAGGCAGCAGCCCAGAATATACGCTGATATGTAATGAGGACGGCAAGAACAAATATCACAATGACGCTTTGTTCCCGCTGCTGAACAATAATGGCAATATCGTAGACGTTATATTCGGCCCCTGCTTTATCGCCGGTAAGCTGATGACTGATGAGGACGGCGAAGAAACATTTATCGACCTGCTGCGTGAAGACTATCTGAGAATAGTCCGCCGCTTTGGGAAAGGAGCTGTGAAGAATGAGAAGAAGGAAACTGCGGAAACTGAGGCTGCTGACCTTAGGCAGCTTACTGCTTGCCGTAATATGCTTGCTAGATTACGGGCCCGCAAGAATGGTAAGTGCAGCTTATCAGATGGTTAAAGGCCCGGAAGTTACCGAGATTGTTGTACCTTACCATGTATTGGAAGAAGGAGACACTTTGGAAGGAATCTGCTGCAGATTAAAAGATGAATACGGCGATAAGCGCGACTGGCGCGAAATTGCTTTTTATGTCTGCAAGGATAACAACAAGAAAGACGGCTGGGTATACCTCGGGGAAAAAATCAATGTGCGCCTGCATGTCCCGGTCGAAACAAAATAAAAAGCCGCCTGCATAAAGCGCAGACGGCATGGGATGTATGAAAGTTACCAGCATCCATACATTCCTATTTTAGCATATAAGAGTGATGAGAACAAGGAGGAAGAAAAATGTCTGTAGTAAACATGCCTATTGAGTACCTTGTGCCGCATCCTCAGAACCCAAGAAAAGACTTGGGCAATCTGGAGGAGCTGACAGCAAGCATCAAAGAAAATGGCATCTACCAGAACCTTACCGTAATCCCAATCAATGAAGAAGCACCGGATGAAGAGCCTAAGTATATGGTGGTTATTGGCCATCGTCGCTTGGAAGCTGCGAAGCGTGCCGGGCTGCAGGAAGTGCCGTGCGCTATCGTAAGAGATTTGTCGGAAACGCAGCAGCTGCAGATTATGTTGTTGGAGAATATGCAGCGTAGCGACCTGACGGTTTATGAGCAGGCTCAAGGCTTCCAGCAGCTTCTGGATTTTGGTATGGATATCGAAGATATCTCCCAGCAGAGCGGCTTTTCAAAAAGCACCATCAGACGGCGCTTGGAAATCGCTAAGCTTGACCAGAACAAGCTGAAGGAGCTAAGCTCTACCCGCCAGCTTAGCCTGAAAGAGTTTGACGCGCTGGCAAAAATCAAAAACTTAGAAGCCAGAAATGAAGCAATGGAGAAGATTGGCACAAATGATTTTGCTTTGGCGGTAACGCGTGCTATGGATAAAGAAAAACTTGCTGCTGCGATGCCGGCGTTCCTGGCAGATATGGAACGTCTTGGCATCAAGAAATTTCCGGATAGTGCCAATAAATACAGCAGCAAGTATAGACGCGTCGGTAGTCTGGACCTCTATGAGTATGAGGTAACAAAAGATAAAATTCCCAAGAAAACAGAGGGACTGTATTATGAGGCCAGCTATCCGAGAAACGTAGAGTTTTATGTCAAGGAAACAAAAAAAGCTAAAATTATAAAAAAAGCGCCAAGGAACTTGAAAAAGAAAAACGTATCAAGGAAGCATGGTTTAAAGTCGATGCTATGGCTGCAACACATTACGAGCTGCGCAAAGCATTCGTTGAAAATCTAAGAGGCACTGCTAAGCAGCGCGAAGCTGTATATATGGGAGCATATAGTCTTATTGTATTACGCAGCATTGCATATATGTCTTGTGGTGACATAAGTAAAGAAGCCGGCGTAGATGATAAGTACTTCGACCCTCGGCGTGATGAAAAAGAGTTTTATGCTAATGGCTACCGTGCGGTATATCCTGAATACAAGTTCAACCCAAGACTTGAGGCAATGTATCACTGGCTTACTAAGCTTGGCTATCAGATGAGCAGCGAAGAAAAGCTCATAGCTGCCGGTACGCACGAGATCTTCCAGCAAAATATTTTTGAGGGAGGCAACAAGTAGCATGAGTGAATACGGCAGATGCGATATCTGTGGCAAAAAATCTTTCCGGCTGAGAAGAAAGTATTATGCTTATGGCTTTCCGTGTGAGTGCTGCGGGCGCAATGGACATTATGAAGTCGTACGTTATTGCGAAAAATGCAAGCCGCAAGAACCTAAATGGACACGCGTGGCAATGGGCGCTGATGTGGCTGAAAAGCTGGGAATGCTATGGAAGGAGCAGCATAATGGACGCAGCAATAGATGAATTTACAATTAACCTGGCTATTACAATTATCGTTATGGTATGCGCATTGGCGCTGGTAGGAGGAAAAGACGATGAACGATAAAGAAAGAACAATCATGGACTACGTAAACAGAGCGCAGCTGGCCATTAATGACTGGCAATGCAGCGGCGAGATTTATTATCTGGAGCAGGCAAAGGCAGAGATTGCTGAAGCTGTTCTCTTGGCTGATGAACTGGCCAAGGAAGAACCAGTTTTTCTTCAATATAGCGCAGAGGTGCAGGGCTGCGTTGTTTCTAGCGATTTGTGCGATACTCCGGAGGAAGCTTTGGAAGATATTCGTCCCGACCTTGTTGTGGGCGATTTGGTTATAGTCTATAAACAAAAAGAATCCCAATGGCAGCCTTATATTGATATGGATGATTTGATTGAAAATTTTATAAGCCAAGCAGATGATGAGGCTGGCGAAGGGGCAGAAGCATGGGGCGGTTTTATTTCCGGTAATGCGCTGGCGCAGGCGAGAAAAGAGCTTGATGAACAGCTCAACGATGTATTGGAAGCCTGGCTCAAAAAACATAAAGTTGATGCCGGCTGGTATGACAGAGTCGGCATTGAGGGGACATATAGATTTTGCGGTGATAAGTTTATCCGTGTTAGCAAGGCTGGCGATGAGGCATGAGCCAGGTAAGAAAAATGGAACGCAGTTGCGTATTAGTGTCAAAGTCCCTTGAAAAAAGGAGGCAATTATGAAAAGAACCATTGGCAATAAACTCAACGACTACAAACATTTGAAACCGCCCGGAAGTGAATTCTTGCCACGCTTAGTAATGATTAGACGTGCCGCAAATGTTGTTTTTAGAAGAAATAGATATGCGTGGTGCAGTTTAAAAAAATTGTTTGTGCAAAGAATGAAAGCAAAGCACCCGGAAGCCGTCAAGAAATGGCTAGACGCATATTCTTTAAAAAAATACAGGCATGGGCAAAAAGTCCCTTGTCAGAAAGGCTGGCCCTGAGGTATGAGCCAGGTAAGAAAAATGGAACGCAGAAAGCAGAAGAAGCTGCATCTGCTGGGCGGTGAAGAGCGGCTGCAGATTAAGGCCGGAGATAATGAACCCTTCGGCATCAGCAAGGCCGGGTATAGTGCCATCTACCAGGCGGGCTATGAAGCAGGTATGCAGGCAGAGCGTGACAAGATGATACCGTATTATGCCAAATACTTCACTCATCAGATACTGGCAGTCTGCTGCAAGATACTCATGGAGAACTATGGAGAAATCCATGTACGCAATACAAGGATCGAGAAATTCACGGAGCTTTATGGCCGTGGCCTTGAGATGCTGGGCGAAGATAAAACCACAGAGCAGTATCTTGAGTACATCGAACAATATGGAATGCACATCAATTGGAAGGAGCCGGTGACATGAAGTTTATGATAACCTGCGAAGAAGCCTTAAAGAACATAAACGAAGGGCGCATGGGAATCTTCAATTTTGGCTATGAGGTGCTGGATGTAAAATTGATTAAGTATTCTCAGCATCTGGCCTGCAACAGAAAGAAGAAGCTCAGAAGCTACCTGAGCAAACACAGAAGCCTGCGTGATAAGTGCTTCCTGGAAGCACGGAAGCTGCCGCGCTTCTGCAAGACAAAAAAATAACTATATATAATGGTAGAAATTGGGCAGGTGAAATACCTGCCCAAAGCTTGATAAAGCATATTAGTTGAGTGGCATATCAGTGCCGGAAAAAATAGCAGCCCAAATAACTTGGGCAGAATGGAGCGGAAGAATGTATGTAAAACGGACATGGAGATGTGGTAAATGCATCGAAGTAGAAAAATACCAGACCTTCCGCTACAAGGGAAAGATGACAGTACGCGCTCCGCAAAGCAATCCTACTCCGGAAGCTATGGCCAAGGTAAACGAGCGTAACAGCTACAAGAATCTTCGTCGTCTGCTTAATACAAATTTTGGCAAAGGTGACCTGCATTGTGTATTGACCTATGCTCCGGAGAAAAGAGCAGCAAGCCCGCAGGAAGCAAAAAAAGATATCCAGAAATTCTGCCGCAACGTGAAACAGAAATGCAAGCGTCGCGGCTCAAATTTCAAATATGTGGCCGTAGCCGAATACGGTAAGCGCTCTATGCATTTTCATATCGTTATCCATAGCGGGCTGAAGCTGCAGGAGCTTGGCGATATGTGGCCGCATGGACGTATTCATGCTACGGAGCTGGACGGCAGCGGAGATTATGACAGGCTGGCCAGCTATCTTATCAAGCAGACCAATAAGACCTACAACGATCCGGAACGCAGAGTGTTTGCCAGACGTTATGTTACAAGCCGTAACCTTGAGCAGCCGGAGTGTAAGATTGAGAAAGTCAAGGCCGACAGCTGGCGCGAGATGCCTTCTGCACCTAAAGGTTACTACGTGCTGCAGGATACTGTTGTGCAGGACGTCAGCGAGATTACCGGGTATCCGTATCAGTATTACCGCTGCCTGGCATTAGGCGGAGGCACTCCGCTAAAAACAAAAAGACTACGCAGGTAGATGCTTATAATAGCAGCGGACTCTGCCTCGGTAGTTATATACAAGCAAAAAACGGACAGGCGCAAGAAGAAGTATATCCGCTGCTGCTATAAGCACGGGAAGGGGGAATAAGATTGCTGGTAAAGCACTGGCAGCGCGTCGCAGAGACACGCTTTAAGTATCACAAAAAAATTCAGATGGCCGTGGATGAAGCACGTGCCTGCAGACATCCGCATGGGCTGAAGGACAAGCTGAAGCCTAACCCTACGCAGCAGGACGCGCTGAAGGGAATACTGCCGCTGAAAAAGGTCAGCGTATACATCGGCCGTCGCAGCTACGAGCTTGTTATTGAGCAGCCGGAGGAGTGGCTGGCGGTGATAAGGGAAACGTATGCCTTATACAAAGACTCTCCTATTGGGCATGTCATGCATAAGTATTACGATAACTACGAGAATAGGCACGTCCAGCCTGAGGTTATCAGTGGGCTGCAGGGAGTGAGCCGCCAGACGTTCTACGCCTGGCGCAATGAGTTTTTGAGTGACGCTGCTATTATTGCAGCACAGCATGGAATAAAAAATTTTTAAGCGTTGCCGTTTTGTACTTTACAAATCGGCGCTTTTGACGTGGTAAAATAGTATTGTGCAAAATAGCAAGTAAAAATAAAGGCCCTGACGGAGCGTTCCGCCGGGGTTATTTTTATGCCAAAAAACAAAGGAGGTGAAGGCACTATGGCAGAGGTAAAAAAAGCAGTCAAAAAAGCTGTTAAAAATTCCGGTCAAAAATCCACCCCAAAAGCGGGTAAAAAAACCACGTCGGAAACACTCAGTCCGGCGCAGGAGAAATTCTGCCTGGAATACCGCAAGCATGAGGGTAACGGCACTGCTGCAGCCATAGCTGCCGGGTACAGTGAGAGGACCGCCGCGCAGCAGGCTACAAGGCTGTTAAGAAATGTTAACATTCTGAAGCGCATAAAAGAACTGGCAGATGACGCTATCAGAAAGCAGATTATCGGGCTGGATAAACGTGCTCTGGTGCTCAGTAAAATTGCTGAAGATGACGCTGCTGATGTGCAGGCCAGAATCAGGGCGATTGACGTTCTGAACAAAATGGATGGCGTGTATGTTTTCAAGACCGAGGTTAAGATTAGCGGCAATGTCAATGTGCTGCTGAAAAGGCGGAAGAAGGAGTAATGGACCATGAAACCACAAATAAGCCAGGAAGACTACGATGCTTTAGTAGGCTATCTTGCTGAGTGCCAGCATGATCCGGAGCTTTTCGTAAAGCTTTCTTTCCCATGGGGCGAACCTGATACTCCGTTGGAGAATAAGAAAGGGCCGGAACAGTGGCAGCTTGACATACTACGTGAAATCAAGGACGAAGTAAAAACTGCTGATGTTGCCATCCGTGAAGCAGTAGCCAGTGGCCACGGCATTGGTAAGTCGGCGCTGGTGAGCTGGCTCATTCTTTGGGCGCTGGGTACCTGCTCGGATACGCGCGGCGTTGTTACCGCTAACACGGAAGCGCAGCTTCGCACTAAAACATGGGCAGAGCTTAACAAATGGTACAACATGTGGATAGCTAAACCATTGTTTGATTATACTGCGACAAGCATTTTCTGCAACGCTGACGGTAACGAAAAGACTTGGCGTATAGATGCAATTCCGTGGAGTGAAACAAATTCTGAAGCGTTTGCTGGCCTGCATAATCAGGGCAACAGAATTTTGATTATCTTTGACGAAGCATCAGCGATACATGACACTATCTGGGAAGTTACGGAAGGTGCCCTGACTGACGCGGATACGGAAATCATCTGGTGCTGCTTCGGAAACCCGACACGTTCCAGCGGCCGCTTTTATGATTGCTTTCACAAGCACAGAAATTATTGGCACACTCGCAGGGTGGATAGCCGTAGTGTAAGCTTTTCTGATAAAAAGCAGATTGAAGCGTGGCGCGAGATTTACGGCGAGGACAGTGACTTCTTCAAGGTCCGCGTGCGCGGCGAGTTCCCTTCTGCCAGTGACAAGCAGTATATCTCGCAGGCTGTCGTGGATGAAGCACGGCAAAGAGTGCTCAAGCCGTATCAGTATAATTTTGCTCCGGTTATCATTGGCGTAGATCCTGCGTGGACCGGCGCGGATAAAATCTGCGCATACCTCAGGCAAGGCAATTACAGTAAGCTGCTCTTTGAATATCCGAAGAATGATAACGACCTGCAGCTTGCCGGCAAGATTGCGGCGCTGGAAGATGAATACCACGCTGATGCAGTCTTTATCGACCTTGGCTATGGTACCGGCATCAAGAGTGCAGGCGATGCCTGGGGCAGAAGCTGGACGCTGGTGTCATTTGGCAGCACCAAAGGCATAGCTCCTAACTGCGTCAACAAGCGAGCAGCTATGTGGCAGGATATGCGGCGCTGGCTTATGGAGGGTGGAGCAATATCACCTGACGACAGCGTGCTGGCTGATGACCTCGTAGGACCGGAGCTTGCTCCGCGTGACGATGGCAGAGTGCAGCTGGAGAGCAAGGAGAGTATGAAAAAGCGCGGACTTCCGTCTCCAAACAGGGCGGATGCATTGGCGCTTACCTTTGCTTTTCCGGTGCTGAGCAGAAAACAGGAACATGAATACGCCTGGAGCGTCGATAATGGCGCGCAGGAAGAATATGATCCGTTTCATGGAATGTGGTAGGAGGTGAGACCATGGAAGAAATCATTATGCAGCTGCATGGCGGCGGCGGTGGTGGCGGAACGCAGATCAAGCAGAACGCACCCGGAAGCCAGAGCGCCGCAACTATTGACAGCGCAACCGAAGGACAGCGCGAATCACTGCGCGAGAAGCTGGGCAAGGCAAGAGGCCGCAACTTTACCAACAAGACTGGCGGCAGCATGGTAGATACAATCAAGAAAGCATTGCTGGGTGAATAGCAATGTTTGAAGAAATCTATCGAGACACAAAGCTGCTGAAGGATAAGCGCTTCGTTCTGGAGCAGATGTACCAGCGGCGCGCCTCGTTTGAACCGACGTGGCAGCTGTTGTCCCGGTATATCGTTCCGTATCGAGGGCGTTTCCATGAGCGTGGCGGCAGCATTGACGGAGAGCGACGAGACCGCTATCTTATCGACCCTTATCCGATGGATGCTGCAGGCAAGTGCGCTGCAGGCCTGCAAAGCGGACTGACGTCTCCGAGCCGTCCGTGGTTTGAGCTGTCCTTGGCCGACCAGGAAAAGGCCGAATATCATCCGGTACGTCAATGGCTGGATGATGTGCGTGACGTCATGATGGCGGTATATGCACGTGGCAATACCTACGCTATGCTGTACGATATCGAGGCTGAGCTATGCCAGTTTGGCACTGCAGCGGCGTTGATGATGCAGGATTATGATACAGCACTCTGGCACCGCAGCTACACCTGCGGCGAATACACAGGCGGTGTGGATGCAAGAGGCAGGCTCTATTCCTTTGGCAGGCGTTTTGAACTGACAGCTCCGCAGATGGTAGCGGAATTTGGCATTGATAACGTGAGCGTGGCCGTAAAGACTGCGTACAACAACAATGACCATACACAACGCTTTGAGGTTGAAATGCTCATCGTCAAAAACAATGAGTATAAGCCTGACCAATTAAAGCCCGGTAACTTCCCCTGGCAGAGCTTTTACTGGGAGCGTGGCAATCAGCAGCAGTTCCTGCGTATCAGCGGTTACAAGGAGCAGCCGTTTATTATGCCGCGTTGGACTAAGGTGGCCAACTGCGAATATGGTTATGGTCCTGGGCATAATGCCTTGGGTAACTGTATGCAGCTGCAGCGTATCGAGAAAGCAAAGCTACGCTGTATGGATAACGAGGCTGACCCGGCTATGATGTTTCCGGCAAGCCTGAAGAAAGTCAACCGCCAGCCGGGAGCAAACAACTTTATTCCCGATGGTACGCAGATGAATGCTTATCCGATGATACCGCCGGGAGCAAAGCGCTACGAAGGCATGATAGCCTTGAGCAATGATAAACGTCAGCAGATAAGCGCTACGTTCTACAATGACCTTATGGTAATGCTGACGCAGGCGCAGAACAATCCGCAGATGACCGCCAAGGAAGTCGCGGAACGTCATGAGGAGAAAATACTTATGCTGGGGCCGGTGCTGGAGCAGTTCCATAATGAGGTTCTGGACCCGCTGACCTTGCGTACGTTCGGGCTCTGTATGCGCAACGAGCTTTTCCCGCCTATGCCGGAGGAGATTACTGCAGACGAGCTGAAGGTTAATTTCGGAGCCTCTTGGCGCAGGCGCAGAAGATGGTAAGCCTGCCGAGTGTACAGAATGTACTTGGCATGGTAGGCAACGTAGCTGGTATCTATCCTGAAGCTGCTGACATTATCAACATCGACAACGTAATCCGTGAGGTCGGCGTTATCAGCGGTACGCCTGAGAAAATCATGCGCAGCGAAGATGAGGTGCAGCAGCTCAGAGAGCAACGCCAGCAGGCGCAGGAAGCACAGATGCAGCAGGCGCAGATGGCGCAGGGCGCAGAAGCGGCCAAGACCGGTGCGGAAGCTGCAAGGCTTTTGAGCGAGGTGCCATCCAATACGGATAATGCTCTGGATGATATGCTGAGCAAAATGGGGATGAGCTGATGGAAAAGCAAAGATTTGCTGAACTGCTTGTAAACGTCATGCAGACGCAGACGGGCAGGGAATTTATTTATGAGCTGCTTGACACCATGGAAGTGCATGTTCCTAACTATGTTGTCGGGCGGCAAAGTGTTATGGGGTATGAGATTGGCCGGCGCAGCGTCGGTGAAGAACTGCTCCGTATGCTGAGAGATGATACTGAGGAAGGCCTGCACA
>ERZ859937.159-NODE-159-length-33385-cov-20.593339_pt1 | contig 33385 bp, 28 predicted proteins | sample MGYA00509985_ERZ859937 | MGnify/ENA primary metagenome ERZ859937 (study PRJEB30046, sample SAMN00715169) | human gut metagenome | study: EMG produced TPA metagenomics assembly of the A metagenome-wide association study of gut microbiota in type 2... | reverse complement strand
AAGATACAAAATACTATGAAACTAAAAAAACTCCCCAGTATTTTTCCACTGAGCCGGAATCGCCCTTTGTTCATGCGGAGCACTCCGCATAGTGTGGAGATGCTGACAGACAGAATACGGCGGTTCGCCTTCCACGTGTTTTTATTGCCCTTTGTGGCGGAAAGCATTGTAGTTGTAGCAGACGAGGAAGTGCGAGCCGCTTTTTTCGTACCCCTACGTCAGACCGCACCCGACGGAATCGGGCATAAGGCTACAACTACAAAATTATGCAAACAACTGCATCAATCCAGCGCACGGCTCAGTTGCGCCCGTTGGGCATCGGCAAGGCTTCGATCGAGGCTTGGCTCAACGCAAAGAGTAAAGTAATGACAAATATGTTCGGAATGGAGGTGACTCGGCTTGAGGGGCTTCGTGTGTACGGGGCTTTCGGCCTCATGACGGTGGGGGCTGCGCTGAGTGGCGTGAGCCTGCTCGTCACGGCTCTGTGTGTAGCCCTGGCGGGTTACAACGTGTATAAGCTCAACGTGGAGCATCCAGAGGAGAAAGGAGGTGAGCGATGAATACTCAGCATAAGGAGACAGTGGGCTACACAGAGCGACACTTCGACGAGATGTCCATCGTGTTGGTAAATGCAACACCGGCACCCGAAAACCGTTTTCAGAGACAAGTGTGCGAGGTTCTGTACGGCGCTCTACACGGTTTGGTGTTTCGCACCGACGACTTCGAGCTGCTCAAGCGTAATGTCATGAAGGCACTGGAACGCATCGACAAGGTGTGTCCGCGCAAGGGCCGTCGTATGTCAACCCTTTATAGCGAGTTGGGCACAGACCTATTGGGCAGACTGAGGCGTGTCAACAATCTCGACATCGGTGAGATAGTTGAGTCTAAGGATGTTTTCATTAGGGCCTGCGTCGTCAAGTTTATGCCAATCCAGGGCTTATTATACAAGACTGAGGAGGGTGAGCCTTATCTCTTTGCATCGCCACTCAGTTCCGACCGCATTATGTGGGCAGATTATTATAACAACACTTTGGAAGAGAAAGGAGGTGAGGGATGAGCGACAACAACATTAACCCTATAGGAGTACTTACCGACAGGGACAACCTCGAAATCAAGATTCAGCTATTGCACGACACCATGAGCCATCTGCTGGCAGAGACAGCCGAAATGGTCGACCCTACAGAAATGAGGGATGTGCTTGACTTGATGCGCAATCTTAATGAACTTAGTAAACAACTCGAAAACGTATTGGAGGCATTATGATAGAAGAATCTGAAGCAGAGAAGGTAGACAAGCAGAACGCTTTCATCACCGAGGTGCTAAACTCTTATTTCGCCTCGCGCTCGCCGCTGCCCGGCAAGAGCGAGCTGGGCGAGCCACTGACCCCAGAATACAAGACGACGACAGACATTGCCGACGATCTTGCCGACATCCTGCCCGTTCCCAAGCAGGATATAGTATACTATCTGAAGACCAACGGCTATCATCTGAAGACTGCGGCCGACGGCTCGCTGCGTTGGGAGATATGGCGCGACTGGAGATATTTATTGTAATATCATATAGTACATTTTTTTACATTGTCTGGCGGCGTGTTCTATGAGAATAGGGTACGTCGCTTTTTTTGTATTCTTAGGTTCGGGCTTAGTTAGCTATCTTTGTGACAGATAAAAAAAAAGAATAGCGATGATAACAATCACTCAATCAATACCGGCTACGTGCTTTTCTGCCAACATCCCCGACGTGGAGTTCGGCATCGGTGGGTATCGTGCTGCCGTGGTGATGACAGTAGACGGCGTGGAGATATACAACGAGCGTCTGTATCCCGTAGGGGGTAAGATACAGCTCTGCGAACTCGACTGCCTGCTTGGGCCTTACGCCCGCCAGAGCCTTAAGATAGCGCTTGGCATAAAGATAGTGGAGCAGACCGACAGCTCGGACGCTGCTGACACGAAGACGATAAGCGCCGACATAATATATAGCGCTGCCGACATAGGCATGAGTGCCGCCGACTTCATGGCCAAGCGCTTCCTCACGCTGCTTGAGGGCGAGAAGGTGACGGCACTGAACCGCCTGGAATACCTGCACTTCATCGGCACGGAGGCGGCTAAGGTGACGGCTGAATATGACGACGGGTCGACGAAGGCGTTTGATGCTGATGTGGTGGCAGGCAATGACAAGTATACAACTATAGACGTATCGGCCAATAAGTTTGTGGCTGACGGCAAGGTTCTGGTATGTTATGATGTCCAGGCTGGGGCGCGCAGCTTCCGGTTCACAATCGACTTTGACGAGCCCGACTGTGCCCCGGTTCTGGTATTCGTTAACTCGTTTGGCGTGGAGGAGCTGCTCTACTGCACGGGCACTCACACCGTAGCACCAAGCTATAAGCGTGACAGCGGCTACATAGGCCGCTACAACCGCAACTACAACATCGTGGAGACCCGACAGTTCAAGGCTGACACGGGCATCATGACGTTTGCGATGGCGAACTGGGCCGACGAGCTGCTGCGCTCGCAGGAGGTGCACGTGGTGAACTTCAAGGACGGGCATGCCAACGTGGGCAAGGAGGTGACCATAACAGACTCGAAATCGGAATACAGCAACGACGACGACGAGCTGCCCCGCTTCACCTTCACGTACCAGTATGCCCAGCGCAACCACAACGTCGTTGACGTGCTGCGGTCGGGCCGTATCTTCGACAATACTTTCGACAATACTTTCAACTGATGGCAATTCATTTCAGCGACATGCTACGCCTGCTTGACCAGGCTTACCAACACCGCACGCTCGTAGACGTGAGGGCTTGGGAGGGAGGCACGGGCAAGGTGCTGCACTATAAGGGGTGGCTGGTGCATCACGTGAACTGGCGTGGCGGCTACATCCGTCTGCGCAACCCTAAGAACCGTGAGCTGCGCACGCTGCCCCAGATATTCATATTCTTCATTAACAATAAACGTGTGTTCTTATGACAAAAACCAATACTACTCTGCAGGCGACTTCGGCCGGGCCTGATGCAGATGGCTTCCGCCGCTACCATATAGTGCCTTCGGGCTTCGGGGCTTCGAGGGCTGTGGCTTCGGTGAACTCGGAGTATGGCGGCGACTCGTGCGAGGTGTTCGACGACGAGGATGTGCCGGGAATGCAGGGCATCCGTGACATAAAGGTGGGTGACCGTGCGTACAAATATGTGCAATGGGGCTGCGACGACCAGCTGCCCTACCGTGTGCGCAAAGAGATTATGAGCAATATGGTGACTGCCCAGTGCCAGCAGTTTAACGTAACTTCGTGCTACGGGCAGGGGCTGCGCTTCGTAGACCGCAAGACGAAGCTCGACATTACGGACAAGGAGATACTGGACTTCTGCCTGCGCAACTCGCTGCAGGAGGTGTTTCTGGAGCAGGCTACGGACATGAAGTTCTACTCGTTCTCGGTGACTGTGATAATCCTCTCGCGCGACGGCACCAGGATCGTGAAGGTGCGCAACAAGGATGCTGCGTACTGCCGCTTTGAGTATGGTGGGAGCACGCAGTCGGGCAATGCCGAGCATGTGTTCTACGGCGACTGGCGGCTGGGCTTCTTCAACGAGCAGAACATAGAGTGTATAGAGCTGCTTGACTACTGGGACCCGCTGGGCGACCTGCGTGTGCGCATGGGGCTGGAGCCTGACCCTGCTACGGGGCTGAAGCTGAAGGCGACGAAGCAGCGCAAGTTTGCTATCGTGAGCCGTATGGCGACACCAGGCTGCCAGGTGTACCCCCTGCCCTACTACTCGTCGATATTCAGGGATGCGTGGTTTGACATATACCGGCTGATAGGTATAGGCAAGCGCTACATGATAAAGAACACGTCGGCCCCAAGGGTTCAGATAGAGGTGCACGACGACTACTGGGATAATGTGTGTGACAACGAGTGCATAAGCGACGAGCGCAAGCGCCGTGAGCGCAAGGAGCAGGAGAAGCAGAACATCATAGACTTCGTGACGGGCATAGAGAATGCCGGCAAGGCGATGATATCGGGCTACTACGTAGACCCTAACGGCAAGGAGAACCGCATGGTGCGCATAGTGCCCCTGAACGATGCTGGCAAGAAGGAGGGCGGCAACTGGAGCGACGACATGAGCGAGGCTTCAAACGCTCTGTGCTTCGCCCATGGGGTGCATCCTAACCTTGTGGGGGCTACTCCTGGCAAGAGCCAGATGAACAACTCGGGCAGCGACAAGCGCGAGCTCTTCACGCTGAAGCAGGCTCTGGAGAAGCCTTGGCACGACGTGATGTGCAAGCCATACCACGTGATTCTACACTACAACGAGTGGAATGAGCGGGCTACGGTAGACGTGCCGATGCTGATGCTGACTACGCTCGACGAGAATAAGGATGCCAAAAAGGTGTCGGGCGATGCCAACGCCAACACTTAACACTTAACACTTAACACTTAACACTTAACACTTAACACTTAACTCTATGGACATAGTGATTGACAAACAAGACTTTGAGTGGTCGCTGCCGGTGGGCATGAGCGCTCATGACGAGGTGTTCGAGTCGGTGAAGCCTGCTATCGATACGGCTCTCGACAATTACTGCATCACATTGCTTGGCGATGTTGGCATTCAGCAGGTTATGGCTGCTGAGGAGAGCACTGCCTTAAAGCGTTACTTTAAGATGATGGTGTGCATAGACGGCTTTCTCCAGGTGCTGCGCCAGCTTGACCTAGTGCTTACGCCTACGGGCTTCGGCATAGTGAGCAACGACACGGTGTCGCCTGCGAGCAAGCAGCGTGTCGATGCGCTTGAGGCACAGCTGCGCACGGCTCTGTGCCGAGCACGAGCCATGACGGTGCATCTGCTGCGCTCGCCAGAGTGGGGCTGCACGGCTAAGGCTGTGCGTGCGATACGCTATGTTTATACCGATCATTACTTCTTCTTTGCGTCGGCGAGCTCGGGGGCTTACTCGTATAAAGACTGGCAGAACATGCAGCCTATTATCCAGCGCACAGACGAGCTGCTGCGTGTGCGCTTCGGCGACGAGCAGACAGACGACTTGCTGGACGCTTACCGCCGTGACGACCACGACCGTCTGACGGCTTATACGACTGCGCTGCAGCTGACGTGCGACTTGACGGACCGTGCCGCTGCGAGCAGCGAGGACGTGCGGGGCACGGCTCTGTGGCGCCGTATGGAGCGTGAGCTAGAGGGCAACGGCGAGGTGTACCGGCTGTATCACGGGAGCGATGCGTACAAGGCTGCGCACGTGGAGCCGTTCGGCAACAAGAAGGAGTCGACGGCTTTCCTCTTTAACGGCTAAACATTCAACATTCAACACTCAACATTCAACATTATGGAATTAAGCTGTCCTACTTCGTGGCGTGAGCTGAGCCAAGAGCAGCTGCGGTACGTGCTGTTTCTTCTGGCGACCTTCGCCGACCCGGTGGTTGTAAAAACCTACATGTTTATCAGATTTGCGGGTGTATATTTAATCGAGAAAAACCGCTGGGGTTGGAAGTGCTCGAAGGATGGCAGGGTGTTTTATCTGAAGCCGTGGCAGATACATTCATTCTTAGGGCAGCTGGAGTTTGTTGACAGCTTGGAGACGATGGACAATCGGTTGGAGGTTGTGCAGGGTCTTAAGGCTGTCAACGCTCTGCTTCAAGAGGATGCTGAGACGGGGCGCATAATTAGCTTCCACGAGTATCTGTGCATGGAGCAGAGGTATCAGCGGTTCTTGATGAACCGTGACGATGACCAGATAGACATTCTCGCCTCGTTTCTCTACCGTAGGGCCGACGGCTCACGCCCTGCGGAGCTGACGCTGACTGCTGCGGAGCGTGTGGGTGTGCTGGCGTGGTTCGGTCATATTAAATATGTCATGTCGCATGCTTTCCCTAACCTGTTCCGCAAGTCAAAAGGCGACGATGATATTTCTGACCTCTCGGTTATAGAGAGCATCAACGTACAGCTACGTGCTCTGACAGACGGCGACGTGACAAAGGAGGCTGCTGTGAAGGCTGTAGACTGCTGGCGTGCCCTGACCGAACTCGACGCTAAGGCCAAGCAGGCAGAAGAGTTCCGACGCAAGTACCCCAACACTTAACACTCAACATTCAACATTACACATTATGAAAGACCTCTTTCCTGCTCTCGAATACTTCACTCAGCTGGCTGCTGACAACCGCCTCGCTTCTGAGCAAGGCTTCTATCCGTGCCTCTGCTCCGGCCCTGACTCCATCGATGGCGTTATGCAGGGCTTCAAGAAGCATCGTAACTTCATCATGGTTGACGACACGACCTCGCAGCAGACCTTCAGTAATGGTGTCGGCTTCTTCCGTCGTGACGTGTACACGGTGTTCATACTCGCCGGCTATCGTGCTGATGACATGACAGACCGTGAAGCTAAACTCAATATGTGCCGCACTCTGTTCCGGCAGTTCCACTCCCGACTGCTTCACGATCGCGACGAACTGGGCGATGAGCGCCTGACGTTCCTCGACCTTCACAACGTCTACTCTAACGAGTTGCCCCGATATTCGTACAACGGCGTGACGGGGCTGTACTTCATGATACGCAACGAGCAACCTATTGATATCAGTTATGACAGAGCGGAGTGGGTTAAATAACATGTCTGAGGCTGAGCACTCCAAATGGTTGCAGGGGTGGAGCGACTTTATGGTGAAGATGTGGCAGGAGAAGATGCTGCAGTTTGCTCCGCCGGTGTACGATACGGGTGCTCTCTCGCGTTCGGTGCAGGGCGTGGTGCATCCGGGTCCGGTGACTACTATTGAGCACCGTTTCTTAGAATACGGCATATACGTGGCTCGTGGTGTGGGCAATGGCTACAACCGTGGCAACGGTGGCGACTTGAAGTTTCTGAAGGACTGGAAGACCAATCCTCACCACAGGCAGAAACGTGACTGGTTCAGTAAAAAATATATGTACTCCTTACACCGCCTGAATGAATTCGAGGCTGCCTATTACGGGCAGACTTATCAGGGACTGGTGTCGTCGTTCTTGTGGCAGCTCTTCGGGGGCGGACAGAATACGATTGACAGGAGTGTTTCGCAAATGTAAAAATATGGCTACAGATAATGATGTTATAAAAAAAGAGCTTGAGGGCATCCGCGACGAGCGCCGCACTCATGCTAATACGGCTCAGCGCATAGGCAATGCTATGCTGTCGCTGCTGGGGCGTGTGGAGAATGTCGGTGGCAACTTTCTGCGCAAAGACAAGGCGGATACGGCACAGAAGATGATACGCTTTATGGAGGGGCTGAAGCTGGGCGAGGGCGAGATGGGGCTTGACGCTAAGGGCGGGGCTGTGCTGAGCGACGTTGTGGTGGACCGTGTGCATGACGCTAAGTCTACGCCTGCCGACCGCGTTATGGTTGGCGCTCAGGGCTTCGACCTGTACATGGGCGATGACGGCAAGAGTCACATGTACGTGGATTATCTCGTGGCGCGCGCTAAGTTTTTTGCGGCGAGTGCGGAGGTGCGCAAGGTGTCGTACTCGGGGGGCACGACCATCTTCTCGAACGCCGGCTCGACGATTGCAAAGGTGACTTATGTGTTTGATGCTGCGGGCAAGAGGGTTGTGGCGTATAAGTGTTATGCTCTGGCTGACGACGGCACGACGAGGACTGCGAACTGGTGGCATGTGGGCATGATGGCTCTGTGCCAGACGTTCAACGTGAAGGCGGGTGTGGGCGACGGTCTGCAGAACAGATACTACTGGCGCATGGTGATTGGTGTGGGTCAGGAGACGCTGGAAGACGGCAAGCTGTATGACTATGTGATACTGTCGAACGTGAGGGATTTTGCGGGTGGCGAGGCGATGCTTCCGAGCCGCGGCGTGAGGGTGCTGGCTGACGAGACGGGCAGGGTGCTGCGCTGGGGCGGTGTGGCTGTGGCTACGGTGTATGACGGCGAGCTGGTGTCGATGGCTGAGCTGTTTGCCAAGGCGGAGGGCAGGACTACTGACGACGGGGGCAACGTGATTGCGCAGAGGTGGTTCTACGGTTATGAGGCTGTGAACGGCGGCGAGCCGGATGCTCCTGCTGCGGGGGATGTGATTGTGCAGGTGGGCGACCAGATAAGGTGGAAGAGCCACGGCAATGTAATCAAGCTGTCGACATCGACTGAGGACAATGCTACGGACTCGGCTCCTGCAATCACGATGTATCACCAGATTGGCGCGCTGTGGGAGACTGGCGCTAAGGACAGCGCGGGGGAGCCGGTCAGGAATCCGTACCAGTGGAAGGAGGTGACGTGTGTGATATCGCCTGGGCGTGTGCTGCTGAATGCGCGGAGGTTCAAGCTGTTCACGGACAGCGTGGACAACATCATTGAGCCTTATGTGGTGATGTACACTGTTGTGCCGAGCTGCCAGTGCCTTGTGAGGCATACGGCTACACGGTCGACGACTCCGGAGGTGATCGGGGCTGAGACGGTGAAGCGTGTGGGCAATACGACAGAGCTGCTGAGCAGCAGCGACGTGAAATATATGGCTGACGTGGTGTGGCAGGACGGCGGTGTAGAGACAACGGGCTTGACGGATGTGCACACGAGGGGTCTGTACTACGTGAAGGCGCTGAAGATTAAGGCTTATATGCTGAAGACGGGGCAGCTGCTGGCTGTGTGTGACATTGCGGTGACGAGTGACGGCGAGCAGGGTGCTGACGGCAAGCCGGGCACTGACGGCAAACCGGGGGCTGATGGTGCTGACGGTTGGGACGGCAAGGATGCTGCCGTGGTGGTGATTAATCCGTCGGTGCTGACGGTGGACACGGTGAAGGACGGTAGCGGCAACCCTCGTGTTGACTGCTCGGACGAGAAGGTGAAGGCTGATGTGAGGATTGAGCGTGAGGGTGTGTCTATAGTCAGCGAGTGTGACCGCTACGAGGTTGTTGACAAGATGGGCTGTGCGGCGCATATCGCTGATGGGGGCACGTCGAGAATGCGCATTGTGATTGACTCTATAACGCGCGACGAATATATGGTGGGCAGCACCAAGCGGTATATTCCACGCACTACGGCTACGGCTACGGTGAGGATTCATTGCTCTACTAACAATAGTTATTATTACGCTACGCTGACGGTGAATGTGAATGTGTCGGCGGTGTGGAGCGAGCTGACTATCACGTCGGAGAGTCTGTCGTCGAAGTATTCGGAGATTAGCAACAGTGTCAAGGGCATGCGTAAGGAGCTGACGCAGTATGACTCGAAGATTGAGCAGACGGCACGTAATATTGCGCTGAAGGTGTCGCAGACGGCTGTGGGCAGGAAGAACCTGCTGGTGGGGAGTGCGCTGAGACGGCAGGGTGAAGGAGTGTTTCTCGTTGGTGATTCCTTTATTTCTATACTTGAACAATATAACGGAGTTAATTCGATTTGCTGTTCAAAAAGAGGTTTCACAGGTCTTAAATGGTATTATAATCCGTATACGGGAGGTCGTAATGTCAAAGTCGAGAAGGGTAAGAAATACCATTTCTCAGTGATGGCAAAATCGACGACACCTATTACTGTGTCATTAGAGGCGGTTTGGACAAAGAATGCTACAAGTGTCGATTCGGCAGAAGGATATAAAGGGCCTAATGGCAGTGGCTTTGTGGCGCAGAAAACGGTGGAAACCCAATGGGTGATTCTTGAAGGAGTTATAACAGTGCAACCTGATGCTCCTTATGAATACATACAGGTAGACATTCTTACAATTCTTGATAAAGATGGCGCATTTTACCTGTGCCAGCCTATGTTGGTCGAGGGCGACGAATATGTGGGCTGGTCGCTGTCGGAGGAGGATGCTGAGTATATCGGGGGCAATCTGCTGGATAATACAGATACGCTACAGGTTGGTGGTAATTTGGGTGTAGCGCAAGGAACTCTACGTACTGATGATAGTTCATATAAGGGTTTCCCGACAAGGCAGGCCAATTTGATTAATGCTTCGGCGTATATTGACCTTATACAATGGAACTTTGATAAGTCTGACGTGCTGGTAAAAGGTCAAGACTATATGTTCAGCTTTTGGGCTAAGGGCAACAAGGGCGGCAGTTTCGCGTGCTTCATGTATGGCAGCCAAGCCACAGCTGCTGTTTTTGTGGAAAAAGAGAATGGTATGAGTTATAACACCATTACTACTATTGACGGACACGCACCTATATCTATTGACGAGGATTATGCTTGGCGTAAATACTGGGTGCACTGGCGTATTTGCGCTGACGACAAGCCTAAATACGTGATGATACGCTGCCAGAAAGGCACTGACCTATATGTCTCTCAGCCTAAGCTGGAGTATGGGGCTACGGTGACTGAGTATCGTGCTACGAAGACGGGCTACATTGAGGACAAGAGTGTGGCGGGGAAGCTGCTTGAAGCAGGCATCGACATTGACAGCAAGCAGATTACGATGACGGCGGATAATACCAGGTTCCGCACCCGTTCGGGGCAGGAAGTGGCTGTGTTTGACGAGAACGGATTGAACGCCTCGCTGGTAAAGGCGCAACGGCTTGAAACGGAGGGCGCAGAAGCGGCTGTGAAAATCGAGGGCGGCATGATTGCGGTGCTCGGTCGTGCCGGTGTGCCTAACATCAAGTTCGGTGTAAATAGCGACGGATATGCTGTGATGCAATATTTTGACAATGCCGGCAATATGCTGTATGACTTAGGTCCTGCGGGTCTGGCTAAAATTGAGACACAGAAGGCATCGATGATATTCTCAGAGTGGATAGATGTGAGGGGAGCTAATTTGGCAGCACCGTATATTAAGAAAAAGACGTATACAAGTAGTAAAGGCTCATATAGTCTTGATTTTAATGTCGCGAGCTCGGAAGCAAATGATAGATTGCTGTTCGGTAAATATGCTCAACCCGGTACGTTGGTGTCAAAGAATTTGGGCTTTACACAATTGACGCATCTGTATCTGTACAGTGCTCCACGTGTCGATGGCGCAATTGTTTCGGATGATGACTCACGTAGAGGTTTTGGTAATAATTTGGATTTGACAAAAGCTGCAGATGGTGTCTATTTTACAAAGGAGTGGCCTCTTGCTGAGAATGGCAAACTTACAAATGTTGCTACCGGGCCGTATATACCTGCTGATGCTAAAATCAAGGATAATATGCAAGGTAATATCTTGCTGCTTGAGGGTACGGAGGTAATGATGATGCCATGCTGCTACTTTAGCGGTTGGATGGAGCAGAGAAAGCTGACTGCATACTTGAAGCCGGTCATAACAAGACTTAAAATATTCAGTTGGCAGGAAATGCAGATTAGTGCAAATAGCGGATTGACGCCGCCTATACAGCAGTAGACATAAGATAAAAAAACATTGAGATATGACAGATTATGAAATTGTAGACGTTACGAAGCTTCAGAAGGCTGAGAGCGTAAAAGATGGTGACACGCTGCTGCTGATACGCCAGCAGGGCGACGGCACGAGTATATGTATGCGCACTGACGGCGCACAGTTTAAAGGCACTGATGCCTATGACGTGGCGAAGGCTAACGGCTTCAGCGGCACGCGCGAGGAGTGGGCGCAGCAGGTGGCGAGGATTAATGAGGTGTCGGCGGCGATAGACAACGCTAACGACACCGCCAGCCATCCGACGAAAATCGGCAGCGACAACTATGTGTATGAGTGGGACAAGGCGGCAAAGGCTTACCAGAAGACCGGCATCCTCGTCAAGGGCGACAAGGGCGAGACGGGCGCTACGGGCGCACAAGGAAAGCAAGGCCCGCAGGGCGCGAAGGGTGAGACGGGTGCCAGGGGCGCTACGGGCGCAACCGGGCCGCAGGGTGCTCAAGGGGCTAAAGGCGACCGTGGCGAAAACGGCAAATCGCCGATCATCAAAAACGCATCGTGGTGGATTTGGGACGAGGCGAGCGGTGCGTACAAGGACAGCGGCATGTCGGTGTCGTCGCAGTATACGCTGACAAAAGGCGCCGTGGAGGGTGTGCTGACGGGTGATGTAAAATCGCACTCGCACAGCGCTTATGCTCTGACTACGCACACGCATAGCGAGTATGCAGCTGCTGACCACAACCATGACGGTAGCTATGCAGCTGTAAATCATACGCATGACAATTACTACACTAAGGCAGAGGTTGACGGCAAAGGATATCTAACTGGGCATCAGTCGCTGGAGGGTTATGTGAATGATGTCCGGCAATCAAATGTGTATAGTACCGATAATATGGGAGTTTCGGATATAGTAAAGTCTGGTAATATACTTAAAGTATTTCGGGATCGATTTGTAAAACAGAGAACGCTGCTTGATTATGTAAAGACAGAAAATCTGGGCACTGCTATTGACGAGTATGCGAAACACAATGGGTATCTGACAAAGGAGGATTTGAAGGAAACCGTTGTCATTAAGCTGGTGTCGGACAAATCGGAGGCGGACGCCAACTTGAATGGGGCAAAAGTTACTGTGAAGAGTGGTGACACAACAGTGAGCACACAGACTTGGCAGGGTACTCCTATAAAGGTTGAGGTGCCGTGCGATAAGGAAGTGACAATAGAGGCTGCTGTTGTAAAGATGTATATGAAGCCAAAGGTGTTGAAATATGTGCCTTCAGTACTGTATAACAGAGAGGTGACATTTACGTATAAGGCTTTGGAGACTGGAACATATATCATTGATAAAAATAATAGGACCTATAAAACAGCAAAAGAATTTACAGACTCGGGTACAGATATTAAGGATGTCATCGGCACACTGCTCGTTACAGATAATGTGGCTATTGTGGTAGCCAACTATAAAACAGATTATGTCTCATGGGGTCCGGATGTGCTTGTTGATGGATGTACAGTTGCTAATGATGCAGCTACAGCTGTTCAGGACTTTGCTGGTGCAGCAAATACGACAGCCATTATGAAGGTGGTTGGCTCAGCATCTGTTGAAACCGCAGCCTCTGCATGTCATAACTATATATTCGGAAATGGCAGAAGGGGGCGTCTTATGTCAGCAGGCGAGGTTGTTGCACTAAAACAAATGTACTATGAAATACAAAAATTGATGAGTAACATAGGCATAGAAAGCAGCTCTATACTAGATGCACGTTATTACTACTGGACTTCTACGCAAGCAAATTCTGACAAAGCTTATAGATTAAGATTTTATGACAACTCTCCAAGCAGCGATTTTAAATCTAATCTAAATTGTGCTATCCCCATCTATTCACTATACGACTAAAAACAAGTAAATAAAAGTAAAAGGGAAGGATGATATGAAAGCAAGTGACATTTTGATTGATAAACTGAAGCAGGTGGAGGGGTATCGGGCCAAGGCGTACCGATGCCCTGCCGGTGTGTGGACGTGTGGGTACGGTCATACCAAGAGTGTGACGGCTCGCACGGTGTGCGACAAGGCGAAGGCTGAGGAGTGGCTGAGAGCTGACCTTGCTCCTATCGAGTCGTTTCTGTCAGCCATACCCGAGATTTGCAAGACGCAAGGGAGGTTTGACGCGTGTGCCGACTTCTGTTTCAACGTCGGGATAAACGCCTTTCGTAGCTCTACTCTCCTCAAGCGCATACGGCGCAAGGAGTCAGTGGCTGCTATCCAGGCGGAGTTCTTGAAGTGGGTATATGCAGGTGGCAAGCCGTTGGAGGGGTTGAAGACGAGAAGACGATGGGAAGCCGCCCGTTGGGCGGAATGACGAATTAGGAGTTAGGAATTAGGAGTTAGGAGTTAGGAATTGTCGGGTGCGGCGTTTTTTACAATCGATGCGTTATCGGTATCTTTGCTCATATTTTCAATGTTTAATGCTTAAAAGTTTGTATTATGATAGATAACATCCGTCATATGCTCGTGGGCATCACAATTGCCGTCTGGGCATTCCTCAAGCCTATCGAGGGCGACCTGCTCTCGCTGATAATAGTGTTCTTCCTGAACTTCTTCTTCGGCTACCTGTCAGGGCTGATAGCCAACCGCGAAGACTTCGAGTTGAAGAAGGCGCTGCGCTGCATTGCAGAGGCTACTATCTTCTTCGTGCTGTGCTGTGCCATCTACACGATAGGCAATCTGAAGCACCAGCCCGAGGGTGCTCTGCAGTGCGTGAGCTTCGTGACTTATGTGGTGCTGTGGTTCTACACGCTCAACATTCTCAAAAACCTCAAAAAGATGTTCAAGCGTGACACTACGCCCTGGCTTATCGTGTCGTTCCTATACTACATTCTGCGCTTCAAGTTCATCGAGCGCATTCCCGGCTTGACAGAGTATCTGTCTGTTGGGCGTGAATAACTATGTATATTGCGTATGAGATATTTCCGTATCTTCTTCGGCATCCTTGCATTGATGTGCCTTGCAGGGTGCTCCACGTGCAAGCCGGTGATTGTAGAGCGTGTGGTCAATAAGACTGACACGCTCTACAAAGCCCGTCTGCGCATCGATAGCTTCCGCATACACGACTCTGTATACGTGGAGACTCGCACCATGGGCGACACGGTGTACAAGACACGTGTAGAGTGGCGATGGCGTGACCGCATAAGCTGCAGGACTGACACGGTATACAAAACTGTGCTGCGGTGTGATTCAGTGCAGGTTCCGGTGCCGTTCAAGTACAAGACTTCATTGCGGGGTGGGCTTAATGACTTTTGGGTAAACATCATTATTATAGTGGTTTTCCTACTGCTCTGGTTTGGCATCGGAGCCTTTGTTCGCTATAAATTTCCATAAAGTTGACGATGGACTTTGTCACGTCAAATAATTTTTGTATATTTGGGGTGTAATAATTAAATCGTCTGCTATTATGGAATTCTTTTTTATATGCTATTTAGTTATAGTCTTAATAATTTTCATTGCTAATTGCTTTAGCAGTGACTCTTCTAGTGGGCGTGAGTCTGAAGAGCAAATGAGAATTAGATATGAGCAAAAAATACAAGAAATCAGACGTAAAACAGAAAGATTACAAAAAGAAAACGAGAGGCTAAGGAAAATAAAATTCTAAATCGTTTTGTCTTTTCCAATAGAAAATAAAAGTGCTACTTTTGGTTCCACAACCATTAGTAGCATTTTTTTTTATGGCAACAACTCAACAATTCGAAACAGTCGTCAAGCTCAATACGCAGCAAGCTAAAAATGAGTTGGCGGCTCTACAAAAGACTGTCGAAGACCTCAAGAAGAAAAAAGCTGAAGCTCTTCGTGACAATGGTTCGACAGTTAAGGATATTAATAGAATTAATAAAGAAATCAAGTCTGCCGAGGCGAATGTCAAGGCTTATCGTACAGATGTTAGCGAGACCATTGAGATTCTCAATGACCTCGGCTCGGCTTCTGTTGGTGATATAGAACGCGTGTCTCGCGTTCTTAAACGACAGATGAAGTCGGTGACTTCACCCAAGGAATATGAGGAACTTGAGCGACACATTGCTGATTGCACTGCTCGTCTCGACGAACTCAAACGCTCCAGTCATGCAACCATGTCTCAGTACAATCGTGCTATTGCCGAAGCTGAACAGCGCACAAAAAAATGGGATGATGAAAACAAACTTATCAATGCCACGCTAAACAATATCAGCGGTTCGTCGCTCAGAAAGCTTGAGACTTCGCTAAAGCTCGTAAACGAACAATTGCAGGATGCAGATAGAGGTTCTGATGCGTATAAGAAACTTACCAAAGATGCCAAGAAACTCAAAACACAGATAGAGGCTATCAATAAAGAGCAGTCTGCATCTAAAAGCCTTTTTCGCAGATCTGTCGATGTATTCAATGTCAACTGGGGCGTAATCTCACAGGCTATAGCCGCAGTTACTGGTCTTTCTTATACTATCCGTCAGTGTTCGGCCAACTATGCTCTGATGGACGAGCAGATGGTCGATGTCATCAAGTATACGGGGCTGGCAAAGGATAAGGTCGAAGAGCTAAATGAATCTTTTAAGCAGATGAATACCCGTACTCCTCGTGAAAAGCTCAATCAACTCGCAGGTGATGCTGGTCGTCTTGGCATTACTACTCAAGAGACTGTCGGCGAGTTTGTAGATGCCGCCGATAAGATTAATGTAGCACTTGGCGACGACCTTGGCGACGATGCTGTTAAAAATATAGGCAAGTTGGCACAGATGTTCGGTGACGACAAGTCCAAAGGCTTGCGTGGCGCAATGCTTGCTACGGGTTCTGTCGTTAATGAGTTGGCTCAGAGCAGTAGTGCTTCTGCAGGCTATCTTGTCGACTTCACCGCCCGTCTTGCTGGCGTCGGCAAACAGGCAGGTCTGACGCAGCAGCAGATTATGGGCTTCGCTTCTGTTCTCGATCAAAATATGCAGCAGGATGAGACTGCTGCAACGGCTATGCAAAATCTGATAGCCAAAATATTCCAGGAGCCGGCCAAATTCGCTGCGCTCGCAGGCAAGAGTGTCAAAGAGTTCACCACGCTTCTCAAGACTGATGCTAACGAGGCGCTGCTTCAGTTCTTCGGTGCTATGAAAAAACATGGTGGCTTTGATTCTCTCGCCCCTATGTTTGACCAAATGGGCATGGACGGTTCACGTTGTGTCAGCGTCTTCTCAGTGATGGCTGACAAGCTCGCAGATATTAAGACCGCTCAAGATATTGCTAATGATGCCTATGCTAAAGGTACATCTGTCATCGATGAGTTCAATACTCAGATGACATCAGCCCAGGCTCAACTTGACATGGCCAAGAAGAAATTCAAGGATTTGAGCATCGAACTTGGCAAAGAGCTACAGCCTGTGATCAAGTACACTATAAGTGGTGTGAGTCTACTGATAAAAACCCTTTACCAATTGATTGTCTTCACCAAGGCCCATATTGGTACTATAACCACACTTTCCTTGTCAATTGCAGCCGTGACTTTAGTTTATAAAGCTCAAGCTGTGCAGTTGGGCATTAATTTGGCGTGGGAGAAAATATTTTATGCGTATACTGCTACTTCCAATGCTTTGCTGACAGCAAAAGCGGCTATATTAAAGTCTTTGAAGACCGCATACTACCTTCTTACGTTCCAAGTAAAGAAGGCAAAGGTTGCCATGGACGAGATGAGGGCAGCATCCATTTCTAATCCTTATGCGGTTCTGTTGACGGTCATTCTTGCTCTCGGTGCTGGCATCTATTATCTCGTTAAATCCATACGAGAGCACAATAAGGCAGCTTATGAGAATCAGCTTGCCGTTCAGAAAATGCGTGCTACACACAAGGATATGACCGAAGCTCAGAAAGAAGCCAGTCAAAGTGTTGCTGAAGAAAAAAACCGACTCGCCCAACTTACCAATATCGTCAACTCTAACGCATATAGCTACGATGAGAAGAAGCGTGCTATGGTTGCACTTGAGAAGATTGTCCCTGGTTATCACCGTAACCTCAATAATGAGGCCAAGTTGATGGAGTCCAACAATAAGGCTATCAAGCAATATGTTGACAACCTTAACAATGCTGCTATGGCACAGGCTCTATATAACAAAATGGTGGAGCTGCAGGGCAAGAAGTTTGACCTCGACCAAGAGATTTCTCGCCACAAGCTCTCTGCTAAAGCAGTGCAAGCTGAGATTGACCGCCATTCTGATTATTACAATGGCACTCAGCAGCAGGTGGTTTACACAAGTTTCGGTACTATGTTGCCTACTGGCCAGAGGGTGGCTACGCAGGCTAATATCGCCAAGCACAAGGAACTTGACCAATGGAATGATGCAGTCAAGGAGTCTGAGCAGAGTGCAGCCATAGTGGAGGCTCGCATCAAGAATATCAATGTGTATCTCAAGAAAAATGTCGGTGTGGCAAAGCAATATAACGCCATTCTCGCTAAGGGTGGTTCTGACTCTTCTACCGTCTCTCCCGACTGGAATCCTAACACTTCCAAGGCGGGTAGCTATGTAGATTCCAAAGAGACCAAGAAGAGAGAGGCTGCCGCAAAGAAACAAGAGCGTGAAATGAAGACTGCTACCAAAGCTGCTTACCAGGCTGAGATTAAGGCTGCCAAGGATAAAACCGACCAAGAGCAAGCCAATAACATCATGGCGTACTCGCAGGGTGAGAAGACCTATACCGAGTTTCTTGATGCCCAACACGACATCACAACACGTGGCTACGAGTCATTGATGGCTGTCTACAAGAAGTATGGCGCCGAATACGGCCAATGGCAGGAGAAGATTGCCGACGAGCGACGTAAGCGAGAAGAAGACCACTCTAAGGCTCTAATATCTGACATCGAGCTTAATAGACAGCGTGAGATAGAAGCCGCTAATCGCGACTACAATGACTCTAACTCCAAGATCTACCATGATGAGGAAGCGCTTAATGAACGTCTTTTCGAGATAGACATGTCTGCTCTCGCAGATCGTATAGCTGCTCTCAAAGAGGGGTCGCAGGAGTGGCTCGATGCCCGTGCGGAGTTGACGCAGCGCGAAAACGAGCGCCAACTTTACCTCGAACAGCATTATGCCGACCTGCTCTCACGATACAAAGAGGAGTGGGCCACTAAAGACATCAATGAGCAGGAGCGCATTACTCTCAAGGGTCTCGACTTGCTGCACGAGAAGGGCCTACTGAAGGAGACTGAGTATCAGGATATGCTCAAGCAGATAAAACTGCACTATGCTGAGCAGGAGTCTGAGCAAGAGCTGCACGACTCCAAGGGTGAGAAGTTCAAGCGTAACGCTAAGTCTGCTTATAATACGGCTTCCAACAAGGCTAAAGCATCATGGTCTGATGATCATCCTGAGGGTTCAAAGATTATGGATTTCGTCACCTCTGATGTTGACATATACAAGTCTACTCTCGACAACATAAAGGCTATGGAGCAGGAGGGGCTTATCTCGCATCAGGAGGCTATGGCTGCTATGGGCGAGGCTACAGCAGACATGTGCAACGGTCTTGTGGCCAAGTTCCAGGCTGCTATGGATACTATATCCCCGCTCATGAGCGCTATGTCTTCATACTATTCAGCGCAATCAGACTACGAGGTGAGCGTTACCGAGAAGAAGTATGAGAAGCTTATAAATGCTGCCGGCAACAATACCGCCAAGGCTAAGAAGCTCGAAGAGAAGAAGGAGAAGGAGGTTGCTAAAATCAAGTCTAAGTATGCCCGTAAGCAAGCTGCTATGCAGATTGCACAAGCTATTGCACAGACTGCTATCTCTGCCATTGCAGCCTATAGTTCTGCTATGCAAGGCGTGCCCTACCCTGCCAATATGGTTCTCGCTCCGATAGCTGCCGGCATTGCTGCAGCTGCTGGTGCTATCCAGATTGCCACCATCAAAAAGCAACAGCAGGCTCAGGCTGCCGGCTATTATGAGGGTGGCTTCACGGGCGGTTCACGCTATCGCCGTGAGGCTGGTGTGGTGCATGAGGGTGAGTTCGTGGCTAACCACAATGCGGTCAACAACCCAAGCATACTGCCTGCTCTACGTCTTATCGACGAGGCACAGCGCAACAACACTGTGTCGTCGCTTACCGCTGCCGACATCTCGCGCTCTGTAGGGCAAGGTGGGGCTACCGTGGTGTCTGCTCCTTCGGTTGTGGTCAACACTGACAACTCAGAGATTAAGGCTGCGCTCGATGATACCCGCAACACTATCGGTGCGCTCTCGGCTCAGATAGCCGAGGGCATCGAGGCTAAGGTCTACATCGATGGTCCGCACGGTGTGGCCAAGAACCTCGATAACTTCAAGAAGATGCAGGCCCGCACCTAATTCAACACTCAACATTCAACACTCAACATTCAACAATGATATATTGCACTATCAACGGCCAGACCGCATATCCTTCTGCGTCTGACAAGATTAAGGTGACTTATGCCAACCAATACATCGAAGACTCGGGGTCTTACACCTACGACATCTCGTTCCCGATGTCGATACACGCCAATCAGGTGCTGTTCGCCAACATCCACCGCTTTGACGTGCATAAGCGCTCGAAGTCGTTCAACGACTGCAAGCTTTACGCCGACAACCGTCTCTTCATCAGTGGCAAGGGCACGATTACAAGCGTGTCTGACAACACTGTCAAGATGCAGATTGTCGGGGGCAAGAGTCGCATCAAGTATAACTCGAAGTTTGAGAATCATTTCATCGACAAGGTGCCTTTCCCTAAGGTCTACATTACTCATGGCATCGACAAAGCCAAATATCAGGGCTTTGGCTTGACGCGTGTCGATGCTGAGCGCTACAAGAAGTTCATAATGGTTGACCTCTCTACAGATTTCCGTGTCGGCCAACCAGGCGTGGCTCTGTTCTACCCCATCTACGACGAGACTAACGACCAGGTGTCAAATTATATTAACCACGTCAATGTCAACAAGCTCGTGGTTGATGGCGTGCATTATCCGCACGGCCACATGGTCCAGATGTGGAACCTCGCCGTGCAGCCTAATCTCATATATGTGCTTAAGTGCGTTCTGCAGAGTGAGGGCTACAAGATTGTGCGCAACGACTTCGACGCTGCTCCTTATACAAGAATTTATATAGCTTCAGCAAGGCGCACAGCCAAGATTAACGAGGCGCTGCCTCATTGGTCGGTGTACACCTTCATCGAGGAGTTCCGCAAGCGGTTCAATGCTACATTCGTGTTCGACGATTTGGTAAAAGAGGTGAGCATCATTTCTACCAATGAGCTCACAAGCAACGATGCAGTGGCTTACGAGTGTCTGGGCGAATACTCGACAGAGTTTGACGAGGATGGGCTTGAGAATCTCGCCACGTCAAACGTTGAGTACTCGTTAGACGGTTCTGCCAATAGAGACTGGCGCGAGTCCATTCCGCTCTCGGTTCTAAAACAATACCCTATTAAGGAGTTTGACAGCGAAGAGAATATGAATTCTGCAGCTATGGCCATGTCTACTCGTGAGCGTCGCAGCACCATATTCAAGCAAGGGTTGTCTTATTATATTTGGGCGTTGTTGCCAAAAGACGGCAACCCGGAGAATAAAGATATGACTGAGCAGCGCACTGTGTGCGGTATGTTCAATCCTATACTGCGCGACGTTGAGAGTGACAATGCGATAGGTATCAAGATGATACCGGTGGCCATGCATCAGCGCAAACGACGCGCTGGCATAGATGCTTCTTTGCCTGTCAGCGGCGATTTGATGCCTAACAGCTATGTTGTCATGCCTTCAACCGCCAATGAGGGTGATTCTCTGCTCGACGGTATGAGCGAAGATGAAGACGGCGACTACTATCTTTCGGTGCAAGATGCCATGCAGGGCACAGAAGACAATACAAGCGAGGAGACCGCTGACGAACCGATGCGTCTGATGCTCTCCGACAACGCCGTTCGCGACCTTGATAAAAATATTACTACGGCGTTCCCGGCAAGCGGTAGCATGTCGCTCTACCCTATCGCTTACACTGACTTCCGCGAATTCAGTAAATGGGCTGGCGAGCGATTCTCATTGTCGCTCGAAGCTACAAATCTTTCGGTTAGCGGTTTGAAAAAAAATAATGGCATAAAGGTTGACATCGATGCGCACAACCTTTACACCATTAAGTTCATTGCTGATGATATTCCCGACCCTTCCAATATCTACATCTTCAACAACCGTAGATTTGTATGCCAGAAGATAGAGGTGGAGGTGACGGGTGAGGGGCTCGACCGCGTGAAGACTGGTTACTTCTACGCTATACTATAGGTCTCCGACGAAGTGCTTCGTCTCTTCGTGCACCACTTTCGGTCGCTTCAAATACTTGTTCGTTACTGATATGTCAGAGTGGCGCGCCTGGTCTCTCGCTACCACGATGCCCTGGGCGTTGGCGAGGTCTCTGATTCCGGAGTCCTTGAGCGAGTAGAATTGATAAGATGCCGGAAAGTTCAGCGCTTTCCGCATCTTATTCCATTCCTGCCGGAACCGGTTCACATATATCTGCTGCGGTCCGGGTGTCATGTTGGCTCCGAATAGGTAGTCCTGCGATGGGTAGTCGAAGACGTGCTGCTCGATCATCAGCTTCAGCACTGTGTCGTTGAGCGCTACGACCTGCCCCTTGCGGTTCTTGGCCACACTCTCCGATATATACACGCTTTGCTCCTTTATTGATATGTCACCTATCTTTATATAGCGTAGCTCGTCTGGTCGTATGAAGGTGTAGTACTCCATCATACACGCTAAGTAAAATGAGGGGTTGTTCTGTTGTGTCCACTCCCTCACCTTGCGCAGGTCTTTTGCCTCAAGCGGTGAGCGCAGCTTCTCGTCTTCGCGCAGCATGTGTATGCTCTCGATGGGGTTGCGGTCGATATACTTCCGCTCCGCTAACCATGTACAGAATGCTGACAGCCATGTGCGATAGTTGTTGCGAGATTTTGCAGAGAGGTCCTTGTCGAGGATGAGGTAGTCAAGAAAATCTACTGCGAAGGCTGTATTTAGCTGATAGGCATATTTTATTTTCGCCCCTACTTCTTCGGTGAAAACAGACAATTGCTTGAGCCTGCTTCGATAGTCGGTAGCGGTCTTCGGCTTGAGTATCCCCTTCTTCTCCGCTGCTTCAATATAGGTGCTGTATCTGTCGAACACTACGCCAAGTTCTGTGTACTGCCGTGTGTTCGTGGTGTTGACAAAAGGATTCCACCCGGATAAAAGTTTGTGTGTGAGATTGTAGACAAGCACGGCTGCAATTTTTTCTCTCTCCGCCCTGTTGTGGTAGCGGTCGAGCATGTAGCGCTTACGTTTAAGTCTGTCTGTAGTCGGATCGTAAGCGAAGAAATCAACGTAATAGGATTTACCCCGATGTATCCTCGGAAGGGTATACCCTATTATTTCTCTTGTAGATAAGAAATTTTTGGCTTTAGAGTACATTTTTTTACATTGTTCGGCTCCTGCCAACCAATGTGATTATACAATATGTGTCTGAGCTTGTGTCTGAGCCATTTCGATTCAGAGCACGAAAAATGCTCGTAACTTCTTGCTTAGCAAGCTGTTCCGAGCATTCGTAGTTGCGGAGGCAGGACTCGAACATGCGACCTCCAGGTTATGAGCCTGGCGAGCTACCAACTGCTCCACTCCGCGATATTAACCATATTGTTTGCAATCCCAACTTATTAGCGATAAGTATTATTCTGAATTGCGAGTGCAAAGGTAAGGCTTTTTATTTATACCTCCAAATTTTCATGCAACTTTTTTCGATTTTATTTGAAAATTCTTTGTTTTGAGCTTAATTTGGTAGGATTAGCCCTTTATTTGACTTATATATACATATTTATTATAGACATTAAAAAAAGCCGTCCTATAGAGTTTCATCTCTACGGACGGCTTTTATATATTTTTTTACTTCTTTTTCTCAGTAGCTGCCTTCTCTGCAGGAGCCTGCTTGTATGCCTTATTGAGTCCGGCGATAACCTCGTTGGTTATGTCGTGAGCCTTGTCGGCATAGAGGATGTTGTCGCCAGCCTTGCTGAGGATGAGTGTATACTTCTTTGTCTTGTTGTAGAAAGCGAGATAGTGCTGGATAGAATCGCGGAGAGCGTTGTTGTACTTCTCGGTCTCTGTCTGGAACTCACCGCTCAGACGCTGGTTGAGAGCCTGAAGGTCGTTGCTCTGCTTCTGGAGCGACATCTGAATAGACTGTGCCTGCTCACGTGTGTAGGCATTCTGCTGCACCTTCTGCTGGAAGTTGGCTGCGGCAGCCTCAAGAGCCTGCTGCTTCTGTGCGAGGGTGTTCTGGATATTCTGACCCTTCTTCTGAAGAATGAGCGAGTAGTCCTTGCAGAACTTGTACTGCGACATGATGCTGTCAACCTCTACATAAGCAATCTTAGTTGCAGTAGCTGTAGCCTGAGCTGCCGGCTCCTTATCGTCTACCTGCGACTTTGACTTGTCGCAAGATGTCATTGCCACAGCAGCAAAAGCAGCGATAGCAAGTGTACGGAAAAAGTTTTTCTTGTTCATTTGTATTTATTATTTAATTATTTCACACCTGACGCATCCAACTTAATAGGCACCATTGCGCTTACGTGCCTCGCGGTCCTGATCCATAACGCAGTGGATTCCGAGCTTGCGCAGACCGGGATTGTCGTGAACATGTTGCGATGAAAACTTGCCGTTGCGTTTCAGCAGAAGCTTAATAGAGAGCAAAGCAAACGCTATAGCAATAATTAACAGGCTTAAAAGCAGAAGTTTAATCATTTTTACTAACTTTGTATCGAAATGGGAAACCCAAAGCGACATCTTTATTTACGTGCAAAGGTAATGTAAATCGGTCGCATGACAAAATAAATTATTGAAAATTCAGATTATTATTGTAACAACATAAAGAAATTAAGAAAAAATGAGTAATTGCGAATTGAAACCGGCTCGCGTATTCGAGCAGTTTGCAGAAATCAACAAAATTCCCCGCCCCTCTAAGCATGAGGAGCAGATGATTGAGTATCTGAAAGAGTTTGGCCGTAAGCGCAATCTTGAGACCGAGATTGACGAGACTGGCAACGTTATCATCCGCAAGCCAGCTACCAAGGGTCATGAGAACGCTCCGATGATCAGCTTGCAGAGCCATATGGATATGGTATGCGACAAGCTCGTAGACGTTGACATCGACTTCTTCAACGACCCTATCCAGACCTACATCGACGGCGAATGGCTCAGAGCCAAGGGCACTACTCTTGGTGCTGACGACGGCATAGGTTGCGCCATTGAGCTGGCTGTTCTCGACAGCGACGACATTGAGCACGGTCCTATCGAGTGCGTTTTCACACGCGACGAGGAGACAAGCCTTGGCGGTGCTTTGGGCATGAAGCCGGGATTCATGAAGGGCGATATGCTCATCAACCTCGACTCTGAGGACGAGGGTCAGATTTTCATCTCATGTGCTGGCGGCAAGACCACTTCGGTGAAGTTCACATTCGAGCGCGAGCAGGCTCCTGAGGGCTACTTCTTCATGAAGGCTTCTATCAAGGGCTTGAAGGGCGGACACTCGGGCGACGATATCAACAAGAAGCGCGCCAACGCCATCAAGATTCTCGACCGTTTCCTCTACCTCGAACAGGACAAGATGGACGTGCGTCTGGCTCAGTTCAACTCGGGCAAGCTGCACAACGCCATTCCCCGCGATGGCGCTATCGTATTTGCCGTACCTGCAGCCGAGAAGGAGACTGTACGTGTTGACTGGAACGTATTCACAGCCAATGTTGAAGACGAGTATCACGTTACTGATACTGCCATGGAGTTCCACCTTGAGAGCACTGACGCCGAGCCGGTTATCGCAAAGGACGCAAGCCGCCGCGTAATCCTCGCATTGCAGGCTGCCGACAACGGCGTATTTGCCATGTGCCAGGACGAGGCTTTGGCCGACATGGTTGAAACTTCTAACAACATTGCAAGCGTCATCTCTTCAGAGAACGAGATTAACATCATCACCTCACAGCGCTCTAACGTTATGAGCAACCTTGAGAACGAGTCGAACACCATTAAGGCTGTATTCGAGCTGGCAGGTGCTGAGGTAAAGCAGAGCGACGGCTATCCTGCATGGAAGATGAACCCCAACAGCAAGCTGACAAAGGTGGCTGTTGAGTCATACAAGAAGCTGTTCGGCAAGGAGCCTATCGTACGTGGCATACACGCCGGACTGGAGTGCGGTCTGTTCTCAGAGCGCTATCCTAACCTCGACATGGTATCGTTCGGTCCTACCCTGCGCGATGTTCACACTCCAGAGGAGCGTCTGCACATCCCGACCGTACAGATGGTATGGGATCACTTGCTCGACATCATGAAGCATGTATAATGCTCAAACAAACACTTGAGGCTATATAAAACAAAAAAAACGAGAATGTTTCCTAAGCAAACGGAACATCCTCGTTTTTTTGTTATTTTCTATTCGAGAGAAAATCGATCTCTTATTCTGAATTATCCCGATTACTTGTTAGGGATAATCTCAAACACTTCTACAGCTCCCTCAAGCTGGCACTTCACGGCATTGGCCTCGACATTCACCTTAGTCATGTTGCCCTCTATCGGTGTGCTTGCCACGAGCTTGCCCTTCTTGTTGTACTGCTTGAGCACAACGCCACCAGCCTTGGGCAGATTGACGAGCATGGTGTAGCTCTTTGTTCCATTCTCTACGCCGAATGTCAGACTACCTTCGCTCTTGAACGAAGAGCATGGATTCTCGTCGAAGCAATACATAGCGCCGAGTATATCAGCCGACTCCACCTTGAATGCAAGATTTTCGGGATTGACAGGATTTACCACAAACTCACGAACGGCACACCAGCTCTTCTTGTCCGACTGAAGCTTGCGCATACGTACATAACGAGCTTCTACGGGATTGCCCTTCCAGTTGATGATATATGTCTTCTGCAATTCGCCGGTGAGCGGTGTCCATGTCTTGCCGTCAGCCGAAGCCTCAACAATCACGTTGTCGAAGTAGTCGACGTCGTCAACCGAGTTGCGTCCCTGCAGAATGCGCACCTCGCGCACGGGACGAACGGCTCCGAGGTCCAGACCTATCCAGTCGCCAGTATTCTGGCTTGCACCCGAGTGATAGAATGTAGTAGAGTCGTTGTCGAGCATCAGCTTGTTCTGTGTGGTGCCGAGCGATTTGTATGTGCCCATACCCTTATAGAACGCAGGAGTCTTGCCAGCCACCTTCTTGAAGAATTCGATAGCCATATCGTCCATACCATTCTCGTAGAACGGCTGCAGCTTCATTGTTCCCGACTTATGTGCCTGATAAGCAGCCATGTCGGCAGTAGACATGCGGTTGTTGATATATCCGTTCCAGAAAGCCTCATACTTGCCGTCCTTGAAATCGCGCATCAGCGTAAGCGTGTTCTTGCCACGAGTACCGAGTTTCTTGAACTCAGCCAACCACGGGCGCAGTTCCTTCATGAGCAGCGCATTCTTGCAGTCGCGCTCCATGATGGCAGGCACCTTCTCCACACGGTCGAACTCAGCATACAGATTGTCGTAATCCTTCTTGTTGTAGTCAGCAAGACGGAAAGTCTTGGTCTCCCACGACTCTATGCGGCGATAGCCAGTCTCGGTATCGCACGAGTGGATGGCGAATGTGCGGTAAGCATCGTGCGCTTCGGGAGTCACGTCAACAAGCGAGCGCTCCCAGTTGTCGATGGCATTGTATGCCGAAACATTCCAGTTATAGTCAGCCACGCCATAGAGAGCGAGCTTCGAAGCCTCGCCGTGCTCCATCGGATTGCTCAGCACACCGCATGTCTGATCAGCGGTTAGGTCGGTTTCAAGTCCATATACCGGTCCCTGCATGATGATATGGCGGGCATAGTCAGTCACAGGGAAGTTCCACCAATAGTAAGCCGGGCGCTTGATGCGCGAGTCTACAAAGTCGAGAGTCTCCTTTGTCAGGTCAGAGCAAACCACAGCACCTGTCCAGAACACGTTGATTGACGGATCGAGACGCTTGCCATAGATAGCGAGCTGTCCGTTCTCCTTCGGGCTTGCCCACAACTGTGAGTAGTCGGTAGGACAAACCACGAGCGGTGCAACGTCGCCCTTGGTCTTCACAAACTCCTTGGTGAGGCGGTTGAGCAGGTCTACCTGCTTGTTCGAATCGGTTCCTTCGCCCTCAATGTCGTCGAAGTGTATGGCAAACGAACGCACGCCAAGGTCGTACATATGATTGAACTTGTTGACGAGGTTCTGATAGTCTTCCTCATTCCACTTGATGTCCTTGCCCGGATGGATAGCCCAAACGAAGTCGACACGGTTGCGTCGGCAAGCCTCAACGAGTTCGTGGATGTTGCGAGCCTGGTCGTCGGGATAAGGCAGACGCCAGTTGGGTGAGCTGTGATAGGGGTCGTCCTTCGGACCATATACATACTCATTGAGCTTGTTGCGTCCGTAGTAGTCGATGAGCGAGAGGCGCACCTGATGCGACCATGGTTCGCCGTAGAATCCCTCTACAACACCGCGCAATGGCAGGTCGGGATAGTCGTTGCAGGTGAGGTAAGGCAGATGCATCTTGCCCTTCGCAGCCGGAGAAGCCAGAATCTGCTTCATGGTCTGGATGGCATAGAAGGCACCACGCTCGTCATAGCCCACGATGTTTATGCCCTTGCCATTGACGGTGAGGAGATAAGCTCCTGACACCAATTTCTTCAAGCCTGCTTTCTTTGCCTGCTTCTCGCCGAAGTCGATGGTAAGGCGAAAGCCCTTCTTGTACCGCTTCAGAAAAGCCAGGTCGTCAGCGAAGCGCTTCTGCTTGTCCTGAATGTTCAGTCCGTTTTCAAAAGAGATCCAGTTCTGGCGGTTGATGTCTAAGTTGTGCGGTGTGGGGTTTACGACGATGCCCTGGTGGTCGAGCTTCTTGCCCGGTACAACGTTGACATCCTGTTTCTCGCCACGCTGCGAACTGAGGTCGAAGCCGTCGTCCTGCGCCTGCACGCCGCTGAAAGCCGCAGCGAGCAGTGCGGTCAGTAAGATTTTGTTTCTGATCATTGTTGTTTATTTATTGTTTTAGTAATATCAATGGTTGATGCTTAGTAAAATAAAGTGTATGCAAATTTACACAAAATAATTCGATTTTGCGTTGTCAGCAATGAAATAACAACAATATATAACAAAAAAGAGGTTTTCCGTTTTATTGGAAAACCTCTCTTCTATGTCGGGGCGACAGGATTCGAACCTGCGACCACCTGGTCCCAAACCAGGCGCGCTACCGGACTGCGCTACACCCCGTTCTGATTTAGCGAGTGCAAAGGTAGACATAAAATTCGAAACCTCCAAATTTTTCTTCGTATTTTTTACAAAAAGATTAGAACACCCTTACAAATCGGTCGATATCAACAGACAGACCTACCGAGAATGTGTGCCCTGTAGTCATCGCAGAACTCCAATAATAGTTCTTTGGCGTATAACCGAAAAGATTATCTACCGTAAAGTTCAGATTGACGGCATCCAGGAATCGCTGCTGAAGCGTGAACTTCCACAACTGATAACTGCTGTCATGCTTCTCGATGTTCGTATCAGGAGAAGACAGGTATCTGCCTGACAGAGCGGCATTGATGCGATAGAACGAACAGAGCTGACGATCGTAGTCGAGCCGCCAGGTTGCTGAATGCGGACGAGGCTGGGAGAACTGGGAATCTACGCTTCTGCCACCCACATGGAGATAACTGTAGTCGAGTTTCACACCGAGTCCCATATCCGAACGGTACTGGGCACTGAAGTCGATGCCGCTCACCTCTACTCCATCCTCGTTGCAATAACGCGAAGCCACATCCGGCTGACCGGTTCCCGGGATATAATCGGCATAATCCTCGGTAGTGATGCGCTTATCATACTTATTATAATAGCCCATGAGAGTAAGACTATACTGACCGGTCAAGAAACCTGCATTCTTCACCCTGCCGGTATGCTCCAGCGCCAGGTTGCAGTTGTTGCTCTTCTCCGGCTTCAGATCCGGATTGCCATAAATCATCTGCATGCCTGCCATATCAAAGTTCATATACATCTCCTTGAGGGTTGGGGCACGGAATCCGCCGGCATAGTTGGCACGGATGGAAAAGCCCTTCCACTTGGTCATCAAAGCCAGACGACCGGTAGTAGCATGCTGGCTGGATGCAGAGAAGTAATCATGACGAAGACTTGCCACGATGTTCAACCACTGCAAAGGATTGTAATCGAACTGGGCGAAGGCATCACATGAATTCTGATTCTTTGATTCATTATCCGCAAACTGATAGGTGGTAAGATAATCGTTCAGGAAATCTGCACCTACCGTCAATGTATTCTTGCCGAAGATATGGGAATAGAGGGCACGGACGGTGTTCTGACGGTTGGTATAATCGTGGTCGTGAGTACGCTCATCATTCACATATCGAGCCTTGTCATACTGGTCGAAGCCGTAAGAAATCTCCAGATTATCATTCTCCGAAAGATTCATCACAGTCTTCAGTCCGGCAGAATAATCCATGTAATGATCATCATAGTTGCTGCGCTTGCTGATACGATTGAAATAACCGCCACGACCTATCAGTTTTACCTTATCAGAGAGCTTGTAGGTAAGACGCTCCTTCACATTGAAGGTCTCTCCACCATAGATATGGAGGATGTTGGATTCTGTATCGAAAGGACTGGTGAGCTGAACCTCATCCGATGTGGTGCGCTGGATGCTGGTCTGCGAATTCCATTTCCCCGCATTGAAGCTGAAGCTTCCACCGTGGCGCCACTCCTTGTTGAAGTCGTTGTAGCGGGTATTGACATTGGCAGTCCAAGGCTCGCTGTTTTCACGGGAGATGATGTTGATGACTCCGGCTACGGCATTGGCACCATAGAGCGCCGAAGCAGCACCCTTTACTATCTCGATACGTCCTACATTATCCAAGTTCAGACGACTATAATCTACATTATCCATGGTTTCGCCAGCCAATCGCTCGCCATCTACGAGGAAGAGCACGGCGTTTCCACCGAAACCATTCATATTGAGAGAAGTCTCCTGATTCATGGCATAGCCGAATTCCAGACCCGGCATCTGCTCGGTGAGGAGGTCCTGGATATTGGTCGCATCTGCAATCTTGATATCATTAGCGGTAATCAGACGGGTTACCACAGGAGCATCCTTCAAAGCCTTCGGAGTTCGGGTTGCGGTAACTACCACCTGATCGAGGGCTGTAGCATCCGGTTGAAGGCGAAGCACATGCTGCTCACCTTTTCTCTCATCTGCTTTCAGTACGAAAGTCTGAGTCTGATAGCCCACAAAGCTCACCTTCACTCTCACCGCTCCATCCTTGCTGTAAGGAATGCGGAAATATCCATCTTCATCAGTGGTTACTCCTCCCTTGGCATTCACCATCTGGACGGTGGCACCCACCATAGGTGCGCCCGAATCATCGAGCACTCTACCCACGATATCTCCCTGGGGTTCAGCTTTCAGATTCAGGCACAATCCGCAAAGGATTAGGAATAGTGCGAATATCTTTTGTTTCATCGAATTATATCAAAGTTTATCCTGAAACTATCAGTTTACTTCTTACAAACAAACTTAGCAATCATCGGCATAGGCATATTGCCATACTGCACAGAATAGTTGACGGTCAGGGTATTGTCCTTCAATGTACCTTCCAAAGTAACGGTATACTTTTTCTCTGCACCATCCACGGTAACAGTTCCGGCATAGCTTTTCTGAGAAAATGCATAAGCACCATTAGAACCAGAAACCTTCACTGCAGGAACCTCTAAGGCAGGAAGAGACATCATTCCCTCACCGCAAGCAGGCAGCGTAACCTTAGCAGTAGCATCATCTACAGCTTCGATCTTCATGGTAAGGTTATCATATGTAGAAGCCTGACCCATAACGGTCATTTCCAAGGTGCTGGTGTATGAACCTGCTATCTCCTTGGCAGCTGCCACTGTATCATCATCGTTGCTGCAAGAGGTGAAAGCTACACACATTGTCAACATGGCTACCATCATGGCAGCGAAAGAAAACTTAAACTTTTTCATACTTCAAATTGATTTACTTAATTATTATGATTATTAGCGATTTTTGTTATTGCTGCACAGACGCCACTTTAGCTTTACGTCGGTTTCGTTGTCTGCGCAGGATGATATATCCCGAAAGTAATGTCAGCGATATTATCAATCCTGATAAGAATACGAAGAGGTCGGAGATAGGACCAAGGAATGGCGAATAGCATCTGCCTACATGCAGCTCTAACGCCATATTCCATAGCGACATCTTAGCATTGGCAATCTCTGAAGGCATCTGCAATTTCTCTGAGGCTCCTTTTGTATAGTCAAAGACTATGGGGGTACCTAACGAGAAGTCATTGGAATATCCACTAACCTGCGAATTTGAAACAGGGCGCATCGACGATTGTTTGTTTGGCTTATGGCTAAAATAATCTACCACTCTGCCCGACATTATATTCCAACGATATAGACCACTAAACGACCCTACTATCCATTCGTCACTTGCGCTATCTTTCTCGAAAACCGTTACTCCCATCGGACTTACGGTTGGTGCCTTATGCTTTGCTATTTGCATTGGGGGGTCTACGAAATATTCATCCACCAGCATAAAACCATCAGAGGTTGAAACTATCCAACAGTCTTCTGCTACATCCCATCTTATGGCTCTTAGTTTATTATGCCATACGTTGCTGCTATCAGTCTGTGCCGATATCTTCTTCATTACCAATGGTATCATCAATGGTGGGCGAAGACACATGCCTGTAATAGCTATCCAAAGGGTTAGGATAATGGTGGAATATCCAAAGCGATTGTGCCATTTCATATTCCACACCATCTGTCGCCCACGACTCTTCATAGAGTTTTTCTTACCTTTGCGCTTCAACCTACGGATATCATAGGGAAGAAGGAATATCACTATACCTGTGAGCGACAATATTATCAGCACTACAGCTATCGCATCGACAACAAGCCTACCCGCCATACCAAAATACTCTCCACTATGCAGTTGCCACACAGTTTTAAAGAGAGTTGTAGAAGGATTATATCCTGTTGGGGCAGGTATTGTGAGAGTTTTAATTGCTCCATCCAATACCATATAGACTTTAGAGCGTGATAACACAATAATGCTCGTACTATCCTTAGTAAGACTAACATCGGCTATTCGCTCTTCATTGTTGGGTAATACTATTTTCGTCCACTTTTTACCCTCGCTGCAATATAAATCATATTGCGTTGCGCACCATAGTCTTCCATCCTTTGTCTTTACAACATTGCGGATATTGCGATTATCGGCACCTACATCAATACCTTCGTTGAAATCATGCCATTGCTCACCTTTAGTATCTGTCAACCATAATCCTGCGCCTCCAAACACCAGCACAGAGTCTGCACCTATATTCCGACTACCCTTAACCACTCCATTATTGAAATTGGCTACGTGGTAGTTAGAAGGCATCCAACATCTATCTACATCACAACTACGAAATAATTGTCGATGGTTGAGAATAATGCCAGAAACGCAGAATATAAGCATGAACACCGATACTATCAAGCCTATCCAGCGATGATATTTTTTCCAAGTTATAATACGTCTCATTCAGGCACATATATTATCTCGCCATTCTCAAGCTGGTAGGCTATGCCCACCTTCTTACCCTTATTGCCCGACTTCTTGCTTTGGTCTTCTGAGGGTGTATAGCGATTTATTTTCTGACCATCCTTGGTAATGATTTCCATATTCTCCTTGCCCGGATTCTTTACCATAGTGAAATCGTCCTTACTGAACATTTCAGTCATATTATAGCGCGAAACAAGTGCCACCATCAAGGCTAAGGCAAACACCATCGCCACATCAAAGAGGTTGCTCACCACGCTCATCGGATCGTCATCCTCGCCATCATGCGCAAGCCTATTTCTGCGTCTCTGTCTCATAACCTTTTTTACCTTTTTACTTTTTTACCTTTTTACTCTTTTACTTTTCCTCTATAAGCTCTGCCATAAACTCAAGGTTGCTCATATCCTCGGTGTACCAGCGGTTCTTGGTCTGCTTGGTTACAAAACCGATGGCTGCAGAGAACAATC
>ERZ859937.155-NODE-155-length-33930-cov-3.188192_pt1 | contig 33930 bp, 34 predicted proteins | sample MGYA00509985_ERZ859937 | MGnify/ENA primary metagenome ERZ859937 (study PRJEB30046, sample SAMN00715169) | human gut metagenome | study: EMG produced TPA metagenomics assembly of the A metagenome-wide association study of gut microbiota in type 2... | reverse complement strand
CCGTGGGTTCGAGTCCCACTGGGCACCCCACTAAAAAGACCCGCGAGCATATGCTTGCGGGTCTTTTTCTATTATGGGGATGTCCAGTGGGACTCGAACAGGGCGGCGACGGCGCGTCAGCGACGGCGTAAGCAATCAGCCCAGTGGGCTGTTGCTTAGCCCGCGGGTTCCAATCTCTAGGAATGTCTATCGCAGCAACAACGCCCTTTACTCCCTCACCCATCTTATAAATAAAACTCAAACGACCCGAGGCCGCAGCCCAGAACACCTTTCCGTGTTCCACGCTGCGGCCTTTTCGTATTTCTCAGCTTCCCAACTGCTTCAGGATATTGGCGACCTCATCGTTGGAGTAGCCCTCCTTCAGCAGTTCGCTGCGGATGGCCGTATCGCTCCTGCCCTGCCGGTAGAGACGGGCGGCGCTGTAAGGTACGATGGTGCTGCCTCCGGACGACAGCACTGACCCGCTGCCCGAGCCTCCCGAACTGCCCGCACTCTTTGCCCCGGCGTTTGCCGCAGCCTGCTGGGCTCTCTGGGCTGCCTTGGACTGCTTGAGCGCCCATTCGCCCTTGGCGATATTCAGCTTTTCGCTGGTCACATTGTTGTTGAACTCCTGCTGGCGCAGGGTGTCCTGATACTGCCGCTCCGCCTGCTCGTTCTTGTACTTCTGCTGGGCAAGGCTGTCCTGCCGCTGGGTCTCCTGCATCTGCTGGTCCCACGCAGCGTCAGCACGCTCGGCCGCGTAGGCGCGGTCTTTGGCATACATATTATACCCGGTGTTGGCCAGCGTACCCATCAGCGAGCCGATGCCGGTGGTTCCGGTGATGGCCAGCTGCACCGCGTCGCCGATAACGCCCAGAATGCTCAGCACATTATTGAACGTCTGCTGGCGCTTGGCGATGGCCTGCTGCTCCTGATTGGAATAGTAGCCGTACAGGGTGTCCAGTCGGCCCAGATAGTCCTGATAGCGACCATAGTCCTGCTCGTAGGCAGCATTGTAGGCGTTGCCCTTCCGGTCGAGCTGACTGTAATAATCCGACAGCTCCGCGTTATACTGCGCCTGTGCGTTCTTCTCCTGCGTGTTGAGCTGGTCGATTCGGGTCACGACATCGTCGCCCTCACTGTTATAGGTGTCCAACGCCAGCCTGTAGAGGGACGGCAGGGCGTCGTTCAGCGCGCCCATCTGCTGCTGGTACGCCTGCTGGGCCACACTGGCCGCATAGCTGGAGCCGTAGCCGCCGGTGAGGGCCGCAGCCTGTGCGGCGGCGTCCGCGCTGGCGTTGCGGGCGTTCTGGGTGTACTGCTGGGCATACTGGCGGTAGAGCGGGTCCTGTGCATAGCTGTACTGGAAGCTGTTCCGCTCCAGCAGCTGACCGATGAGGTCTTCGATGCGGCCCTGATAGGTGCTCTCATACTTGCCCGGCCGGTTCTGCTGCCAGTTTTTCAGGTCCGCTGCTGCGTCGGTGACGCTCTGGCCGGGGGTGTACACCGCATTTGTCAGTGCATTCTCCACCTCTTTGCGGCTGTTCAGTCCCGCCGTGCTGTAGGAGGACTGGGCTGCAGGCTGGGCAGTCACATCTTCCAGCAGCTGCTGTTCTTTCTTTTTCTCGGTGCTCATAAATTCTCCTTTCTCACTGGATGCTGTTCAGCCGGGCGCGCAGCGGCTCCGACATATTTTCCACGTCCAGATTGCAGAGCACATATTGTAATTGCTCCTGCATCTGGTATAAGTAGTTGCGGATGGCGCGGGCATCCTCTGCGTCCATGTTCTCGCTCAGATGGGGCAGTCCGATCTTCGAAAGTCCCGTGACACTTGCCATGTTCAGTTCACCTCCTGTGCCAGAATGCCGCCCTTCGCGGCGGCGCTCGTCCGGGTCAGGCTGCGCAGGGTGAGCTGACCTCTGCCCTTCAGCCGGAACCGCAGGCTCCCGCACCGCCTCGGCACAAACGGAACATCGAAGCAGCGCCGCCCATCGGCGGTCAGCTGGGCCAGTGTCTCCCACGCTCCGCTGTCGTAACTCACAGCCACCTCGATGCGGCTCTTCACCTCGGCCTCGAGCCGGAGCGTCAGCCGGGAGAGATACAGCTCTTCCGGGCTGTCCAGCCCGATATTCCCGCTGACGAGTTCGAAGCTCACGCTGTCCTCGATGCCGCCCGCCTGCTGCCAGTTCTCCTCCCGGTCTGCATCTGCGGCCCAGATGGCCTTTCCGTCCCAGAGATAGAGCTGCCCGCCGCTTCCGGCCATCTCGTAGGAGCAGACATCTTCCTCCTGCCAGAGCCCCCGTTCGGTGTCGTAGACCAGCAGCCGCACGGCCTGGGCTTCGCCGCTGCCCCGCACGAGGTGCAGATAATACCGCCCGTCCAGCGCGCCGCCCAGCGCCGACTTCACGTTCCGCAGCCGGGCCGGGTCGAGGGCCGTCGAGACTTTGGTGGGGATGCTGCCGTCCCAGGCCATCACTCCGTCGGGCGAGAGATAATAAAGCGTCTCGTTGATGACGCAGAGGCTCCGGGCAGCGCCCTTTGCCACTCCCCGGCAGCGCAGGCTGCTGAGCTGGAAATCCGAGGGCTTGGAGCCGTAAAGCTTGTGAAGGGTGTTTTCCTTGAAGAAAAGCGCGTATCCCATACAGGTAGCCGCGCCGGTAAATGCCCCGTCGCTGCCCACGGTCACGGCATAGCTGTCGGCGGCAATGCCCCGGTAGGAGAACCAGTTGGTGGGGTCACCCAGCTTGCAGGCGTAGATGACGTTCTCCTTGTTGGAGCATCCCCACACCCGGTTGTCGCACCCGGTCAGGTAGTCCATGTCCGGCACCCGGCGTTCCAGCTCCACCACCTCTGCCGAGACGAACTCCCGGCTGACGCTGCCGTCCAGACTCACCCATCTTACCGCTGCGCCGGTGCGGGTCAGACGGCCATAGAACCACTCGCCGCCGGGGTCGGCCTTGACGCGCAGAGCATCTGCGCCGGCGTCGTAGACGATGCGGTCGCCGTCCAGCTCGTTCCACTGCCTGGCCTGTTCTGCTGCCGATCCGGTGAGGGTCACGGTGTCCTCTGCCGCAAAGTCTGTCCCCACCCCCTTTGCCGAGATGCGGCAGTAGTCCAGCACCACCGCCGACCAGTTGCCGGACGCCTCACTATATACTTCCAGCGTGCTCTCGCTGCTCCATGGCTTTTCCGGGTCTTCCACCCGCAGAAAAAGCTGGCCGTCCGTCGGCTTGTCGGGCTCAGCAGGGCCGCAGCCACTCACCTCGTAGACCTTGCCCTCCGCGTCGCAGGGTGCAAACTCCACGCTGGCGTTTTTGCCCGACCACACCGCGCCCAGAGCGCTCACCTTCCGGCTGGCAGTGTCGAAAGCCAGCTTGTCCGGAAAGATCAGGATCTTCGTCCCGATGCCCACCAGCGTTTTCTTGCCGTTCTCCACGGCGTCTTTCAGGGTCACTTCCATCTCATCAGTGTCGTCCGGCGTGTAGACGAGTTCTCTGCCGCAGACGGTCAACAGGCCGTTCAGGTGATACATCCCGTTCAGGTCTGCTTCCTCCTGCAGCTTCCGCCGGGGCAGACGGGTGCTCAGGGCCGGGAAATTCCGGGCCGAAAAGTTGATGCCCGCGCTGTACTCTGCCTCGGTGCAGCTGTACGTCTCATTCAGCCCGCCGAACACCCGCAGCATATTCCGGGTATTTTTCAAGCCGTTCCGGTTCGAAAGTATCATCTTTCTCCCTCCTTACCAACGCCAGCTGCAGCCCCGGGCGGGCAGATTCTTCCGCCGCAGCCACGCGGCCAGTTCGGCTAAGATGCTGTTGTACTGAGCCTGCTCACCGGCGTACCGGTCGTTCTCGCCCAGCGCGGCGTCCGTCATGGCGCACAGATAGTGCGGGTACAGGCTGTCGAAGGGCGGCGGCACCAGCAGCACGTCGTCATCCCGCAGACCGTTGTCCCACGCAATGTCCGCGCCCACGCCCTCCCGGCTGTCGGCGCTGCTGGGCCGGAAAAATTTCTCCCGCAGCATCCCGTCCACCTCGCACAGCCAGCGCTGCCGGGTGCGGGCCGCGACACGGCTGCCCGGGCGCAGCTCTTCGGCTCGCTCCATCGCTTCTCCTACCGTCATAAAAAGCCTCCTTTCGCTTTTTCCAAAAAGGCCCGGCAGAAGCGGCCTTCTCCGCCGTTTCTGCCGGGCCGCGTTGTCTTATTTTACTGGGCCGCAGTCTCTGCCGCAGCGATGCGGGCAGCGGTGTACTCGTCCTGCTGCTGGCTGTGTTCCAGCACCTCGGCCACCTCAGGCGGCACTTCCACCTCCACGCCCCGGCGGATCTTGTAGTTCACGCCGTTGACGCTCACGAACAGATCGCCCTTGTACCGGCTGTTGTCCTTGAACAGCCGGATGCGGACATTCTTCTTTTCTGCCATAGCTTCTCCTTTCCGGCTGGCTCAGTTTGCCGCCGCAGTGGTGGAATAGCTGGACACGCTCTCGATGCGCACCATGTACTGCTCCACCAGACGCTCGGCGGCGCGCATACCCTTCCAGCCCACAGAGGCACGCTGGTTCAGCGGATCGTCGCCGTAGCCCAGCTGCTTGACGATGTGCTCCAGGCCGCCGCCTTCCAGCTCGGTGACGCCGTAGGCGTGGGCGCCCAGCACGAGGGTGCCAAAGACGGCCAGACCCTCCGGACAGGTAGCGTCCTTCCAGATCTTCGCCTCGCTGGTCTCGATGAAGCGGATGTTGCCCAGCTTGCCGATCTCGCCGCGGTACATGGTGTCGGGGTCGGCGTACTTGTGGGCCTCGATGAACTCCTTGCAGGTCTTGAGGTCGTAGGCGGCGTAGGGATGGATGATGGCGATGTAGCTGTCGCCGATGGGGTCAGCGTTCATCGCGCCCAGCTGTGCCGCCGCCTGGAAGAACAACTTCGGGGTCAGGGTGCAGCTCTTGTCCAGCGCCTTGCGGCTGGTGACGGCAGTCTCGGTGCCGTCTGCGGAAAGCTTCGGCGCATAGATGACGTTGGTGCCGCCGGCCAGCACATCGCGGGTGATGCTGTCCATGGTGCGGCCCGCCTGGCTTGCCAGAACGCGGGTGGCCTGTACCACATTGTTGTCGATGGCCGTCATCTGCAGCACATCGGTGAGCGGAGTCCAGCCGCCGTACTGGTGCAGGTCGCTGGTGATGGTGGTCACGTTCAGGGTCTGGCCGTTGGGAGTCACGCCCTCGGTCAGCGGGGTATCGGCCTTGGGCAGGCTGTCGTACTTGCGGAACTCAATGGTCTTGCCGCCATTCTGAGGTACGGGATAGTAGTCCGCGAACTGGTCATGCACCAGACGGGGCTCTGCCTGGTCGATAAGGCGCTTCTCGTAGAAGGTCTTCATCTCGTTGGTCATGGTGCCGGTGGTGTTCTGCAGGCTGGCAGAAGGGTCGGCAAAGAGCTGGAGGTTCATCTTCAGGTTGTAGCTTTTCATGTCATTTGTCCTTTCTGTATCAAAATTTTCAAAAACTGATCTTCACCCCGTGCATCGCACGGCGTTCCAGTGCCTCACGCTGGGCGCGGGTCATGCTGGCCACATCGGCCCGGGTGATGGCCGCACCGCCGGGGCTGGTACCGTTTTCCGCCGGGCGGGCCGAACGCTGGCGGATGCGCTCCACAACGCCCTGCTCCACGGTCTGGGCGGTCTGACGCAGAGCGTCGTTGTAGTGGGCCAGACGGTAGGCGTCACCCATCCGCATCCCGGGCAGCTCCATCAGGCGGCGCATCTCGGGGTTCGCCAGCTCCTGCTTGAGCGAAAAATCCGGCATATCCCGGCGAAGCATCGCCTCTTCCGCCGCCCAGCGGGCGTGGAGGGCACGGACAGGGTCCTCGCCTGCTCTCACCGGCGGGGCGCGGAGGGGGGCCGGGCGGCGCGCCCCGCCCCCCCCCCCCCCCCCCCCCCCCCCCGCCGGTGTCGACACATCCGAAGCTTCCCGGCCCTCATCCGCCTTCATAGTCCCGGAGGCGATGGCCTGCTGAGCTGTGCATGGCTGAGGGCAGGAGCGGAGGGGGCGGCGGCATCGGCGCCCTCCGAGGCAAAGAGCTGCAGATCCACCATCGACTGTTCTCCCCGTCCGCTCAAATCGGCGAAGCGGACATTGTCCGGGTAGCGTTCTGCCAGCAGAGCAAAGCCCGCCTTTGCAAATTCGAACGCCCCCTCCACCCACGGTTTCTGGGGTGCTGCCGCCGTCACGGCCAGACGCGGGCCGTCCGGCTCGTCCCACACGCCGCTCCTGGTGCCTTCCTCGCCCGCCAGCAGGGCGCAGAGGGTCTGCATCAGGGTGCTGGCCCCCGCACACACGATGTCCTGCCCGGCGGGGGCATAGCCCGCGTGGCCCGAGGCTTCCAGCCGACAGGTGGGGCCTGCCGGGCCGTCCAACTCGGTGTAGTTTACTTTTATCATCTCATTTCTCCTTTCTGCGTCTTCATCGCCCTCGCCATCGCAGCCGTGCTCAGCTCCTGTGCCGGGCCGCTGAGCTTGGGGGCTTCGGACTTTTTCTGCACTTCCAGCAGACCCGTCAGCTGAGTCATCTGGGCCTGCATCTGCGCCAGCTGCTGGGCGAGGGTGCCGTTCTGGCGCACCCGCTGGCGCACCTTTTCGATGCCCTCAAAGTCCATCATTTCCAGCGCCGCCAGCGCGGCGTCGGCGTTGGCCGGGGCGAAAAAGCCCAGCTGATAGCACTCCTTGGCCGTCTCGTTCTGCGACAGGCGGGAGAAGGTGGACTTTTTCTCCGCACTCACCACGATGTCGAACACCGGCTCATGACTGCCCAGCTCCACGCCGCCCACGACTCTTGCAGGCTGGGCGCGGAGCACCTGGCCCGAAAAGCGGACGAACTCGCTCTCGCCGCTCTTGCCGGTGATGCGGAAGATGCGCTCCTCGTCGTAGAACTGCCTCATCAGCTCGATGATAAGGTAGCACTCTTTGGCAAATGCCCTGTAAGCGCTCTTGAGCATATCCCGGCTGAGCTTCGAGCCCGCCTCCTGCAAGGCCGCGATGGCCGAAGCTGCCGTCACACCGCCTGCAGTGCCGCCCTGGGTCATGTCGCGGTTTCCGCTGATCTCCTTCAGCTCCTCGATGCGGCTGTTGCGGTAGCTCAGGCTGTTGCCCTGCAGACCCGCCGTCTGCAACGGCCGGAAGCTGTCGTCGTTCAGGCGCCCCACCACATGGATGATGTCCCGCGACAGGTCAGTCAGCTCTTCCTCATTGACGCCCGCCGTGTCGCTCAGCACATACCGCTGGCGGGACGAGAGCAGGACGTTCTCGTCCATGGCGTGGTTCATCTTGTCGATTGCGGTCTGGCACTCCTTCATCACGTCGATATACCCGAAGCCCGCCGGGCTGTCCTCCTCCATGAACAGCGCATCGAACACGAAGGGATACTTGCCGTGGTCGTAGAAGCCTCTTTCTGCCAGCGCCGGGTCGTTCTCGCTGGCGTAGAGCACCACGCCATTGCAGAACTTGCAGTAGTGCAGAACGCTCCTGCCCTCGGGGGAAAGCTTTTTGTAGTACCAGTCCACCACGACGCCTTGTCGCTGGTATCAAGGCCGCTGTCGTGGATGTAATGCGGCACGTCCAGCACGCTGGCAGTGTGTCCGGCCAGCTGGGGCCAGCGGCTTTCCAGCTGAGCCGTGTCGGCCAGACTCAGCGAGAAAAAGTGGGGCGACTCCTGAATATCGTCTACGCCCGGCTCCCAGTAGAGCATCAGCAGGTTCATGGGCCGGATGGCGATCTCGCCCACACCGCCCCGCTGCTCCGGATCCCAGAACACGCCTTTGACTCCGGTTCCCTGCTTGAGCTTGCGCCACCAGGTGTCGCTGTACACCTGCTCATAGTCAGCCTGTTCCAGCACCACGGGCAGCACGCTGGAAAGCGCCTGTGCCGCTGCCTCGTCGTCCTCGGCACGGGGCAGGACGTTGGGACTGGGGTAGTTGTCCATCGCGTCGGCATGCTTGTTGGCGATGGAGTTGAACAACCAGCCGCTGGACGGCTGGGGTTTGCCCTCCATCATGGGGTTCTGGTAGTTCTTCCAGTGTCCCATCCGGAACCACAGTTCGTTGTCCACCAGGCGCTTGTCCAGCGCGGCCTTGCCCGCCTTGTACCGCTGCAAGATCTGCGCAGCCTCAGCCACCTCTTCCGGCCCGATGGGCAGTTTTGTTGCTTCATCCATAGTATTCGTTTTTCTCCTTCCTGCCCTCTGTTGCAGGGCGCTATCGTTTCCGTTCTGTCGGACTTTGTTCATCCAGCTCAGACCTGCCCGTCACGCCAGTGGCTCTATATCCGATAAAACTTCGCCTTCCGATGCAGCTCCAGCGGGTCATCCAGCACCGGCGGGGCCGATGTATGCCGGGGCGGCGAGATGGGATTCTCCATCAGCACATAGCGGCACTCATCGTAGATGTGGTCTTCCTGCCGGGTGTCGATGTCCTCCACATTGCTCTCGTCGTACACGAGGTTCGGGATGGTGCGGATGAAGTGCTTGCAGGTATTGAACACCTGCAGCATCGGCCTGCCCTCGCCGTCAAAATTCAGCCGGTAGTGCATCTGCATCTTGCCCGCCAGACGGGTGTGGTCGCCGGGCATCCAGTGCAGAAAGTTCGGCCCCCGCTCCATCATGGCGGCGATGCTCTCGCCCCGGCTCTCATCGAAGATGGCCGGGTCGGCGATGCCCTGAATGACTCTGCCCCGGAGCACCGGGTCGTTCTGCTCGGCCTCCCGGATGCGCCGTGCCTGCTCCACCGGGTCGATGCGCAGACCCTCGTTGGGGCGTCCGGTGCAGCCGTACAGCTCCTTGATGCGGTAGAGCCGCCCTTCCTCGTCCGCCGCGTACCACCCCACCGAGAACGGCTTCGAAAAGCCGAAATCGTAGCCCCGGTAGATTTTCCAGTGCTTCGGGATGGTGAACGGCGCGATGACGTGGGTCCAGCGCTGGTCTTCGTAGTGGTTCGGGTCGTTCCGCCACTCGGTAAACACCTGCCCCGAAAAGCTGTCCCAGCTGCCGTAGAGCAGCGCCTGCTTTTCGGCCTCCGGCATGGCCGCGAGGCTGGCCAGATAGTCCGGGTCATTTTCCAGAAGGGCTGGGTTATCGAATATGCTGGACGGGATGAACACCCGCGCCCGCCGCAGCACCTTTTCGGTGCCGTCCGGCATCCGCACCGGGTATTCCTCCACGATGGGGGTGCCGGGCGGGGCGGGCGTGATGAACCGCGCCTTCACCCAGCCGTGCCCCACCCCGCCGGGGTTGGTGGTGGCCCGCAGATACACCCGGGTGCCGGGGCCGGTGGGGCGGTTGCGGCTCATCATGTAGCTGTACTCCTCCCACTCGAAGTGGGTCAGCTCGTCGAACCCGATGAAATCGAAGGCTTTGCCCTGATAGTTCGTCCGGTCCTTGGTGTACTGCATCGAGCCGAAGTAAATTTTCGCCCCGCTGGGGAAGACCCACACATGGCTCGTGGCGTTGTACTGCGCCTCCGGAAAGGCCCGGCGGTAATAGCTTTGACTCTTGTCCACGAGGTCGGAAAGCTGCGGATAGGTCTTGCGGAGGATGAGCGCCCGGTAGTGCGGAATGTGTACCTGCCTCAGCGCCTCGATGACGAGGGCGTCGCTCTTACCGCCGCCTGCCGCGCCGCCGTAAAGTGCTTCCGGCTCCGGCCTCCGCATAAATTCCATCTGCCTCGGCTGAGGCCTCCACACGACGCCCGCATTCTTGTTTTCTGTCGTCATACATCCTCCACCGGCGGCAGCAGCACCACACCGCATTCCCGCCCTTCTGCGTCCACCCCCTGGTCGTTCAGGGTCTTCGACACGCCCGCCAGATCTTTCAGCACGGCAGTCGCTTCTTTCAGTCCCTTCATGATGCCGGGGTCGGTACTGTTCTCTCTGCGGGCCGCGCGCTGGCGGGCGTTCAGATCTTTCACCTCCTGCGCCAGCATAGTGCTCAGGGTGTCGGTGGCTTTCCGGAGACTTTCCAGCCCCTTGGCCGCAGCCTGCTTTTCCTGCCCCATCCTGTGTTCTCACTTCCTTTCGTTCTGTCGCTGGCAAAAGGATACCACGCTTTTCTCCGCCGCAGGAGTACATACTTTTTGCTCTCAAATTCGTATTTTACAGCGTATTTTATCCCGTGAGTAATATTTCAAAACAACAAAAATCCCCTGCCTGTGTTCTTTTCCACAGGCAGGGGATCTTTCACTCAATTTTCTGCGCAAAGTCTCCGGGAAACTCTCTTCGTATTTTTACAGGGTTTCCACCCAGTCAAACAGCTCCTTTGCGGCCTCCACAGCCTCCTTGCTGCCGAAGACCACCCTCACGCCCTTCTCCATCCGGGCCGGCAGGTCCGCCGCCTCGGCCTTGAGGGCGGCAGCATCCACACTGCACAGGCTCTTGCGCTCGGCGGCAGTCATCTCGTCGGTGATGCCGCAGAAATATTTGCAGTCGGTAGACGCAGCCTCTTCCCGGGGCTTGCGCGGGGTGTCCAGCTTTGCTGCCGCGCCCACGATGAACTCGTTCATGTCCTTCTCGGTGTAGTCGCGGCCTGCCAGTTCTGCCGGCCCCTTTGCGAAAGTCTCATAGCTTTCTTTCAGGTGCGGGTCGCGGTAGGTGTAGAGATATTCGGTGTCGTCGTTCTGGGTCACCATGCCGGTGCCATACGCGCCGCCCACCTCGCGGATGTTGTGCCACAGATACTCGTAGCTCATCACCCGGGCCAGCACCTTCCGCTCCAACCGCCGCTCCATGGGCCAGACCAGCACATCGTAGTTCACGCCGCCGTCGATGATGAAGGCCTCGTTCACCGGAGCTGTCAGCTCCTCAGTGTAGGGCTTTGCCTCGCCGCGCTTTTCTGCCGCGAAGGCACTGCCCGGCAGAAGCTTTTTCAGGGTATCCAGCGCCGCGTCGCTGCCATGGAGGCTGACGGTCAGGGCGTTCTTTTTCAGCACACTCTTCCACAGCTCTTCCATCTTTTTGCCCAGAGCGGTCCAGTCGGCCTTTTCCAGCAGCTCACAGAGATAGTGGTAGTAGCTCACGCCGTTGCAGCGCTCACTCAGTGCGGATTCCACCGAGAAATGTGCCGCTGCCCGCATGGCGGCGAAGGCGTGGCCCTCCCGCAGGAACTTCTGCTCCATGAGCAGCTTCTGCTGGCTTGCCACCCGCTCCATAGCAGCTTCGGCCTGCGGGCCGCTGAACTTTGTCTCATACAGCCACTCACTGCCCAGCTCCACAGCCTTTTCGAGGCTGCGTTCCAGCATACTCATCCCCACGATGAGCTTTGCGTGGCAGGGCCTGCCTTCCTGCCGTCCCGTCCAGCAGTCCATCCACGCACCACTGCTTCCCAGCCAGGTGTTCCGCAGAGTGTTCAGTTCCTGGGCCGTGTGCTTTTCGGTGTCCAGCTCATCCATGACATCCGTGAGCAGATGCAGGCAGGACATGTCTTCCGGTGCCATGCCGCCCAGATCATAGTAAAGGTACAGGTAGGTATTGCCTGCCGAGGGGTGGTGCAGCAGTTCTGCACCCGCCAGCAGCTCCTTGCTGCCCGGTGTCTGCTTTTTGCCCTCGCCGAGGTCGGCGGCTGTCAGCGGATGGTCCAGCACCAGCTTGCCGTCGGTGCGGGCGGCGCGCCCCTCTTCCTCTTTCTTGGGCAGGGTCGGCACCTGGATGATCTCCACCGGCGCAGGCGCGAACAGCTCCCGCAGCAGCTCGTTGAACCAGCCCTGTTCCAGCTTCTCCCGCAGGGAAGCGAACAGAGCGTTCGTGTGGAGCAGCAGGGCCGGGTCACCGGTGTGGAGCCATCCGGTAGATGCATTGATGGCGTCCAGCACGCCGTCCGGGATGCTGCCCGGCCGCTCAAGGGAAGCGAACTCGGTGGAGTTGATGCTTGCCATCAGCAGCTCCTCGGGGATGCCCTTCTCGAGGATGCCGTCCACGGCTTTGCGCACTGCAGCGGCAAACTTGCCCGCCGACTCTTCCGTCGCGCCCCGCAGCACAAGCTCCAAGGTCGGCTGCAGCGTGCTGTCATCGAAGCCCACGTCGATGTCCGCACCCAGTTTTTCTTCCAGCAGGGCGGCTTTCAGAGGCGCCTGGTTCGTCCCCAGCAGGGCGTCCAGCAGGATCTCCACGCCCAGCTGGCGCTCCCGGTCGCTGAATGCACCGGTGTACCACGCCAGCGCACACTGAGCCTCGTCCGGCTCCGGCTTCTCGGTATAGTACGGGATATTCCGCTTCGCACCGACCTGCTCGTCCTGCACCGTCAGGCGGGGGCGGCTGGCGCTCTTGGGCATACGGCTCAGATACTGCTCGTCGAGGAAGGCCAGCTTCTCGGCCATGTCCATCTTGCCGTAGAGGGTGATGCAGCAGTTGTCGGCGCTGTAGTGGCGGCGGTAGACCCGCACATACTTCTCATAGGTCAGCGCCGGAATGGATGCCGGGTCGCCGCCGGAGACGAAGCCGTAAGCCGTATCCGGGAACATTGCCCGGCTCAGAGCGTTCTGCAGCTGTGCGTCCGGCGTCGCCAGCGCCCCCTGCATCTCGTTGTAGACGACGCCGCTCACCGTGCCGTCTTCGTCCCGGTGCCAGCCCTCCTGCTCGAACACGCCCTTGTCCACCATGGCCAGCGGGCAGAACACCGCGTTGAGATAGACGTCCATCAGGTTCCTGAAGTCCGTCTCGTTGGGGGTAGCGAAGGGATACACCGTCTTGTCCGGGAAGGTCATGGCGTTCAGGAAGGACGCCATGCTGCTCTTGAGCAGCTGCAAAAACGGCGACTTCACCGGGTACTTCTCGCTGCCTGCCAGCACCGAGTGCTCGAGGATGTGGAACACGCCGGTGTCGTCGGAGGGGAAGGTGCCGAAGCCGATGCCGAAGGCCTTGTTGTCGTCGTCGTTTTCCACCAGCAGGACAGCCGCCCCGCTGACGTCATGGGTCAGCACGGTCAGCGTTCCGTGCTGTTCGGGGCAGTCCTCGCGCTTGACGAGGGTGTAGCCGGGATATTGTTTCATGGTCTTGCTCCTTTATATTTTTTGATTTGAGTTTATTGTACAAAGAAGTCGAAGCACAAAAATGCCAGCCGCTTCGCTAAACGCATTTTTGTGCTTCTCCAATTTGCTGCTGCGCAGCAGATGTCCCGTTATCTCATTCAGGAACGACTTCTTTTTTGCACGACACCCTGAACAGCACGAATCCCACGATGAACAGCACGATGAGGGAGCCGACACCCACATTGGCGCTGCCGGTGAGCTGGCTTCCCACGCTGACGATCATGGTGCCAAGGAAGGACGCGCCCTTGCCGCAGATGTCGAAGAGGCCAAAGTATTCGCCCGACTTTTCCGGCGGGATGATCTTTGCAAAGTGGGAGCGGCTGAGCGCCTGCACGCCACCCTGGAACATGCCCACGATGACGGCCAGCACCCAGAACTGCCACTGCTGGGTCAGGAAAAACGCAAACACCGCGATGCCCGCGTAGGCCGCGATGCACACCGGGATGAGCTTTGCTGAGGGGTACTTGTTCGACAACCGCCCAAAGATGAGCGCAGACGGGAACGCCACGATCTGGGTCACAAGAAGTGCCAGCAAAAGGCCGGTGGTGTCCAGACCCAGCGCCGTGCCGTAGGCCGTCGCCATGTCGATAATGGTGTACACGCCGTCGATGTAGCAGAAGAATGCTAGCAAAAACCAGAACACCTGCTTATCCTCCGGCAGATGCCGCAGGGTATGGCCGATGCGGGCAAAACTCTGCCGGACAGCGTGCTTTTCCACCTCTACATAGTGGAGCTGTTTATAACTTTTCAGCAGCGGCAGGGTCGTGAGCAGCCACCACGCCGCCGTCAGCAGGAGTGCCAGATTCAGCGCCGTCATCTGGCTGATGCCGATGCTCCCCGCCCCCAGCACAAGGCCGAGACAGACCACGAAGGGCACGCAGCTGCCAATGTATCCCCACGCATAGCCCCGGCTGGACACTTCGTCCATCCGCTCGGGAGTGGTCACGTCGCTGAGCATCGAGTCGTAGAACACCAGGCTGCCCGAAAAGCCCACTTTCGCGATGACGAAGATGACCAGAAACGGCAGCCACGCCGACGCCGCGCCCATGGCGCAGCAGCCCACGATGCCCACGAAGACGCAGAGTATGAAGATAGGCTTTTTGAAGCCCTTCGTGTCGGCCACTGTTCCCAAAATCGGGCTCAAAACAGCCGTGATGATGGTAACAGCCGAGCTGGCATAGCCCCAGTAGGCCAGATACTCCACCGAACTCAGGCCACCGCTCTCTGCCAGCGCGTTGAAGAAAATAGGGATAAGGGTGGCCACCATCAGCACAAAGGCCGAGTTGCCCACGTCGTACAGGATCCAGTTCCGCTCCAAGCTCGTCAGGCGGAATTTACCGCTCTTTTCCATCCGGTGCTCCTCTCAGTTCTCCCCAAACGTATGCTGATACTCCGCCCCAAGCGGCTTGTTCTCTGCATACTCTTCAATGAGCCTTACCGCCAGCGGCACAGCCGTTTTATACAGCTCTTCGAGCTTCTGGCTGCTCTGGACGCATTTGGGGTTCGGCTGCGGATTCGCCACAAGGCCGTGCATGAACTCATACTTGCCCGCGACGCGCATCCCGGTCAGCACCACCCAGCGCTTGACGGGGTTCGCCGCCTGCAAAAGATGATGCACCGTTATCATCCCCTTTATCGCCGCCAGCGTCTCGTCCACCGTGACGCCTTCGTAGAAGGGCGCGATGACCTCGGCCCGCTCCCGGCTGGGTTTGAGTGGCTGGCCGTGAAGAACTTTATGGGGTCGAGGCCGTCTTCCCTCATCAGGGCGTTGTCAAACTCCGTCTCGATCTCGCAGTGGCCCACACCGCTCTCCCGGACATAGGCCTCCACATAAGGGTGGCAGGTGCTGTCCAGCGCGAAGTGGCAGACAAAGCCCAGCGCATAGGCCAGAGCAGCATCTTTGTCCGGCGCATTTTCCACCACGGTGCGGGCGCGGGTGAAAAACACCTCGCCCTTCTGCTCGTGCATGGTGTTGCCCAGACGGTTCACCGGGTTCGACTGCAGGGCCTTGTAATAAAACATCAGGTCCGGCCCGTGGAGACCTATGTCGTAAAGCTCCCGGTGCTGTTCCAGCGTCGCGCGCAGACCGTCCGGCAGCAGGGCCAGAACATCCGCACCAAAGCGGCGGTGTGCGTAGGTAGAAGGCATGATACCGCCCCTTTTCGTTTATTTTTCGTAGCCCTGCGGCAGCTCGTTCTTCAGGCCGCGCTCCATCAGGGACTTGACAGCCTCTGCCGCACTCATGCCCTTGTTGACGATGGCGTTGACGGTCTGGACGATGGGCATTTCCACCTGATACCGCTCGGCCAGTTCCAGCGCAGCGGGCAGGGCGTTCATGCCCTCGACCACCATGCCGACTTCCTTGACGGCATTTTCCGGGGTCTCGCCCTTGCCGATGAGGATGCCGGCGCGGTTGTTGCGGCTGTGCATACTGGTGGCGGTCACGATGAGGTCGCCGATACCTGCCAGACCTGCGAACGTGTGGACATTGCAGCCCATCGCCACGCCCAGACGGGCGATCTCGGCGATGCCGCGGGTGATGAGGGCAGCGCGGGCGTTATCGCCGTAGCCGAGGCCGGTGGAGATGCCGACGCCCAGCGCGATGACGTTCTTCATGGCGCCGCTCAGCTCTACACCCTTGATGTCCTCGTTGGTGTAGACGCGCATGACATTGTTGGTGAAGACCTCCTGCACGAAGGCAGCGGCCTCCATATCCTTGCTGGCCGACACGATGGTGGTGGGCAGGTCGATGGCCACTTCCTCGGCGTGTGTGGGGCCGGACAGGGCCACAAGACGCACGCCCTTCGGGCCGCCTTCCTTGCCCAGCTCATCGGCCAGGATCTCGGTCATGGTGTACAGGGTGTCGGGCTCGATGCCCTTTGCCACGTCCACGATGATCTGGCCGTCGGCCACATAGGGCCGGGCCTTTGCCGCCGTGGAGCGGACGAACACCGACGGCACTGCGAACAGCAGGATGTCCTTGCCTTTGCAGACTTCCTCGATGCTCTTGGTGAACCGCAGCTCGTCGGGGATCTTCATCTGCGGCAGGTTGGGGTGCTTGCGGGTGGTGGAAAGGCTGTCGATCTCCTTCTCGATGGCCGACCACACCAGCACATCATTCCCGCTCACAGTCAGCATCCGTGCAAGGGCCATGCCCCAGGTGCCAGCGCCCAGAATACCAATACGTTTCATCACGTTTGTCCTCCGTATCCGCCGCGCTCCCGTCTGGCGGGGCGTGCGGCCTGTTTGTACCTTTACAGGTCTATACAGTTCTATTGTACCCGAAAGCTTCTGCCGCGTCAACCACTCTGCCGTTCTGCACAAAGTCAGCACCTGTTTTTCGTCCATTTCGTCTATACCATGCAATTTTTCGAAACCATTTGCGTTCATTTCCAAATCATGTTATAGTATTCTGGTAGGTTTTGTAGGATTTTCATTTTTTCCTCTTGACTTTGACCCTGCTTTAAGGTATATAATGTATCCCCCCACTTGCCCTGTCTGTTTATTCAAATTTTGAAAAAGGAGTATCCATGCTGGAAACGCTCTTATCCAACCGCACCGTCAGCGTGCTCTGGGAGGCTCTTCCCCGCATCCTCTCGGCGGGCCTCACCATGACCATCCCCCTCACCCTCATCTCGTTCACCTTGGCGATGGTGCTGGCGGTGGCCGTGGCGCTGGTGCAGTACGCCCGGGTGCCGGTGCTGAGCCAGCTGGCCCGGTTCTACATCTGGGTCATCCGCGGCACGCCGCTGCTGGTGCAGCTTTTCATCATCTTTTACGGCCTGCCCAGCGTGGGCATCATGCTGGACGCTTTCCCGGCGGCAGTCATCGCCTTCGCCTTCAACGAGGGTGCATACTGCGCCGAGACCATGCGCGGCGCACTCGAGAGCGTGCCGCAGGGCCAGCTGGAAGCCGGCTACTGCGTCGGCATGAGCTGGTGGCAAATCATGCACCGCATCGTGCTGCCGCAGGCCCTGCGCACCGCCGTGCCTGCCCTCTCTAACTCCCTCATCGGCATGATAAAGGACACCTCTCTGGCCTCCAACATCACGGTAGCGGAGTTGTTCATGGCCGGCCAGCGCGTCGCCGCCCGCACCTACATCTTCCTGCCCATCTACTGTGAGGTGGCTGTGGTGTATCTGCTGTTCTGTACCGTCATCACCAAGCTGCAAGGGCTGCTGGAGCGCCAGCTCAACGCCCACGGCTTCCAGTAAGAAAGGAGTGTGGCTGTTATGGCAATGTTAGAGATACGCGGCGTCCACAAATCCTTCCATACTTACGCAAAGCCCGGCGTCCATCCCGGCATCTTTGGCCGCGCCCCCAAGCCGACCAGCAGCCTGGACGTGCTGCGCGGCGTCGATCTGACGGTGGAAAAGGGCGATGTCGTGGCCATCCTCGGCCCTTCCGGCTCAGGCAAGACCACCCTGCTGCGATGTCTCAACTTCCTCGAGACGGCGGACGCAGGCAAGCTCACCTTCGACGGCGAGACATTCGACCTCGCCCACGCCGATCGCGCCAGCATCGCGCGGCTGCGCCGCAAGACGGCTTTCGTCTTCCAGAACTACAACCTCTTCCGCAACAAAACGGCCCTGCAGAACGTCACCGAGGGCCTCATCGTCGCCCGGAGGACGCCCAAAGCGGAGGCTAATGCCGTCGGCATGAAGATGCTGGAAAAAGTCGGCCTCGCCGACCGTGCCGACTACTACCCCCGTCAGCTGTCGGGCGGTCAGCAGCAGCGCGTGGCCATCGCCCGCGCTCTTGCCTCCGGCCCCGAGATCATCTATTTCGACGAGCCCACCAGCGCCCTCGACCCGGAATTGACCGGCGAGTGCTGGCCGTCATGCGGCAGCTGGCACAGGAGGGCATGACCATGCTGGTCGTCACCCATGAGATGGGCTTTGCCCGCAACGTCTCGTCCCGCACCGTCTTCATGGAAAACGGTGTCGTGGTCGAGGAAGCCCCCTCGCAGGAGTTCTTCGCCCATCCCAAAGAGGCAAGGACCCGTGAGTTCCTTCAGAAAATTTCCCATACTGAATAAGAAAGGATCATCACCTATGAAACGCAGAACCTTTATTTCTCTCATGAGCGTCATGGCCGCTGCCGGTGTTCTCTCGCTGGCTGGCTGCTCTTCCAACACTTCTGCCTCCACTGCTTCCAGCACCGCAGCTTCTGCTTCTGCTTCTGCCGCCAACAAGCTGGAGACCATCCAGTCCAACGGCAAGCTGGTCATCGCGCTGGAAGGCGCATGGCAGCCCTGGAGCTTCCACGATGAGAGCGACACCCTCGTGGGCTACGACGTCGAAGTCTCCCGCGCCATTGCCGAGAAGCTGGGCGTCGAGCCCGAGTACGTCGAGAGCGACTGGGACAGCCTGTTTGCCGGTCTGGATGCTGGCCGCTACGACCTCGTCTGCAACGGCGTCGAAGTCACCGAAGAGCGCGCCAAGACCTACGACTTCACCACTCCCTACGGCTACATCCACACCGCCCTCGCCGTCCGCAAGGATAACGACGACATCAAGAGCTTCGAGGACCTTGTCGGCAAGACCACGGCCAACAGCCTCGCTTCCACCTACATGGAGCTGGCCGAGAGCTACGGCGCGACCGTGCAGGGCATCGACACGCTGGAAGAGACCATCCAGCTGCTGACCGCTGGCCGCATCGACGCCACCCTGAACGCCAACGTCTCCTTCTACGACTACCTGAACGTCCATCCGGACGCCGACTTCAAGCTGGTCGCCCAGACCGAAGATGCTTCTCACGTTGCGATTCCTATCGTCAAGAGCGAAGACTCTTCCTTCCTCGACGCCCTCAACAGCGCCATCGACGAGCTGCGCGCTGACGGCACCCTCAAGGAGCTGGGCGAGAAATATTTCGGTCAGGATATTTCTTCCGAGAATTAACTTTTTGTTTGGCTGCTGTCTGAGCATCGGAGGTGCATCATGGTCTATCCCGTAGGCGAAACTGCAAAGCTTCCGGGAGTCGTCAAAAATATCCGGGAAGAAGATCTTCCCGAGCGCTTCCGTGCCATCCGTGCCGAACTGCTCGGCGTACCAGAAAGCAAATAAGAATATTGACGAAGGGGGCAGATGCCATGCGGCACCTGCCCCCTTTTTGTTATAAATATCTTCCGGTAATACTCTCTGGGTTTCCCTGGATCTCCTCCGGCGTGCCTGTTGCCACGACACGGCCGCCGCTCTCGCCGCCGCCCGGCCCCATGTCGATGACATAGTCCGCGTTGCGGATGACGTCGAGGTCGTGTTCAATGACAACGACCGTTGCGCCGTTGTCCAGCAGGGCTTGGAACACCCGCAGCAGCACCTGCACGTCCAGCGGGTGGAGGCCGATGCTTGGCTCATCGAAAACGAACACCGAGTCGGTCTGGGTGCGGCCGATCTCGCTGGCCAGCTTGAGGCGCTGGGCCTCGCCGCCGGAGAGGCTGGGCGTTTCCTCGCCCAGTGTCAGGTAGCCCAGACCCAGCTGCTGCAATGTCTGCAGGCGCTGGCTCACTGTCTTTATCCCGCCGCAGAACGCAAGGGCGGAGTTGACGTCCATATCCATCAGTTCCGGCAGGGAGACGGCCTTCTCCGCCTTGTTCATCAGCTTCACGCCGTAAGCCGCCCGCGTGTAGCGGGAACCCCGGCAGTCGGGGCAGACGATGTTCACATCCGGCAGGAACTGCACGTCCAGGCTCACCTCACCGGTGCCGTCGCAGCCGGGGCAGCGCAGACTGCCCGTGTTGTAGGAAAAATCGCTGGCCTTGAAGCCCTTTTGCCTGGCGTCCGGAGATTTGGCATAGAGCTTCCGCAGCTCGTCGTGGACGCCTGCGTAGGTCACCACGGTAGAGCGCACATTGATGCCGATGGGCGTCGCGTCGATGAGCTTGACGTGCGCGATGCCCTCGGCGCGGATCTCCCGGATATGTGCCGGGAGGGCGCTGCCGTTTATCTTTGCTTCCAGCGCCGGTACGAGGCTTTCCAGCACCATCGTCGTTTTTCCGGAGCCGGACACGCCCGTTACCACGGTGAGCCGCCCCTTGGGAATGTCCAGTTCCAAAGGCTTGACCGTGTGGATGCTGCCGGTGGAGAGATGGACAGCCCCCTCTGCGAACATCTCTCCTTCTCTGGCACACCGGCGCAATTTCGTCTCAGCTTTTCCGGAGAGGAACGGCCCGATCTGGGACTCCGGCTTTGCCTCCAAATCAGCTATCGTCCCTTCGGCAATGACATGTCCACCCTTGACTCCCGCTTCCGGCCCCATCTCGATCACCCAGTCGGCCTCTTTCAGGATTTGGGTGTCGTGGTCCACCAGAATGACCGAGTTGCCATCGGCCACGAGGTCGTGCATCACACCGGTCAGGCCCACGATGTTCGACGGATGCAGGCCGATGGACGGCTCATCCAGCACATAGAGCACGCCGGTGGTGCGGTTGCGGACGGCCCGGGCCAGCTGCATCCGCTGGCGCTCACCGGTGGAAAGGGTCGAGGCCGAGCGGTCAAGCGTCAGATAACCCAGACCTAAGTCCATCAGCCGCTTGGCGGTACTTTCGAATGCCTCGCAGATGCTCTCCGCCATCGGGCGCATCTCTTCCGGCAGGCTGCCCGGCACGCCCTTCACCCACTCCACGAGGGCTTCCAGCGTCATCTGGCAGGCTTCGTCCAGCGAGATGCCCCGCAGCTTCGGCGCACGCGCCGCCGCTGAGAGCCGTGAGCCGTGACACTCGGGGCAGACATCTTCCCGCAGGAACTTTTCCACCCGCTTCATGCCCTTGTCATCCTTGACCTTTGCAAGAGCATTTTCTACAGTGTAGACGGCATTGTAATAGGTAAAGTCCAGCTCGCCGGCCTGATTCGAGTTCTTGGCGTGGTAGAAGATATGCTTTTTCTCTGCTGGACCGTGGTAGACGATGTCCTTTTCCTGTTCGGTCAGGTCGCGGAACGGCACATCCGTCCTCACGCCCATCTCCCGGCAGACGTCTGTCATCAGCGACCACATCAGGCTGTTCCACGGGGCCACTGCGCCGCCGTCGATGGTCAGCGAGTCGTCCGGCACCAGCGACGCGATGTCCACCGTCCGGACGCTGCCTGTGCCGCTGCACTTCTGGCAGGCCCCTTGAGAGTTGAAAGCCAGCTCCTCCGCCGACGGCGCATAGAAATGCGCACCGCACTCCGGGCAGACCAGCTCCTTGCCCGCCGCAACAGCCAGCGTCGGCGGGATGTAATGCCCGTTCGGGCAGCGGTGGCTTGCGAGGCGGGAGTACATGAGCCGCAGGCTGTTCAGCAATTCCGTGCCGGTGCCGAAGGTGCTGCGGATGCCCGGCACGCCCGGCCGCTGGTGCAGCGCCAGCGCCGCCGGGACATACAGCACCTCTTCCACCGAGGCTTTCGAAGCCTGGGTCATCCGGCGGCGGGTGTAGGTGGACAGCGCCTCCAGATACCGGCGGGAGCCTTCGGCGTACAGCACCCCCAGCGCCAGCGAGGATTTACCCGACCCCGACACGCCCGCAATGCCCACGATCTTGTTCAGCGGGATGTCCACGTCGATGTTTTTCAGGTTGTGTACCTTTGCCCCGCGCACGAGCATTTTGTCTATCATTCTGGTTTCCCTTCCCTTTGGCTTTTTTGCGCCAGATGAATTCCATGTTCTCTGTTTTAGTATAGCGTATTCTGGTGTGCATTTCCACAATGGTCACCAATAAAATGCTATTTGCACCGGCAGACACAGAAGAGTATACTATAATCAGTAAGGATCTCAAGTTCCTGTACACATGTATCTGACGAGATAAAAGGAGAACGAACATGGCAGTATTTCCAAAAGAATTTGTATGGGGCGCTGCGACTGCAGCCTATCAAATCGAGGGCGGTGCCGTCGAGGATGGAAAAGGCCGGAGCATCTGGGATGTTTTCTCCCACACACCGGGCCGCACCTATCGGGGCGAGACCGGTGATACCGCCTGCGACAGCTATCACCGCTGGCGGGAAGACATCGAACTGCTGAAGTCGATGCACCTGAAAGCCTATCGCTTCTCCGTGGCGTGGACGCGCATCGCCCCCACCGGCGGCACGGACTGGAACGAAAAAGGCTTTGCCTATTACGATGGTCTTGTGAATACTTTGCTGGAAGCGGGCATCGAGCCGTATATTACGCTGTATCACTGGGATTTGCCGCAAGCGCTGGAAGAAAAGGGCGGCTGGCAGAATGAGGACACTGCCCGGGCGTTTGCAGTCTACACGGCAAAAATGGCAGAACATTTCAAAGGCAGGGTCCACCAGTGGTTCACCTTCAATGAGCCTGCCTGTATCGTGAAAATGGGCTATGGGACAGGTGAGCATGCGCCGGGGCTGAAACTCCCGCTGGAAGGGCAGTTCACCTGCTGGAAGAATATCATCTATGCGCACTGCCTTGCCGCGCAGGAGCTCCGCCATACGGACGCCGAAAACAGAGTGGGCTTCGTCTCCACAGGCCGCATCTGCTACCCCGCATCTGAGGCAAAAGCAGATGTGGACGCCGCCCGGGCTCTGACCTTTGCCTGCCCGGACGAGGACTGGGCCTTCACCCACACGATGTCGCTCGACCCTCTGTGCCTTGGCCGCTGGCCCAGCCCGGACCTCTGTGGGCCGCAGCTTTCCGCCTGCATCGGTGCTGTGCCGCAATACATCAACGACGCCCTGTCTCTGGGCAGACCGGATATGCTCGGGCTGAACATCTACAATGCCGCGCCTGTACAGATGGGAACGAATGGCCCCTGTTATGTGGAGCGCCCTGCGGGATACGCTCACACAGCCATGAACTGGCCGGTAGAGCCGGAAAGCCTGAACTGGGGTCCCCGTTACATCCAGGAGCGGTATGGACTGCCCATGTTCATCGCGGAGAACGGCTTATCCTGCACCGACAAAATCTATCGGGACGGCAAGGTGCATGACGTGGAGCGAATTGATTTTCTGGCGCGCTATCTGGAAAAACTCTCCGAGGGCATTCAGGCCGGTGCCGACGTGCGAGGGTACTTCCATTGGAGCCTGTTGGACAACTACGAGTGGCACAGCGGATACAGAGAGCGTTTTGGTCTGGTGTACGTCGATTACGCTTCCGGGCGGCGCATCCCGAAAGACAGTGCCTTCTGGTATGGCGAAGTCGCGGCGACCAATGGCGGGTCCATCTGACCTGTAAAATAAAAGGACGGCAGTTTCTCCAATACAGAACAAATATTGCAGCCATATCCAAGATACGTCTTACCCATCCTGCAAATTCTTTTATAATAGCACTGCTGCCTGAAAGCGCTGCAACAAATTCCCATATCAAAAGGGAAGCTTTCCGGTATGGGACAACGACAAATCATTTTATTGGGATACGAAAGAGACGCCCTCCGCCTGCTTCGGCGCTGCCGGATGGCCCGGCTCCGCTTTTGTCAACATCTGCTGGAACTTCCGGGCCGCCGTGTTCAGCGGGCGGTGATGGTCGTAGACGAGGCAGATAGAGCGGGATGGAATGATCTCCTGCAGATGCAGCTCGACAAGCTCGCCGCGGGCCAGAAGCTCTTTCGTCATCGGTTCCGGCACGAAGGCAAGGCCCAGCTCACTTTTCACCAGCGTGAGCATCTGGTCGGTGGTGGCGGCCTCGGTGTCGGGCCGGAGCACGGCGTCGTGGTCGAGGAAGAACTGCCGGTAGAAGCTCCGGGTCATGCTCTCATCGCTGAGAGAGATGAGCGGATAGCAGCTCAGTTCCTTCAGCGTCAGGCGCTGGCTGGCCAGTGCAGTGAAGGTCTTTCCACCCACCAGCACTTCATAAAACGGTCTCAGTTCCACCATCTTCAGGCCCTGTTCTACTTCCGCCGGGGTGGAGATGATGGCAAAATCCACTTCTCCGTTCTTCACAGCCTGCACCGCCTGGGGCGTAGAGTGGTTCGAGATGCGCAGCCGGATGCCGGGATACTCGGTGTGGAACGTCCGCAGCTTCTCGGCCAGATAGATGTTCAGCGCCGTCTCCGTCGCACTGATGCTGATGGAGCCGTGCTCGAGGGTAGCGCTGGCGCTCAGTTCTTCCTCCGCGTCCTGTATCTGCACCGCTGCCGAGGCGATGCGGGAGTAGAGCATCTCGCCCTCCGGCGTCAGGGTGACGCCCCGGTTGGAGCGGGTAAAGAGCACACAGTTCAGCTGGCTTTCCAGCCGGTTCATCGAGTGGGTGATGTTGGGCTGGTTGTTGCCCAGCACCCGCGCCGCTTTCGTAAAGTTCTGATACTTCGCCACATAATAGAAAATTTTGTAGTATTCCCAATCGACATACATGGGAGCCTCCCCTCTTTCATACCAGAATCACATTTTTACTCTTCCCCCACCAGCGCCACGGCAACATCATTGACATTCGTGCCAGTAGCGCCGGTCATGATAAGGCCGTCCACAGCTTTCAGTGCATGGTAGGCGTCGTTGTTTTGCAGGGTGTCGAACACATTCCAGCCCTTGGCGGTCAGTGCGGAGAGGGTGTCACCATCCACATAGCCGCCGGCAGCATCCGTGGGGCCGTCGGTTCCGTCACTGCCCACCGAGAACACTGCTGCATCCAGCCCGGCCAGCACCGGAGCCGCTGCAAGGGCAAGCTCCTGATTCCGTCCGCCGAGGCCCTTGCCGGTCAGGTGGACGACCGTCTCACCGCCTGCGATGTAGGCCAGCTTTTTTCCCTGCCCCGCGTGGGTCCGGACGATGGAGCCAAGGAAGCTACCCGCCTCCCGGGCTTCACAGCAGAGCTGGTCGGTCAGCAGGACGGACTCATAGCCAAGCTCCCGGCAGGCGGAAGCGGCGGCGGTGCAAAGCTCCCGCACACTGCCAGTGATCCGGGTCGTCACATTGTCCAGCATCTTGGGCGTTTCCTGCGCCAGAAGAACTTTTGCCTGTTCCGAGAGCTTCAGGTGATACTTCTCCGCAATGGCAAGCGCCTGTGTGCAAGTAGAGGTGTCCGGCACCGCCGGGCCGCTGGCTATCATATCCAGCGGGTCGCCCAGAATATCGCTCAGCACGATGCTGAATACCTGAGCCGGGGCGCACGCCTGCGCGAACCGCCCGCCCTTGACGCCCGAAAGCCGTTTGCGGATGGTGTTCATCTCCACGATGTCAGCGCCACTGGCAAGGAGCTGGCCGGTGATGTCCTGCAATTCTATGCCGGGGAGCAGCGGTTTTTCAAACAATGCACTTCCTCCGCCGGAGAGCAGAAACAGCACGGTATCCTCCGCCGCCAGGCTGCGCACCAGCTCCAATGCCTTCTCGGTGGCCGCAAAACTGTTCTCGTCCGGCACCGGATGGCCTGCTTCATAACAATTTACTCCCAGAATTTCGCCCCTGACGTGCTTGTATTTGGTCACGACCACGCCGCCGTCCACACGGCCCAGCGCTTCCACCGCCGCGTGTGCCATCTGCCATGCGGCCTTGCCCGCTGCGACCAGCAGCACCCTGCCGCCCTTGGGCGCAAAGGCTTTCAATGCGCGGCGGACAGCTTCGTCCGGCAGGACAGCGTTCAGGCTGGATGCGATGATGGCATCGGCATCCTTTCGCAGCGTCGGATTCATGAAACAGACCTCCTTGTGTGATATGATTTACAGCAGACCAGCTTCGGTCATGGTTTTTACAAAGCCCTGCCTGGCCGGGCCGTCCGGAATCATTATACAGCAAGACCGGCGTTTCGGGAATACTTTCGGCAATGGTTTTGAAATTGCTGTACAGCTCGACATCACGGACTGTACCTTCCTTAGTTGGGTCTTGTATCTGATTTTTATACTCGCTCTCCACGAAATACCAGGATCTTGTTTACAAACATCCCCCATGCAGCCGCCGGATCACCTTAAATGCGACCTCATGTTCTGTTGTCAGCGGTTTTTTTAAAGCGAAGAAAACAACACCGCTGGTCGGACAGGTGATCTCTGCCTCCACCTCCGCAGTAAACGGATCAAGGATCACGCCCATTTTCTGACCATACTCCACTTCCTGTCCCGGCTCCACGAAGCGGCGGAAGATCCCGCCCGCCGGGGTGAGTACATTTGCCATCTCGTTTTCCTGCACGACGGTGGACAGATACCCGCTGTGGCAGTGGTATCGCAGTAAACCGACCCGGCTGAGATACCGCAGCACGGCAGCAACGGCTTCCTGTGCGCTCTGCTCGCCAACTTCGTCCGTTTCCTTGGTATAAATGCTGAACGCATTGGTCTCCCAGATCTGCCAATTATAGTTCAGAGTCGTCGTATCAATGGGGGCCGGTTTACGCATGACCACATAAGGCAGGCCGAACAGATTGCCCAGGCTGCTCAAGACGGAACTGTTCTATTTAGAAAAATTTGATTCTATTGACTATCTGGAAAAAGCCCTTGTCGAGTACATCGACTATTACAACAATCGCCGAATCAAATTAAAACTAAACGGCCTGAGCCCTGTGCAGTACAGGATTCAGACCGTTGGAACCGCTTAATTCGATTTTTGTCTAACTTTTGGGGTTCATTTCAATTCAGGGGCGCACCCTGTTTTTGTTTTATCTGAATCTGCCTGCGGACTATTCTTCTGGCGAATCATCCGCTTCAACACGCAGCATCCGGTAGCCGACCCCCACATGGGTCTGAACCAGATGCAGAGAATGTGCGCCTGATTCCAGCTTTTTGCGCAAAGATGCCATGTAGACACGCAGGGATGCAATGTCGTTTTCTTGCGAGCTTCCCCAGACTTTTTGCGTAATCGCCGTATGGGTCAGAACCTTTCCTACATTGTGCGCAAGAACACAAAGCAGCTTATATTCGATTGGGGTCAGATGTAGTTCTTCATCGTTCAGCCAGACACAGCCGGCAGCAAAATCAATTTTCAGCGGGCCATTTACAAAAACTGAGCTGCTGACCTCACCGGATGCCTGCAAATTCAGCCGCCTTTGCGTCACACGCAGGCGAGCAAGAAGCTCATCCACTGAGAAAGGCTTCGTCAGATAATCGTCTGCGCCCTGATCCAGTGCTTCGATCTTATCGGAATCCTCACTGCGGGCACTCAAAACGATGATGGGTAGATTCGACCACTCCCGGATGCGGCGAATCACCTCAACGCCATCAATATCCGGCAGGCCGAGATCCAGCAGCATAATATCCGGGTTATGGCTGGACGCCATCATCACAGCCATCTCTCCGTTGGCCGCTGTCAGGAATTTATATCCGTGTGCTTTCAGGGTAGTTGTGATCAGACTCCGTACCGATGAATCGTCCTCAACAACCAGAATCGTTGGTTTATTCATGAATACTTGCAACGGTGTACAAAGGGAACATAATAAAAAACTTAATAATGGACTGCCAATCTTACACAAAGTACCGCCCAAACGAGACTACGGGCGGTATTTTTGTATCATGGCGGAGAAAGGAGGAACTTCCCACGGGGGCTTGACTGAAAAGTTGAGCCCCTTTTTTCATGCCAAAAAACAGGAGGTAAATGCTTATGGCAGATGATAAAACCACAAAAACGCCGGAACAGCCGGTAACGGATAGCGGGCCGGGCAAGGAAACGCCTCCCGCTCCCCCAAAAGAGCCGGAGAAGGTTTCCGTTTCTCCGGAGCCGGAAAAAAAGACGGAACCGGAGGTAAAGAACCCGCAGGTTTCCGTCTATAACTTCGCTGAAATTATGAAGGAAAAAAAGGTCGAGGAACGGGCGGCAGCTCCCAGCGTGGAAAAGCCTGACCCGGCAAAAGTGGAGAAACCGGAAAAGCAGCCGGAGGCTCCGAAGAAAGCGGAGGAAAAACCCAAAGAGCCGGAACAGCCGAAGCGCCGGGGCCGTCCCCCGAAAGCAGATAAGGACAAGGCCGCAACCCCGAAGCCCAAAGCTCCTGCACAGAAACCGGAAAAGGTGGTCAAAAAGGAACCGGAGAAAAAAACGGCTCCAACGGTACAGGCCGCTCCCGCTCCGAAGGAATCCGAAAAGCCGCAGGATGCACCACGCCGGGGCAAGGAGCAGATCGTCTATATCAAGCTGAACGAGCTCCACGCCTTCAAAAACCATCCCTTTGAAGTCCGGGACGATGAAGAAATGCGGGCTATGGTGTCCAGCGTCAAGGACAAGGGCGTTACCCAGCCTGCTATCGTCCGGCCCCGTGAGGATGGCGGCTATGAGATCGTGTCCGGCCACCGCCGCCAGAAAGCCAGCGAGCTTGCCGGGTATGCGGATATGCCCTGTATCGTCCGAAACCTGACAGACGATGAAGCCATCACCCAGATGGTCGAGGATAATCTGAACCAGCGTGAAGAAATCCTCCCCAGTGAGCGGGCCAAAGCCTTGAAAATGCAGCTTGAGGCTATCAAGCACCAGGGCTCCCGCACTTCGGGCCAGATTGACCCGAAGGACGCAGGCAAACGCTCCAACGAGATTGTGGCCGAGCGCAATAAGATGGCGGTCAAGCAGGTGCAGCGGTATATCCGTCTCAATGAGCTGGTTCCCGACCTAATGAAGCTGATGGATGAAAAAAAGCTGGGCTTTACTACGGCGGTGGAGCTTTCCTATATCGGCAAGAAGAACCAGAACTATATCGCCGTCGCCATTGACAGCCAGCAGTCCTCGCCTTCACAGGCACAGGCAAAGCGTATGCGGGAGCTGGACGAAAAGAAACTGCTCAACGGGGATGTAATCGACGGCATTATGATGGAGGACAAAAAGGAGGTAGACAAAGTGATTTTGACAGGTGCGGAACTGAGCAAGTATTTCGGCAAGGAAACTACGCCGAGGGAAATGAAGGACCAGATCATCAAGCTGCTGGACGACTGGAAGGGTCAGCAGAAGGAACATGAAAAGCCGGAGAAGAAAACCGAACAGGAAAAGTAAGCCCAAACTTCGGGTCAGCATGGCCCGAGGATTGCGGGGCTCTGCCCCGCGCCCCGAAGCTCTGGAGATATAAATTATTCCCCGTCGCCAGTTATTCCGTAGCATAGCCGGGAAAATCAGTCAAGGGCAGCGCCGCCGCAGGCGGTGCCAGAGGCACCCTTGACGGATTTCTCCCGGTTATGCTTTTTCCCGGTCAAGCGACGGGGATATAAATTCTCCAGAGCCGTTCCCCTTCCCGGGGGAAGGGGCGGAGGGGTTGGGCGAACTCTTGCTTTTCCCTAAACCAAAACAGAAATGGAGGCTCAACCAATGAAACGACCTTTAGCATACCTGACCGCCGCATGGAGCGGCGAGCCGGATGTTGATATGGAACTGGCGGCCCACTACTGCCGTCTTGCTTATGAGGCGGGCTTTTCCCCGATCTGCCCGCTCTTGTACCTGCCGCTGTTTTTGAATGACAGCGTTCCCGAGGAACACAAAGCCGGGATTGATATGCGCCGGGATATGCTGCGGCGCTCCCACACCCTGATCGTCTGCGGCAGCGTTGTGGACGAGGATGTGAAAAACGATATTGCGGTTGCCGGGCGGCTGGGCATTGCGGCGACCACGCTGGAAGGGGTGCTTGCCGTGAAGGGACACGGCACCCCGGGCCATGCCGGACATTAAGCTGGGGAGCCTTTTTGACGGGATCGGCGTGTTCCCTCTGGCTGCTTCCCGGTGCGGTATCCGTCCGGTATGGGCCAGCGAGATTGAAAAAGCGCCCATCTCCATAACCAAAAGGCACTTTCCCGATATGGCGCATTTGGGAGATATTACGAAGGTGGACGGCGGGAAAATCCCGCCGGTCCATGTGATAACCTTCGGCTCTCCCTGTCAGAACCTTTCTCTGATCGGCAACCGCTCCGGCCTTGCCGGGGCAAAATCAAGCCTGTTCTATCAGGCGTTTCGTATCATACAGGAAATGAGGGATGCTACTGATAACCTATATCCAGCTATCGCTGTTTGGGAAAACGTCATGGGAGCGTTTTCTACAAATGACCGGATGGACTTTAGAGCCGTCCTATCCGCCTTCTCGGACACCGAAGTTCCAATGCCTCCGTCGGGAAAATGGGGAAACGCCGGAATGGTGCGAGGGGGAACGCCTGATGTGTGCTGGCGGCTCATGGACGCCCAGTATTGGGCAGGCTCCCGAAGGCTGGCACGAAGGCAGCGGATTTTCGTCGTGGCGGATTTTGGAGGCAGACGTGCCGCAGACATACTATTTAAGCCCCGTCCAATGCTCCCACTTCCTCCGCCTTGCGGAGAGGGCGGGTGGGCCGCCGCCGAAGGAGATCGAACAGCTTCTTTTGAAACAGGGCGGCAGATACCAGTCATCCACCCCTTTCAGTGCTTCCGTATGCGGGGAGCGGCAAAAAGGCAGGAAGAAACGGCCTTCCGAAACAGCTTCGGATTACCAACTGACCCTTTTCCCACTCTTTTAGCCAGTGATGTAACGCCCTTTGCCTTCTGGTATGAGGGCGACCCGGAGGGCGGCTGTATCCGTTTTCTGACGGAAACAGAAAGTGAACGGCTGATGGGGCTGCCGGAGGGCTGGACAAAGTACGGGGCGGACGGCATGGAGATCCGGCCTCTGCAACGCTACAAGGCGCTGGGAAATGCGATTGCCCTCCCTTGTGCCGATTACATTATGGCCGGGATCTATGAGGTGCTGGCTGACCGGGCCGGAAAGGAGGAATAAGCCCATGTTTGAAGCCTATATAACCAATACAGCCCTGTACCCCTTAATGGGGATCGAGGTAGGGACAACGGTACATTTCCCCACGACGACACAGGAGTTGCAGGCCGCCCTTGCCAAAATCGGGATAGATGGGAAACGGTACAGCGAAGTGTTCTTTACCAGCTTTGACAGCGATGTGCTGGGGCTCTACGATCATCTCTACGAATGTGAGAATATCGACGAGCTGAACGAGCTGGGCCACGCTCTGCTGGAAGTACGGGATAAGGGCGGACTGGAAACCTTTGAAGCCGCTCTTGTCTTAGGAAACCACACAAGGAGCGTGAAGGATTTGATAAACCTGACGCAGAACCTTGACCTTTACCGCTTTTACCCGGATATTTCCGATGATGAAGGGCTGGGCCGTCTTTACGCCGACGAGCTTGGGACTATCGACATACCGGAGCACATTCAGAACTACTTCGATTATGAGGCATACGGGCGGGATGTGCGTATCAACGAGAGCGGCGTATTCGCTCCCGGTGGGTATGTGTCGGCAGTCCCGGAGGGCTTCAAGGAGTATTACCACGGGCCGCAGGACATTCCGCCGGAACACCGGATATTTGCCTATCCTGAAAAGGCCGAGCCTGTCCACTCCATTCTCGCTGCACTCAAACGGTTTCAAGAAGCCCCGCCCGCTCCGAAAAAGGACAAGGCGGGGCCTTCCCATGAAGAACGGTAAGACTTCGGGCCAGCATGGCCCGAAGCATGAAGGAGGTGCATACCATCAACTATTACCCTATCAATGAAGGAGCCGCCCGCCGGGCAAAGGAAATGAACAGCTTTTCCGACTACAAGGAAGGGAGCGCAACGGCGGAATACCGGGCAATGGTGGACAAGGCCGCCGCCATAGCGGAACAGCAGAAATCCCGGGTGGACCCCATGTGCCATGAGAAGATCGACCATCTGTTAGACACCTACGCCCGCAAGCTGGCCGAAAACATGAACCAGGGCTTTGCCATTGACGCAAGGGTTCCCTCTGTGATGATCGCCGGACCTGCCAATTTCCCGGTGGGAAAGAAGGAAAAACAGAACCGGGCCCGGGACAGCAACATGGAGGAATGGCGGTATATTCAAGGGCTGCTGGATAAGATACGCAGTACCGGCATGGGCGGGATCAGCGCCGATGACCCGGCAGCGATTGAAAAGCTCCAGAAGAAGCTGGACGGGCTGGAACGCTCCCAGCTCATTATGAAGGAGGTCAACGCCTATTACCGCAAGCATGGCAAGCTGGACGGCTGTGCGCTGCTGTCGCCGGACCAGATTGAAAAGCTGAAAGCAAGCATGGCGTCAAGCTGGCGGAGCGACCCGAGGCCCTTTGAAAGTTACCAGCTTACCAACAACAATGCGGAGATCCGCCGGGTAAAGGCCCGTATCGAACAGCTTTCCAAACAGGCACAGCAGGAATTTTCCGGCTGGGAGTTCGATGGGGGCCGTGTGGAAATGAACCGGGAGGACAACCGCTTGCAGGTGTTCTTTGACGGAAAGCCTGACGCGGACACCCGGGCCGAGCTGAAAAGCAGCGGCTTTCGTTGGGCTCCCAGCGTGGGCGCATGGCAGAGGCAGCTCACGGACAACGCCATCCGGGCGGCTGACCGACTGGAATGTATCAAGCCGCTGTCCGGCGAAAAGTCCTCCCAGCTTCAAAAGAAGCCCTCTATCTTGCAGACCATGCGGGAACAGGGCGAAAAAGTCCAGACGGAGCCGGAAAAGAAAGCTCCGTCCGGCAGAGATGCCGAGCGGTAAGCCTCGGGCCACATTGGCCCGAGGTTTTCTGTTCCCCGAGATTGTACGGGGGCCTCCCGGATAGCGGGAACCCCGACGGAAAGGAGGTTTTATGCAGGAAGAAGTAAACCAAAAAACGGTTGCCCTTTCGATCAGGACAACGAAGCTCACGGGAAAAGTGCTGGCTGCCGCTCTTGGGAAGGTAGCGCGGGCACTGCAAAAGCACCACCGGAAGGCGCTGACCCCGCAGGGACGCCAGAGCGTGAAAAAGCTGATGAACCACTATGGCGGCAAAAGCGCCATGCCCTATGTGGGAGCTCCAAAGGATTTTGACCGGATCGCGAAGGAGTTCCATGTGGACTACGCTTTCCATAAAGTGAGCCCCGGTCATTACCTGCTGTTTTTCAAAGCCAATCAGGCGGACGCTATCACGGCGGCCTTCCAGAAGTACAGCGCAAAGGTGCTGAACAAAGAGCAGGACAAGGCTTCCATCCTCGGTCAGCTTCGGAAATTCACGGAGCAAATCAGGACGCAGGCAAAGGAAAAGCAGCGGACCAGAGAGGCGGTGAAGGACGGACGTTGAGTGACAAGATCAGAAAATATGTGCTCCCAAACCTGCCGTACCTCTTTGTGTTCTGGTTTTTCTCCAAAATCGGGACGGCCTACCGGATCGCCCCCGGCACAGACTTCGGGACAAAGCTCATGGGGATGCTTGATACCTTCCCCAAAGCCTTTGAAACCTACTGGCCGGGGCTGGGAGGTATTGACCTGCTGGTGGGCCTTGCCGGTGCGGCTGGGGTGTATCTGCTGATACAGTCAAAGATCAGGCAGGCGAAAAAATTCCGGCGGGATGCGGAGTACGGCACCGCCCGCTTTGGAACAAAGGAGGATATAAAGCCGTTTGTTGACCCTAAATTTCAGAACAATGTCATTCTGACCGGGACGGAGTTCCTTACCATGAACACCCGCCCGAAGATTCCCGCCAATGCCCGGAACCTAAACGCCTGTGTCATCGGATCGTCCGGCTCGGGAAAGACAAGGTTCTGGTTGACCCCGCAGCTCCTTCAAGCCCATTCCTCGTATGTGGTGGTAGACCCGAAGGGCGGCACTCTCGACCAGTGCGGGCGGTTTCTGCAACGGGAGAAATACAGGGTGCGGGTGTTCAACAGTATCGACTTTTCAAAATCCATGCACTACAATCCGCTGGCCTATATCAAGACGGAAAGCGATGTTTTGAAATTCGTTACTGCTCTGATCGCCAACACCAAAGGCGACGGCAAGGAGGGCGACGAGTTCTGGACTAAAGCTGAAACCCTCTTGTACTGCGCCCTTGTGGCCTACATCGTCTTTGAGGGGCCGGAGGAAGAACGCAACATGAATACGCTGGTGGAAATGATAAACAGCATGGAAGTCCGGGAGGATGACGAAACCTTCAAAAATGCGGTGGACTATATGTTTGACGGGTTGGAACGTCGCAGCCCCCAGCACTTCGCCGTGAGGCAGTATAAAAAATACAAGCTCGCCAGCGGTGTTGTATGCTCTAAAAGACTTCTTAATCAAGCGGTTGGGAAGTCTCTTAGAA
>ERZ859937.153-NODE-153-length-34186-cov-1.706308_pt1 | contig 34186 bp, 20 predicted proteins | sample MGYA00509985_ERZ859937 | MGnify/ENA primary metagenome ERZ859937 (study PRJEB30046, sample SAMN00715169) | human gut metagenome | study: EMG produced TPA metagenomics assembly of the A metagenome-wide association study of gut microbiota in type 2... | reverse complement strand
AATGGATTTAATTAAAATTGCTGAAGAAGCATTTGCTACTGGCAAACAGCATCCTTCATTCAAAGCTGGTGATACTATTACAGTGGCATACCGTATCGTTGAAGGTAGCAAGGAACGTGTACAGTTGTACCGTGGTGTTGTTATCAAAATCGCTGGACATGGTGACAAAAAACGTTTCACCGTTCGTAAAATGTCTGGAACTGTAGGTGTTGAACGTATTTTCCCTATCGAATCTCCGGCTATCGACAGTATCACTGTTAACAAAGTTGGTAAAGTTCGTCGTGCTAAATTGTACTATTTACGTGCTCTTACTGGCAAGAAAGCTAGAATTCAGGAAAAAAGAGTTAATCAGTAAGATTTATCATTCCTACATAAAAAAGGAGTATCCTCTTCCAGAGATACTCCTTTTTTAATTTACATCCCCTTTACCACGATTTTTTATATAATCATGAACAAACTGACTTGAAATAGCATTTATTTAATATTGAATCAAACTTAAACCATTTATGAAAAGAATAATGTTCATTTTAGGAGTAAGCATCATTATGGCCTTACTTACTGTTACCGCAGCCTTGGCAGGTTGGTGGCTTGGAGCGTCTCTGCCTCTAGATATATTGACACCACTCGACAAATAGCAGCATTACTTACCGCTTCTGCTTGTACATGGATACTATATATTGTAAGTCGCAAAGTACTGACTAAAATCAGTCTCAAGCCATACTAAATAATATAGTCCATTAAAGCAAAAAGGTCAACCGATTCTATTCTATATTATTCTCGATTGACCTTCTTATTTAAGAAAAGTTTTTCATCAGTCCTTATTTTCTGTATCCTGTATCCCGGACTCTTCCTTTCCACGCAAATAAACAGAAGGTGCCACACCAAATTGTTGCTTAAAACATTTACTAAAATAGAACGGATCATTAATACCTACTTTATAAGAAACTTCAGCTACCGTATAACGATTTTCCAACAACAGTTCTGCCGCCTTCTTCATACGAATAATCCGAATATATTCATTGGGTGAATATCCCGTCACCCCACGTATCTTACGATAAAAAACGGTTCGTCCCAATCCCATCATCGAAGCAAACTCATCAATCGTAAACTGAGCATTACCAATCTGTTGTTCCATAACCACCTGTAATCTGTCAGCAAATTCTTTATCCTTATCAGAGGTACAAATAGCCGGTCGTACCATATTCGGATCATTCGAAAACTTCTCACGTAATTTCTCACGTTGCTCTATTAGTTGAAAGCGCGTGCCAACAGTAGTTTCGGGCTAAAAGGCTTAGTAATATATGCATCCGCACCACTTTCCACACCTTCCAAATGACTTTCGGCAGAACTCATAGCTGTCAATAAAATAATAGGTATATGACTTGTATCAAAATCATTTTTCAATTTTCGGGTTACCTCAAACCCTGTCATCCCCGGCATCAACACATCACAGATTATCAAATCAGCATCATACGTACGTGCACGTTCCAATCCAGACGGACCATCCGCCTCGGCCACAACTTCAAAATATTGTCCCACTTCTTCTTTCAAAAACTCACGTACATCGTTATCATCTTCTATAATAAGTACTTTCCGCTTATTAAGTGGTGCAGATGGAAGTTCCACTTCCCCTTCTTGCGCCGATATTTCTCCTGCAAGAACAGCCGCATGATGTACTTCCTCCTCTTCCAGCAACACATTATGGGGAATCAGGAAATCTTTTTCCTCATAAACAGAAATATCAGTAGGCAAACTGACTGTAAATATAGACCCACCACCTTCATTTTCAGTATACACTATCGTACCTTTATGCACACACACCAGTTCATGTGTCAAATGCAGGCCGACTCCGACACTACTACCCGAAAAACTACTTTGCATAAAACGCTTAAATAACTCATTACGCTTCTCTTTAGGAATGCCTACACCGGAATCGGCTACCGATATGACCAACTGTTTCTTTGCTTCATCCACCGTCACAGAAAAAGTCACTTTTCCACCACTGGGCGTATATTTGAAAGCATTAGACAATAAATTATAAGTCACTTTATCCAAATAACCCTTATCGATAAACATCTTATAAGAGGCTACAGATGGCAAAAACTTGAAATCCATATTCTTAGACTCAGCAGCATCATTGAAACTCAGAAAAATTTCATACAAGAAAGCCATGACATCCGTTTCCTCTAAAGAAAGGGCCAGTTTATTATTCTGCATCTTACGGAATTCCAGCAACTGATTGATAAGACGCAACATACGCTGGGTACTTTTATCCATGACCTTCAATGAATAAGCCATTTCTTTAGGGATTTTACCACCACGCTGTATCTTCTCCAATGCTCCTTGTATCAAAGTCAAGGGAGTACGGAACTCATGAGAGATATTCGTGAAAAAAACTAATTTATACTCTGTCAGCTGTTTCTCCACCTGTATACGATTACGCAAAGTATTAAAGTCACGCATTAGTCTGAAAGTGATGTATAACGCCCCCCCTATCAAAATAGCATAAATAAAGAAAGCCCAAGTAGTTTTCCAAAAAGGAGGAACAACGATAATCTTCAAAATCGTTTCTTTATCTCCCCACACACCTACCCCATTGCAAGCTTTCACCCGCAATTTATAAGTACCGGGTACCAGGTTCTTATAAGCTGCAAAATTCAACGAAGACGGTATACTCCACTCCTTATCATAATTATCTAACCGATACGTATATTTAGTACTATTCGTTCCGGAATAATCAAATGTAGAGAAATCTATGACAAAAGAATTTTGGAAATATTTCAACTCAATTTCATCTGTATAAATCAACGAACGGTCTAACGGAGAATCCACATCGCCTGGGCGCATAGCAATACCATTAATTCGAAGATTGGTAAAAGCTGCCATAGGAGTTACAGTGGAATTATTCACAATTTTGCCGGGAGTGATAACAACTAATCCATAATTAGAACCAAACATCAGTTTACCATCCTTACTCACACAACCACTGTTCTCACTATAAACATTCCCCAACGCATATGCTGAAAAAAAGAAATTTTCAAAAGCATGCGTATCCGGATCAAAACGAGAAATACCATATTCCGTCGCAACCCAAAGTTTGCCTCCCTGTCTTCAACAATAGATTGCACCATACTATTTACCAACCCATCACTCCATCATAATGCTCAAAAGTCAAGTTTCTGTAATCACCTTCTGGCATGCACATACTGAATCCTTTTCCTGAAGTACCAACCCATATCCGACCCTTACTATCTTGATGGATACACTTTATTTCATTACTACGTAACTTACCGTTATTATAATTATAAGTAATATAGTTATCCGGATCATTCATTAACGAATCAGGATTAAATATGTAAACCCCAGCACTAGTACCCACCCATATCCATCCATTATTGTCTTCCTGTATCACACGAATCTGACGCTGGCTATAAAAATTGTTCAAAAACCGCTTGAATACATACCTATCCTTTTCCTTAACCGCCAAATTCAATCCACCGCCAAAAGTGCCTATCCACATTCTATTCTTTCGGTCCCGGTAAAGAGTAAAGATATTATTATTTCCAATAGACAGAGGATCATCCGAGTGATAAGTGTACCATCTTCCGTCAATACTCAATCCGTTTCCACGGCTCCCCAACCAAATACTACCATCAGCCCCTTCCTCAACAGCATAAATATTAGAATCAAAATAACGACTGCTCTCTATAGTTTTCAAATGAGGGTCATAAATATACAATCCTCCACGACGGGTACCCAACCAAATCTTATCATCAGGCATACGGTTGATCATACGCACGGTATTTGAACGGTCTGATAAAGTTTCATCTTCAGGAAAAATACGCTCAGCTCCTTCATTCAAGACCGAAAGACGAGAAATACCCGTATATTCCGAACTAACCCAAATACCACCGGCACGATCCTCCATAATATATTGCAAAAAATTTGAAGTGATATGACTGAATCCATTAATATTGGATTCGAAATGCTGCAATTCATCAGTTGCCAAATCATAAGCAAACAAACCGTTACCATAAGTGGAAATCCAAACTATATCACGAGAATCATGAACTATGTGGTAACGTTCCTCATCTATATAATTTACTTTATCAGCCGGAATCAGTTGGAAAGACTTGACAAATCTGGTCTTGGCATTGACATACCATACCTTACCCGTATGATTATAAATCCAAAAATTCCCCCGGTTGTCAATCTGAACTTGTCCTTTTTTTATATTCAGTTCCGTATCCAAACTTACCTGATGAGTTTTCAAATTGAAGACATAACTGCCATCTTCCGTAAAAACAATCCAATCGTTTTGCAAGCGCATGGTACTATATACTTTACTACCTTCACCTAAACGAGTAACAATACGGCTATCCTCTCCTTCTCTCTTCAACGAAATTGTTCCTGTTCCCGAAAGAAAAAAAACATCTTTACCAAAAGACATCATCTTGGAAGCATCATGATTTTCTTCCACCAATACTGCCTTGTCCTCTACCACTTGAGCTATACCGTCATGGCTACCAATCCATATTCTTCCTTGTTCATCCTCAGATATATAAGTAACATTATTAGAAGGGAGATTATTATTTTCTTTCTTGAAAACTATAGATGTAAACCCACCATTCATATAAGTCACTTTACGACACCCGTTTCCATCCTGCCATAACCAGACATTACCTTCACGGTCAGTCATCTTATAGCTATACAGTTGTTTATATTCCCCACAACCGGTAAAATCAACAAAGCAATCTTTCTTCAGATCATAACAACTAAACAACTCGGCAGAAGTCGCAATCCACAAGAAACCATTTTTATCTTCTTCCAAATCGCGAATCCGATGGTCTATCAACGAAATTTTATTTCCACCCTCAGGACGAAAAGTCACAAACGAATTCCCGTCATAACGACTAAGCCCATTCAACGTTCCCATCCAGATAAAGCCTTTGCTATCCTGATATATATATCGAATTGAGTTATTGGCGACTCCATCTCCCGTAGTCATATGAGTAGAACGCACCTCGACTGATGCGGCAATACTCTGACTGAAAAGAATAAAGAATGCCCATAAAGTATAGATGTGTTTTTTCATATCATTCATCATAGTGTTGTTGTGCCTGCAAAGGTATAAAAAAAGAGTGTATCAAAATGAATCGATACACTCTTTTTTATCTTAGTCCATGTGGAAGACTTCAGGCAGCGGGATGGTTACCGGAGAATTATCCGGATTTACTTCCATGATATCCGCCATATAATCCCACCATTTCTGTACAATGGGATTGGCCCCCATATCTTGCGAAGACTCATCTCCTTTTGTCTTCTGACAGGCAAACAGAATATTAGTATCCTTATCCCAATAAATGGAGTAATCATATACTCCTCCATCAGATAACATTTTCTTCAATTCCGGCCAAATAGCCGCATGTCTTTTTTCGTACTCTTTCTCAAAGCCCGGCTTCAAGAACATCTTAAAAGCTTCACGTTTCATGGTATTTTCCTCCTTTTTTTAAGTTCTGTTTTTTTCTTATTTAGCTCCACCATCCATTACATGGAAAATAGGTTCTGAAGTCTTTTGTTCCGTACGGTAATATTGCACGGCGCTGTCATTCATTTTAGGATGTTGTTTGTTCAGCATATTAATCATCTCAGCACCCGCCCAAAGTACCGGGCCATAACCGTGGGCAGCATATACATTGACCGGACGATAATAATAAAAAGCCGGATCAAAAGCCATACCTGTTCCTACACAAGTTCCGTCTACTTGACCTTCCGCATTGATTTGAGTCGTTACGGCATGCCATCCCAACTGTGCCACCGGTCCGTATGCCATAGCGTCAATCCATCCTTTATTGATAGCATGGGCAAAGCAATATACATAAATAGCCGTGGCTGAAGTTTCCAGATAAGAATCATTACGATCCAGCAACTGATGCCAGAAACCTTCACCACTTTGACATGCAGCAAGACCACGTACATGAGTACGGAACAGATCTAGAATTTTATCGCGCTGAGGATAATCCTCCGGCAACACATCCAATACCTCACACATAGTCAACAACGCCCAACCATTGGCACGTCCCCAATGGAAAGCAGGATGATCCTGCATACCTTCCACCCATCCATGACGGAAAAGTTTCTTCTCGGGAACCCACATACGGTCTGCAAATTGAAATATCTGACGTACAGCTTCGCTCAAATAGGCCTGTTGTTTATCACCTGCGATACACGAATACCAAGCTATCGGTGGAATACCCATAAACATATCGTCCAACCATAACGTATTATGTTGTGGACGGGTACGGGCAAATGTTCCATCAGCAAGACGATACTCCTTATTCACAATAAAATCCATATAATTATCAATCAACGGCTTAAGTTCCGGTGAATTTTTCTTCATCTGCACCTTGACCATAGCCGCGCACACCGCCCCGGCATCATCCAATGCATGAGGAGTCAAAATTTGTTTCATCTGCGGATCTACAGTTCCATACTTTTCCAATACTTTACGGAAGTGTGGAGCAACCTCGGCCAGAAACTGAAAACGATCTGTTACATATTTATAATAAGCCTGATCCCCTGTAGCCTCAGCAGCAGCCAACATAGCTGAATAAGTCACCCCCCATTCATAACTTGCCAGACGGAAAGCACCTCGTTCCAGCTGTGCATCAGCCGTCATATTGGCATAATCCGTAATAACCTTACCTGTATTCTTATCAACGACACGAGTCGGAGTATTCTTTTCCAAATAACGAAGGACACGATCCATATCGGCCTTTATCTCCTCTGTAGTGAGCATACCGTAAGGCACTTTGTATGCAGGTTGCAACAAGTGTAACGGCGTATTCGAATCATTCAGTACTTCTTTCTTCTTTTGCGCATTCGCACCCGTTCCTGCCAGCAGCAACAGAGCGCCCATCATACTTAATGTTTTCAGATTCATGGTATATAGTCTTTATTTATTTTTAAATTCATAACCTCTAAATATCCCCTCTTTCAAATCCGGTCCGAAATAAAAACCAGGCTGGGTAGGCTGGTTGTATGCCACATTTTGAGTAGCGATACTGATACGATACACCGGATCTTCCAAGAAAGTATGAAAACGGTATTCAGTCGGTATCCGCGACACATACAGACGAAGTGCCGAATTATCTTCCGTACGGAGCAGCACCTCCTCACGCCAATCACCTATTATATCTCCCTGCAAACAAGGATTGGACTTCGTACCATTATTTGAATCCGTTCCATCAAATATCATTAACGGACGACATACATCGTCTTCCCAATCATACTTGGTTATCCTGTTTTTATCCAGCAACTCACGAAGCAAATCTCCATCCCACCATACAGCCATATTGACTGAAAAGCTCTTGAGGTCAGAACGAATCACTTCACCTTTTATATTACGTACTCCTTTTGAATCGGATGACCACATCTCCACTCCCGGATTGCGCGGATCAACATCAGCAGCCATACACCGACCTACATCTATACTACTTTTCACCTGAAACAACACTTCACCCGTAGCCGCATTACGGAAAGTGGAACCATCTTTCTTATTTTCATGACAATCCCAAACCTGCAAACCTTTTAATCCGGGAGCAAATTGTGTTAGATGCATAGCGTCTCCATGCCCCATACGGGTAGAATACAATCCTTTTCCATCATGATCAATAGCACAAGAACCATAAATTATTTCATCACATCCGTCACCATCCACATCGCCTACGCGAAGATTATGGTTACCCTGCCCGGCATAGTCTCCACACCCCGGATTATTGCTGTCGAACACCCAATGTTGTTTCAAGTTCTTGCCATCCCAGTCAAATGCCGCCAGCACAGCGCGGGTATAATATCCACGACACATACCACACTGGGATGTACTCCATCCAGATAAGCTACACAAGCAAGGAAACGGTCACTGCGGTTGGCACGGTTGTCTCCCCAGTCGGTCAATTTACCACGAGCCGGAACATAATCAATTGTTTTCATCGCTTCTCCTGTCAGTCCGTTGAATACAGTCAAGTATTCGTTACCAGTCAGGATACGTCCTTGGTTACGAGGTGTATTTCCATGGGAATTTCCGTCTGTGATACCCGGTTCACGGTAATCAGCCTTGGCATCACCTATTATCTTTCCTTTTCCATCCTTTGTTCCATCAGAAGTCTTCATGACTACTTCCGCCTTACCATCTCCATCCAAATCAAACACCATAAACTGAGTATAGTGTGCTCCGGCACGGACATTATGCCCTAAGTCAATGCGCCACAATTTTTCTCCTGTAAGACGATAGCAATCAAAATAAACATTTCCGGTATAACCGTCATGAGCATTGTCATGTGCATTGGAAGGATCCCACTTTAAAATAATCTCATATTCACCGTCGCCGTCCACATCACCTATAGATGCGTCATTAGGACTATAGGTATATTTTTGTCCCGAAGGAGTCACACCTTCTGCCGGCCTGTCCAGAGGAATATCGATATAACCAGACGGAGCATTAGCCGGCAAAGTATAATTTCCATTCAACTTACCTGTTTCAACCCCATTTATCATCGGTTTTACAGTATATACCGCTTTTTCATTACCCGAGAAGTATCTCGATAAAAAGTACCTGTAGAATTGGGGACTTCCGCTATTTTCTCTCCATTTCTATATACATTGAAAGAAGTATTGATCGGATCGGAAGACAGGTAACGCCACGACACCACTACCTCCGATGGATTTTCACGAATGGCCACAACGCCACGCCCCAACTGTTCTTTTTGCAGTTTAGAATAATTGTAGGCCGGTTGGGCAACCGTTACAGTTGCCACACACAGAGCAGCTAAAGCACTCCATAGTTTTTTTTGTGTTTTCATTGTTTATCTTGTTTCTCCTTGTAAATTATATTTTCCTCCACCACATTCTCCGCATTTACCACATTCTTCACAAACTTTGTAACTTCACCCACAGTCACATTCCTTATTTCCACATTCTTGATAGGAAGACGGGCATCGCCTTTCAAATCATAAACAGCCTCGGTACGGTCGCAAGTCACACTATCCATATAAAGTCCGTTGATGAATGTAATGCTATCCTGATAGGTAGGTACCAAATCACGCCACTGGTAAAGCACATCCGTATCCACTTCGAGTACACGTTGCATCTTTCCCGCTTTCACATTTTTCATCCAGATATTTTCAATAAATCCGCCACGGCGATGATTGGTTTTAGCAAAGAAAAGACGGAATACAGAATCGGGAGCCGTACAATTGTGCATGTACACATTCCGTACACCACCAGACATTTCACTACCGATTCCCAGTAAAGTATGTCCTTTCAAAATATCACAATGGCGTATCACAATATTCTCACAAGGAGTATTCAGACGCCATGCATCCTGATTACGCCCTGCCTTTATAACCACAGCATCATCCCCTTGATCGAACACACAGTTCTCTATCAAGAAGTTGCAGCTCATTTCCAAATCAATTCCATCATTGTTATGACCATGAGCCTTTACATCCAGATTACGTACGATACCACCATCACACATATAAAGATGTATAGTCCAAAAAGGACTCTGGCGAATCTTGAATTCATCCAGCAGCACATTTTTACACCGGTTGAAATGTATCAAATGAGGACGAAGATGATTTTCTCCTTTTGCCATCTGACGCTGTTCTACAGGTACATCGGTAGAAGCCATCGTATATAACTCTTTCAAAGCATCCATGTGAGGTTTAGGACGCTTGAACCAGATTTTCCAAGTATCCATAATAGGAGCCAATGTTCCTTTTCCGGTAATAGCAATATTCTCACAATCCATAGCATACAGCAACGGAGAATAGTTGTAACATTCCATACCCTCCCATGAAGTCATCACAGCAGGCAGATAATCAGAAGGATTATCTGTAAAGCGTAATATGGCATTTTCTTCCAAATGAAGATTTACATTACTTTGAAAATGAATAGGTCCTGTCAACCATTCCCCTTCAGGAATAACCACACGGCCTCCTCCGGCCTTATTACAAGCTGCTATGGCTTTGGCGATGGCCTCCGTATTCACTGTTTCCCCACCTTTCACCGCACCATAATCCACAATGGAAAAATCTTGTTCGGGAAAAACACATTCTTTGATGGGTTCCATAGCAAAAGGAGCATCAACTATTACCATTTTATACTTTGGAGCCGGTGCTGTACATGATACGGCAAAAGCTACGGCCGCAATACCAGCCAAAGATTTAAAAAAAGTCTTCTTCATTTTATCTGTTGTTTTTCATTGTAATTTCTGTATGCACAAATATCCTGAATATCTTCGTTCACCCTATTTTATCCGAGGTGTATAAAGGTATATCTGATCCAATACCACACCTTCATCCAATGCAGTAAAAATTAAACGATGAGAGGTTTTCCGTGTAACAGGAAGAATCATCCGGCGAACAGCCTGATTACACAAAACATTTTCCTTCCATTCCTCACTGCGTCCTTTGGTTTCATACGAAACGGACTCCGTGGCACTTCCATCCAAAGAAATGGTAAAACGTAACCGTTCTCCTTCCACCGGATGATTAGGCAATAATCGTACCTCCACCTCTACAGAATCCGTTTTCCACGCAGCAAACTCAAAAGTAAGTTCTTTATTTTTTGCCACCGCTACCGCCTTTCCTTCATAACCTAGCCCCTCGCATACTACCGGTGAACTATTAACGCAATCAGCACCATTCCATGTATAGACAGCCTGACGTTTTTCAGGTAAAACGGATAAAACTGTTTTTCTTTCCACCCGGTCAAAAACCGGAAGTTTGCGTGGTTGGAAATCCATCATACGATTCCATTTGGTCGTGTTATAGCGTTTTGTCAAGGAAACAATACTATCATACGCCCTGTCGCTATCCGCCCAATCAACCTTTCCACGACGTGCCAACTGCGCGGTCAACAGTTTGCTATTCATTTGAGCCGCTGCCTGAACAGGATACTTCGCCAACTGGAAATAGGTTTCTTTTTTTTGTGCAGAAAGCGTATGCCATTCCTGCTCCACTTTATCTGATAATTGTTTGTATGCAGTCAGACGTTCTTTTATTTCTTGTTCACTCCAAGGCAAATCACTGATAATTTTAAACTTAGGATCTTTTTCTTCCGTACGAGTATTCCCCATAAATTCCGGTTTACGGATATAAGCCAAACGATAAGCTTCCTGCATGACAGGTTGTAATTGTGCAGCCACTTCCAGTCCAAACTCACGCTCTAGAAACTGACGTTGATGAGCTACAACCCCTTGCTGCTTCACCGCTTCCAAGTTCCATGCCATATCAAGGAAAAGTTCTATCTGATATTCAGACGGTTTAATATCCCCTACATTCAATATCCACATTTTCTGTATCCCTCGCTCATATGCCAAAGTCATTTGTTGATATATCAGCGAAGGATGAGCAGTTCCTAACCAAAGATAATCATGCGGACGTCCCCAATAAGATATATGATAATATACCCCGTTTCCTCCCTTACGGGCACGTTCTTCTGCTGTAGGGAAATGACGGATATAACCATAATTGTCATCGCACCACATCAGCGTCACTTCATCGGGTACTTGCAGCCCAGCATGGTACACATCCAAAACTTCCTTATAAGGAATAAAGACTTGAGGCACTTGAGTCACATCCTTATTGACATATTTAGTCAACAAATCGCGCTGATCCTTTAGCACTTTAGTCAGAACGGCTTTTTGTTCTTCTATAGTCTTAGCACCATTCATCGCACCGTCGTGTACTCCACGCATACCTAAAGTATACAGATTATCCAACTCTGCAACCTCCTTTACGCGTTGTTCCCAAAAGGACAAAACATGAGCACTGTTATGAACATAGTCATACTCTCCCACTCCATCCCGTTTCCACTCACCATTGGTATTCCGCATCATCGGTTCACAATGAGAAGTTCCAATGAAAATACCAAACTTATCAGCCACTTCTTTGTTGCCCGGTGTAAAATAAAAAGGTACAGAACAGCCATGCATAGCCGGCCAGAAGGTATTAGCACGCAGACGAAGCATCAATTCAAAGATACGTTCATGCGTTTTCGGGCCTATTTGTCCTTTCACATTGCTCGGCTCGTATGTCTGCCAGCTCCAAGGAGTCAGCCCCCAGTCCTCATCGTTGATAAAAATCCCCCGATATTCTACGGAAGGAGACTGCATATTCCGATAAGAAACCGGTAGTTGAAAAATCTCTTTCTTTGCAGGGGTCGCATCTGCCCACCACTCCCATGGAGAAACGCCTATCAACCGTGAAAGTTCCATGACGCCGTATGCAGTACCACGCTTGTCACTGCCGGCTATAACTAATTTACCAGTGGAAGAAACGGTCAACAGAAAAGCTTCTTTTTTATTTTTTATAGGAGATAAATCAACACCTGCCTTAGCGATCAAATCACTTTGTCCGATGGTTCCGACTATAATCATTCCTTTTTTACTTTCTGGAGTAACGATTATGCGGGTAGAAAAAACAGACTCTACATCACGATTGAGCAAATTCAAAGCTGTATGTACAACTTCTTCCTCTGAATTACCACAAGCAATAGTCACCGGTTCACCTGATTTCAAGACAAAAGGGTTCTGTCCATATACTGACAAAACTGCTAAAAAGAAAGCTAGAAAAGAAATGAGTTTTTTGTATTTCATAGTTTTTATTTTCAATATTGCAAAAATAAGACGAAATGGAATTAGATTCCATAGAATAAGATACAATAATATGGAAATTCGTCCATAAAGCCTGTATTATTTATCGTATTTATGGTGTTTTTTATGTTGCAGAATACAAAAAGCCTCAATAAACAATTACCACATTTACAACAATAAACCAATGTGCCAATATACCAATAGCTATGCGAAACATTACACAGCCTATTGATACATCAGCACATAAACAATAGTACGCCACTTTATCAAATCAATTTAAGGCATGGGCGACAATCCCTCCCACATTACATTCCATTTTCCATTTTTCGGGAAACCAGGATTTTCTATTTCACAACCATCCCAACCAGCGCACATTAATGCAATGGCAGTTAATAAACCACCATTACCAGGTAAATAAACACGTAAACGGGGATCTTGATAATTATGTCCATTCGGCAAATATGTATTGGTACGTTTATTCATAAGCAATGCCTCCACCGCTTTTTCCGGCTCACCCAATCGAGTAGCATTCATTGCTGTCATAGGATAATCCCAGCCCCAAGTCTTTCCCCAATTCCAATTATCCCATATCCATTGAAGTGTATTCTTCATGTAATCTTCACGGATTAATTTATTCATAGGCAAGATACCACGGCACCCAACACTGCCATGTGGTCACTGGTAAAACGAATATCCTTATAAGTGTCTATTGCATTTTCCGCAGCCAGATACAACCCATCCTCATTATAAGCCAGCGGAGAAAGTTTGTCTATTAACTCATCCCATTCCAAGTTACGTTTTTCACCTGCACGCTCACGCCATATCTGCGCTATCTGCATGGCAAAATACCAATAAGAAAGTTCAAAAGGAGGATTTATAGTAGTACTCGCATTCAATGTTTCTTGAGCTGGAATCGCTCCCTTTAAAATAAACCGCACTCCCAATTCATCATATGTGGCAAAAGCATACATAAACTTAGCTGTTTCTTGAACCAGATAGTTATATTTCTCTATCACTTTCTTATCAGGGTTAGAGCGATAAAGAAGTTCTGCCAGATAAATAAAATGCGGTTGTTGCCAAATCAAAAAACTGCCTACACTGGAAGGTGCCTCCACACCACTAGGATCAGTCATTTTCATCCATCGGATTCCATCAAAGCCTTGCCGACGAGCCACTTCCCTTGCTATAGGCTCTACCGTTTTATACCATTCTAAAGTATGGCTGAGTAATTCAGAATGTCCCCAAAGCGGTTGCCATGCCTGATGCCACCAAATCATTTCAAGATGATATTTCCCAAACCACGAATTGTAAGTTAGCCCTGTTCCTGCGGAGGGGTACTGCCCGCGCATTGAATAGCAAGCAAATATTGACTAAGCACTACCCGACGTTCCAATTCTTTAGCACGCGGATCCGTGCAATGAGAGAAATCTACCGCAGCACCTTCTTCCCAAAAGTTCACCCAATGATTCTTAGCCAAACTTTCAACTTCAAAAAAATCAGGGAGTACAGTAAGCTGATCTGGCTCATTAGCGGTAAAAGCACATGAAAACGAAAAAGCATCTTCTTGTGGAAGCAGTACGAAATAATTTTTCTCTTTTTCTTTCAATAATGCCTTGCCTTCCCATTTTAATTCTACATAATATACCGTGGAATCCAACGTACGCTTTAACACAGCGCTTTGTGTGTCCTGTTTAAGAACCTCGGTAGAGTGTTTATCATTGGCATCCCAATCACATGCATTATCAGTATGAATACCTGTAGGATAAGGAAAATGAAATTTTATCCCTGTATGCAAGTGACTGTCTATATGGGCTGAAATCATATCTTGTGCCGGATGGCAAACCGTCCGTACATTAAATTCATTCCCTTTCCAAGTAAACCGACTGAGTATCTCACCTTCCCATAAATTCAAAGTCTGACTGATTCTGGTAATATCGGAAATAGCAGCCTCATCCCCCCATTCAAATCCGATCACTCCTAAATGTAACCGATGTGGGTTGGCACGAAACCAATCAGATGCATTCTTTTGTCTTTTATCTTCTTGAGATTGAACTGCATACAATTCCTTATGTCCTCGTCCAAAATCATATTCACTCAATGTTTCTTCGTGTCTATAACCGTCCATATTAGCAAAACTATGCCATCCCCATTGACTTTGCGTACCTAGAGGGACACCTTTTTTATAAGCGTCAGGAAAAGTTTGCAATCCTGTAATATCTACTGTAAATGCAAATTCGCCATTCCCTACTGAAAGCGAAGCCAACGAATCGAAAGCTGAAAATTGAGGATTATTCCGATTCACTAACGCCTTACGGTCTATTGAAATCTGCTGTACGGGATGAGTACAGGCACCGAACATCACTAATAAAGAGCAAAATAACAATATTTTCATTACCTAAATTTTTATACACTGTAAATAGATATTCATTTTTACGACTTCCTTATATCCTATGGCATAGGATGTAATCCCTCCCAACGCACATTCCATTACCATCTTTGGGAAATCCCGGATTACTGACCGAGCAACCGTCCCACCCGGCACACATCATAGAAACAGCTAATAACAGCCCTCCATTACCAGGCAAATAAGAACGAAGACGAGTCGAACGATAATTATTACCACTAGGTAAAAGCAAGTCCTCCCGGTTGTCCATAGTTATGGCACGCAAAGCAATCTCAGGCTGCAACAGGCGAGTAGCATTCATTGCCAATGTGGGATAATTCCAACTCCAAGATCCTCCGGACCAATTCCAATTTTGAGCTGCACGCACCAAAGTCTTTTGCATTTTTTCTTGATCAATGAGCCGCGACTCAGGCAACATGCCGTAAGCCAGCAAATTTTCAGAAGAAGTTCCTGTAACATAAAAAGGATCATGCTTACGTTTGCTTTTCTCGCCTTCCGATAGAGAAACAGAACCGTCTGCTTCTTTAGGACGCTGGCCATTAATGTATCCACCGGCCGGCATTTCCGGTAATTTTTCAGCAGGAATACCATTCACGAAATCAGGTATTCCTCTACCCTTTTCCGCCGGTAAGTAAATGCCATCAGGACTAGTAGCAAGAGGAGCTAATTTAGCAAGAATTTCATCCCACTCCGCATGACGTTGCAGCCCAAGTCTCTCCCGCCATTTCTGAGCTATGGACAAGCCAAAATGCCAATAAGCCATTTCAAAAGCAGGATTAAGGGTCGTCTCTTCATTATAGGATTCATTAGCCGCACAAGCTCCCTGAATAATGTAACGATCATTATCAGAATCATAATTAACAAACGAAGCCATAAAAGCAGCCGTCTGCTCTACCATATCAGCATACTCACGAAGAAATTCTTGAGAAGGACGTGCACGATAGATAAGTTCTGACATATAAATGACATGGGGTTGTTGCCAGATAATAAAAGAGCCGACATCCGATGGTGCCTCTTTAGAAGATGGATCAGTCATTTTCATCCAACGTATGCCATTAAATCCCTGTCTGGCTGCAATATCACATGCCATCGGTACGGCAGTCTTATACCATTTCAATTGTTTCTCCAAAAGATCTGCTTTATTCCAAAGCGCATAATGAAAACTGTGCCACATTACCATTTCTAAATGAAATTTACCATACCATGTATTATAAGTCAGGCCGGTTTCAGCAGGAGGGTAATTTTGCGCTTCCTGCGAACGGAGCAAATATTGAGACAGCACAACCCGACGCTCCAAAAGCGAAGCACGGGGATCCGTACAGGAAGAAAAATCAATAACACCGGATGTCTGCCAATAATCCCTCCAACAACGGTTGGCCGAAAGCAGATTAGCCTTGTAATCAGGCTGAGGCACTACAGGTTGGTGCTTATAGAACCCAACATTGAAATTCCACTGCTTATCGGAAGGTGTCAATTTTAACCTGTTCTTCCCTGTTTGAGAAAGAACAGCTTTACCACTCCAACTGATTTCCACATAATAGACAGTAGAATCTACAGTACGACGAATAAGAGCCCGTTGAGGTTCGGAAAGAATAATGTCGGTAGAGTGGCAGTCATCGGCTGTCCAGCAAGTAGCATCGTCAGCTGCCTCACCTGTAGGATAAGGGAAACGGATGCCAACTGCCAGCTTTGCCGATGAAGACACAGAAGCGGAGACAATGTCACTATCGCCATTACAAGAAGTAGTTACCGTAACCGGAAGTTTTCTCCATAGGAAATGGGAATGAAGTTCTCCTTTCCACATGTCGAGAGTCTGGTCTATTTTAGTAATATCGCTCACCAACAAGCTGTCAAATCCTATATTTCCCAAATGCAGGCGGTGCGGATTGGCACGAAACCACTCTGCCGCTTTGGCATTACGTTCAGGACCTTCCGGAAATTGTACGGCATAAATCCCATGAGGATGACCGGGAAGCGGATGATCCTGTAGAGTTTCAACTATCTTATAGTCCTCCTTGTTAGGAAAACTGTGCCATCCCCATTCGCTATAGGTACCTAAAGACAAGCCTTCTTTATAATATTCGGGAAAAGTCTGCAATCCCGTAGCATCGGCAGTAAAAGCGAACCGCCCATTTCCGACTGTCAAAGAATGAAGAGAATCAATTTTTGTAACATGAGGGTTATTACGCATCACCAATGCATGACGGTCAATAGCAGTATCGGCACAAGCTGTAACCAGCAGCATTGCTGCCAATACAACAATAAAAAATGTTTTATTTCTCATCATAGACACTATTTAGTAAGATACTGAATAAATGTAGACATACCATTCATATATTCCTTGATGGAAATGACTTCAGAAGGAAGAGGAGCATTAGAGAAGCCCGGATTCTCTTTCGAAACACTAGGCAAACGACCGGGTAAATAATCTTTTTTCTTCAAAATAGTGAGCAGACTATCTACTTTTTGTGTATCCGCTTGCTGCATTTTACCACGCATTAAATGACTTAGTAAAGTTCCAGAAATATCCGTTTGACCTATAAACGGAGAATCTTTTGTCACTTCCTCTTTGGAGAGAGAGAGCAAATGCTGATACTCATCTTTTAAAGATTGCAAATCAATAGCCCGCGTAGAGCTATAATGAGTTATGAGTCCATGATAATCATAATCCACCCAATAATGATCTGGATCATTATGAAGGTAAAGAGGTCTGTTAGTGCCTACTTCTACAAAAGTAGGACACAATATCTGTCCCGGTTTTACAGACTTACCCAATTGTTTCATTTGCGCGTCGTTATATCGGATAGATTCTAGAAATTCAAATGCATCCGGAATACGGGCTAAATATTTAGTATCCCCAGTCCAACGATAAAAACGCATCAAGTTGCGACACATCTCGGCAGTAGCTGTAGCCGCATAACCTGCCGGTTCAAAATCACGGGCATGACCTGGAGAGTAATTGAGATCCAACTTATGCTGCATAGCCCAACCTGCCTGAGGCTTTCCTCCCTGCAAAGCCAAGACACAAGTCATAGCCCGCTGAAGAGGCTCCAATGCCCGAGTTTCACCTAATAAAGTGTAACAAGCCAATAAAAAATTAATATTGTTAGTATGAACTCCATCATTAATGGTAATAAACGAAGTATAGTCTTCCTTATCACCTTTCACATATTCATAATGGAGAGGATAGCGCTGCGGCCACCCACCAATAGGATACTGACTCTCCAAAACAAAATCAAGACACCTTTCTACCGGATATTTATACTTCGGATCCAGAGTCAGTAAATACATACGCAAAAGGAACATTCCACTATCGTAGGTAGCCGCATCATCATAAGTACAATTTCCATAATAATGAGCATGTTCCTGAGCACAATGAATATATCCTTTCTGTACTTTGGAATACCATTGCTTAAGCGAAGTTTCTCCGGAAAAGTCCAACATATAAGGCCATCCCCCACTTGAATGCTGTCCCCAGATAAGAGCATCTGCCGCTGCTTGTGCCGCTTTCAGGTAATAAGATTCTCCAGTCAATTGATAAGCATTCAAAAATACATTTCCCATAGCAGGTGTACCAGCTTCTATCCATATCATACTTGGTTTAGCTTCCAGTTCCCCCCAACAACGGGAGAAATCAGGACTGTAATTCCATAAATAGCCACCACGGTTGCTGACCTTCTCTACCATGAAACGTGTAGCTTTCATCATAGCCACTTTTATATCAGAGGCCGGAATGTTTTTCTGTGCTCCAGCAGACAACAAAGTAATGAAAAGCATTACCGCCATACATATCATTTTCATACTGTTTTTTTTATAAGATAGGAAGAGAAAAGAAACAAAAAATCATCACTATTCTTCCCCCTTCCTATATAGAAATGTTTATAATTTATTGATTAATAAGCAGGATGTTGTTGACCGGTTAACCCAGGATTAACATCAATAATGGCTGTGGTGCTCAAAGTATAAAGTTCAGCCTGATTCTTGATAAACCCACGATATAACTCGGTAATCCAGGCGGGCAACGTGTTATTGTTTTCTTTATAACCCAATATCTTGGATTGTCCGGCTATACCGGAATTAGTTTCTCCTGCAATATTGGGAGTAATAAACATATTTACCCAATTCCAAGTGCCTCCATACCGGGCAACCAGTTCACTCATTTCCGTTTCTGTGGGCTGATGATCGAAATCTATATAAGTAAGACCTACCAAAGGATCCTTCCAAGATGTAGAAGTTGCTTCTTTATATGCCCGATAAGTCTTCACCTCATTATAAGGAACCTCACGCATAGCCAGTTTCTCGGTATTTGCTTTTGTTTCAGCCAAAGTTTCAGCCAACAAGTTCCACCGGATAAGATCAGTACGCCGCCATCCTTCTGTAGCTAATTCAAAGGCACGTTCCTTCACAATCGCTTTAAAAAAAGTATCATAAGTAGAGGGTGTGGTACCTATACGAGAGGCATCTCCTGCAAAAGCACGCAGACGAACTTGTTCATAAGCTGCCTTAGCTGCTTCCGTGGGCCCATTGTTCAAGTAATTTTCAGCTTCTGCGTACATTAACAATACATCCGAATAACGAAGTATAGGCCAATTGACATCCGTTTTCAAAGTGGCCGTACGGGGACCGGCTTTCCAATTGCAGCGCCATTTTCCCAAATTCAAAGCGCCATAAGGCACAGCAATATCGTTACCAGCCGCATCAATACTGTAATTGCCCACTGTAACATCCCGACGGGTATCATCATCGGCAAAAGAAAGATAAAAGGTAGGATGAATCAGTTGCAAAGGCAATGTTTTACCATAAAGGGCATTGGAAGCATGAATGCAAAGTCCATTTGTATATCCCACACGACCATTGGTTGTATTGCCAAACTCAGCATATTCAAACATTACCTCTTCAGGGTTATAAACGCCACCCTCGTTCAAGGCTCTAAACACATCCTCATATTTAGAAAGCAAACTGTTTTCACCTTTACTAATCACTGCTTTACAAGCTTCATCAGCAATGGTATATAATTTTCTTACACGCGATTCATCCAAAGGACGGCGCATCTGAAGAGTAGATTTATCATAAGTATTCAGATCCCAATGCAAAGCATAACCTGCTGCATAAAGAGCTGTACGGGCCAATAATCCATAAGCAGCATTCTTGGAAATCCGCTCAGGAGTAGAGAAAAATCCTTCACTATACCAAGGAAGTACTTCGACAGCTTCTTGCAAATCGGCAATAATGCCATCATAAATCTCATCCCGATCAACACGGGAAGAAGAAAAAGTCGTCATATCCAATACAGGAACAGTAGAATAAGGTACATCCCCAAAATAACGAATCAAATTCAGAAAACAAGTAGCCCGAACAGCCAGACATTCAGCTATATAAATGTGACACTTTCTCTCGTCCTCTCCCGAAAGGCTCATTGCACGTAATCCTTTCAAGCATGAATTACAACGCTCAATGCTGGAATAAGAGGTAGTATAAATGCCTGTGGGACAACTTTGATCATTGAGCACATAATTGGCCGCATAATTATTAGCATTCGAATTACTCTCAGTAGACCACATTTCATCTGTTCCATTCTGAGCCTTATACCAAGCATCCTGCATCCAGACACCTGTGTAACAAGCAAGAACAGCCATCTCAGCTTTATCAATGGAAGAGAAAACACTTTCACTGTCTGTCTTCGATTTAGAAGGAAGATCCAGAAAGTCAGAACAAGAACTGAAATTGATCGCCAAAAAGGCAACAGCTATATAATATACTATTTTCTTCATAATACAACTCTCCTATTATTATAATGAAAGATTAATGCCAAATACAAATCCTTTGGAACGTGGATAAGAAGAATCATCAATACCCGGAGTTAAAATAGAACTTTCCTTAGAAACTTCGGGATCATAACCTGAATAATTCGTAATAGTGAATGGATTATTCAATGTACAATATAGACGCAAATTACTGATAAAAGCTTTACTTAACCACTTTTTCGGGAAAGTATAACCTAAAGTAATAGTGCTTATGCGAAGATAAGAACCATCTTCCACAAAACGATCAAGCGGAGTAGTAATAGCTGCGCGGTTGTCATTATGAATACTCCACAGAATGTTCGGATCATGCTGATTAGGATTAAGCTCAGCTATACGGTTGAGGTCCATAGCTTCTTTTCCAGTACGGGGATCCAGCAGAGTGAAACGATTGGCTGCATCCGCAAGCATATTTTGGTACGGTTGGTATGGACCGACAAAACGCTGGGTAGACATATTAAAAATATCATTACCATAAGAGAATACCATAAATACAGAAAGATCAAAGCCCTTATAAGAAAAAGTATTTTTAAAACCTCCGGTAAAATCCGGATTAGCATTCCCGATGACTGTCATATCATCAGAATTATAAACAGGTGTCCCCTTGTCATCCGTCTGCCCCGTAGTATTTACATACTTGATATCACCCGGTTTATATTGAGTTTTTACAGATCCTTTCTGATAAATAACACCATCTTTCAAAACATATTTATCACCATTCTGCACAAAATCGTCGGTAGTATAAACTCCATTGGTCTTATACCCATACATCTCACCTAAAGAATGACCTACGATGGCACGGTATAGAACAGAAGAATTGGTACCACCACTGACGCTAGTCTGATAATATTCATTCTCACCGTCTATTCTCAAGACCTTGGAACGATTGAAGGAGATATTGAAATCGGTAGTCCAAGTAAAATGTTTGTTGCGGATGTTCGTACTGCTTATAGCTATCTCAAGACCGCGATTACGGATAGAACCGATATTCTGATATTGGTGCGTATAACCGGTTGATGTCGGGATAGCCACTTTCATAAGCAAATCATCGCTCTTATTGTTATACCAGTCCAATGTCAGGTTAACTCTGTTTCCCCACAAACCCAAGTCCAGTCCGATATTCGTAGAAACGGTTTTCTCCCATTTTAAGTTATTATTACCTACTGTGCTGCCAGGTGCCAAAGCCGCCGTTTCCTGATTGCCCACAGGATATACCGTAGCATTATAGGCAGTAGCATACATATAATTATCAATATTACAATTACCGGTAGTTCCATAACCTACTCTCAATTTGAAATTATTGACAACATTTCCGATAGCATTATCTTTCCAGAATCCTTCTTCAGAAACGCGCCAAGCTGCCGCTGCTGAAGGAAAATAGCCCCAACGATTACCCTCGGCAAATTTAGAAGAACCGTCTGCACGTAAGGTTGCTGTAAAAAGATAGCGGTCATTAAAAGTATAATTGAGACGACCGAAAAAAGACAACAAAGCATTTTCTTCTAAAGAAGACTTCCATGTATCGGGAGTGGCCATACTAATATCATTAAGACCGAAATTAGTATCGGGAAATGCCTTATAGGCAGTTTCTGTACCAGATGTATTTGTATAATATAATTCGTGTCCTAACAAAACGCCCAAATCATGCTTCTCAAACGTATGTTTCCAATTCAATGTATTAGTCCATTGATAAGCATATCGTTCCTTATTATCAATACTGCCATAAGGTCCGCCTTTGAGTTGAGCATTGGCCGTACGACCATCATCGAAATTAGTTGTTTTGATTTGGGCCCAATTATAACTACCAGCTGTACGGAATGTAAAATCCTTCAAGAAATCAATGTCCACACCGGCATTAACACTAAAAATACGACTAAGTTTTCTATTTATTATAGCATCGTTGGTTATCAATGGGTTATACACATCATATTCGTTACTGAAAGTACGGAATTCGGTATTTAACTCTTCATTAATAAGCTGATCATCAGTAAACAGGATTCCGCCAGTTTCAGGACGCAAAATAGCTTGTTTTAATCCGGAATAAGAACCTCCACCTAATGTTTTGGCGTAATTAAAAGAAGAATTCATATCAAAACGTACATTTTTCCATAGCTGGGAATTTACTTTAGTACGAATCGTATTACGGTAATATCCGTGATTTTTTACGATACCGTCTTGCGACATATTATTGTAGCTTACCAATACTTGAGTTTTTTCCGTTCCGGTAGAAAGAGATAGATTATGGCTTTGAGTAAGAGCACTTCCACCAAAAATCTTATCTTGCCAGTCTATTCCGGAACGTCCGCCATAAGTTTGCTCTATATCAGACCATGCTCCCGTATAAAATCCATCATCCGTATAATCCCCTCCAAACATACGTGCATACTGGTTCATTTCTCCGGCAAGAGTCCACCATTCATACTGATATTTGGCATACTGTTCAAGATTGAGCAAATCCAGTTTCTTGCCCAACCAATCCACAGATACATAGCCGTTGTAATTCACAGTTGTCTTGCCACTACTTCCACTTTTGGTCGTAATAAGAACCACACCATTTGATCCACGCGCTCCATAAATAGCTGTTGTCGAAGCATCTTTTAAAATATCAATAGTCTTAATGTCATTTACATCAATATTCTTCAAACCATCTTCCGACTGGAAGCCATCAATAATATAGATAGGTGTAGTAGACTGAGTAATGGAAGTACCTCCACGAACGGTAATATTCACTTCAGCCCCAGGAGCTCCGTTCTGTGAAACAATATTCACTCCGGCAGCTTTTCCTGCTAGCGCTTGAGCCGCATTAGTAACAGGAACTTCCGCTAAATCTGCACCGGTAACTGAAACAGAAGAACCGGTCAAATCACGTTTTTTCACTACTCCATATCCTATAACAACCACTTCTTCAAGGGTTTTAGCATCCTCTTTCATCACAATTTTGAAAGAAGATTTTCCATTTACACTTATTGTTTCAGTTACATACCCCACATAACTGACAATCAAAGAAGCATTACTTGAGACATCATTCAATATAAAATTTCCATCAAAATCCGTAATAGTTCCATTAGTAGAACCTTTGACCATCACCGTAGCACCTATTACAGGCTCTCCTTTATCATCAACCACCACGCCCTTTACGCTACGACCTACCTGTTGTACGATGGCTACCTCTTTCGTTGCGGAAGAAATGGCAGACTTTTCAGAAAGAATAATATTCTTATCCAAGACTTTATAGGTCGTATTTGTTCCGGAGAAAAGCTTCTTTAAGACTGAAAAAACATTCTCATTTTTGACATTCAAGGTTACTTTACGTTTCAAATCGACCTGCTTATTATTATAGAAAAAGGTGAAATCCGTCTGTTTTTCAATTTCGGTCAGGACTTCAGAGACCGTCCGAGTCTGAGAACTGATGTTCAACATGGTTCTCTGTGCATAATTATTGCTAGCATATAACAAGCTGGCAAAACTGAAAAGAACAAAAGAGTTATTTTCAGAGACAAAGGCAGTTTACATACTGGTTTCTTCATTTTCGTAAATAGATTTAATTTTAACTTCATAATTTGATTACAGATAAAAAGTAGTGTGTTTTTTCTGTAGATTGTTTTACGTAGGATGTTTCAACATAGCTTGTTATTTTTAAAAGATTAATAAACTTCTATTTTCTGTTTTTCTTGATGAATATTATTACTTTCTGCATACTTAAATTTTATATTTGAAGATACGCTGATATATTCCAGAATTCGTCCCAAGCGTTGTTTCTCAAGTACACCGGTAAAAGAGGCTTCAAAACATTTGGGATTCTTTACTACGAAATCCACATCAAAACGTTTAGATAGCATTTTAAGAACTTCCTTAAATGGAGTATCACGAAAAATAAGTTTTCCGTCTTTCCAAGAAGTGATAACCTCTACATCTGCCTGATCAATTTTTATTTGTTGCTGTGCAGCAGTATAAACAATTTCCTGTCCCGGCTGAATTTCCTGTTCCGTCCAATTACTTTTCTTATTTTCATACGCCATGGCAATGCTTCCTTCCACCAAAGTTGCAGTTATTGTTTTATCATCAGCATAGGCTTCCACATTAAATTGGGTACCATAAACTTTTACAACAGCTTTCTGCGGCGTTCGGACCATAAAAGGCTGACGGGAATTCTTTGTTACCTCAAAGTAGGCTTCGCCATTCAATTGGACATTACGACTTTTTTCGTCAAAGTGAGAAGGGTAAACAATAGTTGAATTGGAATTAAGAATTACATGAGTTCCATCCGGCAAAATAGTAGAAGTTATCATTCCCGGATTAGTACGAATCTCTATAAAATTCACTTTATTCTGCTCATTACCATTCATCCATAAATACAAAGTAGACAGTAGCAAAGGTATGGCAAGAATAGCAGCGGCACGCTGTGCCCATCGCCCCCATTGTAGCAGTCGTTCCCTTCTTATCCTGCCTCTGACTTCCTTCAAAGCAGCCCGTGCATCAGTCCGTTTTAAGGTATCCATTGTTTTTGTGGCAAAAGAAAGATAATAAATCTGCTTGGCCAGCTTTTTATTTGCTTCGGAAGAGATAATCCATTTTTCAATCTCTTCTTTCTCACTTAGAGTCACTTCTCCTTCAAAATAACGGAGTAAAAGCGCTTCATCTATTTGGGTATCTGAATTTATCATAATGTCCTTTTATAATAAGTCTAACCAAGATCCAAAGTTCCTAAACCAAAAACTGTTTTTTTTGAATTATTTTTCGATTAAGCGTTTTCATATTTAAATTTATGTATTTTTGCAGTAACATTTTCTTCTATAATCTATGGAAACCACAAATGATAATTTGATAGACAAGCAACTGTATATATCCATGCAACAGGGCAATAAGAAAGCGTTTGATACTTTATTCATCAAATATTATGCTATGCTTTGTGCTTTTGCCCGCAGTTTTGTTTCATTAGAAGATGCAGAAGAAGTGGTTCAAGATACCATGTTACAGATATGGGAGAATAGAAAAACAAATCATATAGATTCTTCTGTTCATCATTATTTGTTCAAAGCAGTAAAAAACAAATGTTATACCTTAATGACCAGAAATTCTCTTCATTCCAAATAGAAAATATACTCACTCCAGACATACAGGAACTATTCGAAGATCCTGATTTTTATATTATAGATGAATTAACACAAAAAATAGAAAAAGCAATTCTTAATCTTCCAGAATCCTATCGGATAGCTTTTGAAATGCACCGTTTCCAAAATAAGACCTATCAGGAAATTGCAGAAGAATTAAACATATCTTCCAAAACAGTAGATTACAGAATTCAACAGGCACTAAAACAATTACGGAAAGAATTAAAAGACTACTTACCCTTACTTCTATTCTTTTTTGCCCCTAGATAGGAACCCGTACATCCTATTATATCCTTGTACCCTATCACTTCATAACTGATATGATGATAAGAAGTGTTTCTGCCGGGAATATATGCCTCTCCAAAAGTTGTGTCAATGTTCCCAACGCTTCACCCCGAAACAGGATGGTAAGTTCTTATCTTTCTGATTATGTTCTTCATACAAAATGCTCCTTTTTACAAAAATACAAAATAGGTGCGATAAAATATTACCCTATCCGTCTAAAGACATCTATAACCTAAGAATACGGCAATTTTTCTAACTATATAGATTTCAAAGAAACATATTTCTTATTCCTTCAGCAAGTTTACAAAAAAAGTTGGAAGACAATATGCTCTCATGCCCTCATTAACGATGATAATCATCTCATTAACAATGCACTATATTATGAGTGTATCATCTTTATGCTCTCATAAATGCCCTCATGCCCTCACTGTGTTTACTTTCTCACACAGACGTATATTACTTATTATCAGATGATTTATACCGATAGCAAAAGCATATCTTCCGATTATACGATACAAATATAGAGATGTAGTTACGTAAAAATAGGAACAGGCTTACATCAAAGTTCCTTCATGATTGCTCAACTAAACTAGCAAAATTACTTAACCACTATTGTGATTAACTTTAATCACCTATATGATTAGACTTAGTCACTATCGTGATTAGACTTAACCACCTATGTGATTAAGTAAATACAAACGGTTGAATATTGATAAACGTCTGTATGTAAACGATATATTGCAAGGATAATGCAGAAAGAAGATATGCGGAAAGCAGCAAATGAAAAGAGTCTTTATTATGCACCATTAGCCCCCAAAAAGGACCAAAAGCGTATTGCAGAAATAAGTTACCGATACAACTATAAATAATTTATCTTTCTGACAAACAATAAGATATAACTAAGAACACATGAATATGATGTGAGAGCATGATGGCATATTATGAGAGCATAAAGATGATGCACTCATATATAGTGCATTGTTAATGAGACAATTACCATCATTATGAGGGCATGAGAGCATAATGTGCTCCAACTTTCCATTGCTTTTTTACCATGTTCCAATAAATTTCTTCAAGTGAACCCATTTTTGTCTGTTACTGATTTTACACGAATTCCACAAAAAGAATAAAACACCTTGTGGAATCCATGTAATCCATACCTAACGATAATCTTCACATCATTTATTCACCATCCACCGGAATCACTTCCTGCATATAAATGGCATCCAGACTCCAAAGGGCGGCATCATTGGTACTGATACTTGTACATTCATCCAAAGGAGCGGGAACTTCCGGCGGAAGAATAGTTTCTATATGGAAAGGTGGAGCCGGAGTATGTTCCAAGCGGGAAAACAAATCTGTCCAAGCCTCTTCCGCCATTTTTGCATTACGGGTATGATAGGCTGCATATCCCAACAAACGGGATATACGGAAACGATTCTTCCTAACTCCCATGCTTTCTGCTTATAACGGGCGGCAAGATCAAGCCATGCCTCATTCCATTCGGGATAATCAACCATACGGATCATTTCATTCATGACTTCAAAACCTCCCATGATAGTCATCAAATGATTTGTACTTTCTAACTTGGGATCACATTCGCTGGTAATAATCCCTGTAGCCGGATCATAACCTAAAGCCAACGGACCTGTAAAGATACGGTTGGGCAGTGCCACAATACTTTTCATCCCGGCTATAATTTTGTCACGATAAGCCGTATTGCCGGTACGCTCCCATTCAGTCATCCAGTTTCCGGCGTATGCCAACCAGTCGGGACCGATACGGAGACGTGCAGGTGCCGTACAAGGATACTGACTGCGAGGTTGTGCCAGACGCATGGGGTCCAGCGTGTACAATTTCTGATCGGCATCTTTTACCTCGGTCATTAAATCACCGCATCGGTCGTCCGTAGTAAGATAATAGTAGAAACGATTCCAGGCAGCCTGACTGATCCGTGCTTCTTTAGCTCCACATCCCCAATGACTGACATTGTGCCGGCTACCCAATCCTGCATTCGGACCGATATGATATACATCCACTTCCGCCGTATGACGGGTCATGGCTTCCGCCATGCGCCAGATATCAGCACGTCCGGTACGCAGGAAATTATACCATAGCCACATATTAGAAGCCAGTTCCGTGTTATCCCATGCAAAACCTCCGATGTCATAACGCCAGGTATGGCGGACAGGATCGTATGCATGCATCACATCCCCATAATTCCAAAAGCCATACCATTTGTTTTGTTCTATCGCTTTTTGATAGAAGCTGATATAAGCATCCAGCCTGTCTTCCACCCGGGCACGGAAAGGAGTACTACGATCGGGAAGGCTCCAAACACCAAATGCCTGCTTGGCATGCAAATAGTCAGGTACAGGCATCAGCACTCCCGGTCCGGCAAATTGTTTAGCTTGTTCTGCAAAAGCTTTCTTCCCGCTATAACCACCCTGAGGTATCAAGGTAAAAGTCGTTGTACGGGCAATCCCGTAAGGGGTACTCATTCCTTCTTGTACATCTTCGTAACTGGCATTCAAGTCATGAGCAACATTATCATAATGGCGCAAGTCCATCGGCTCAGCATCCGGACTCCATATCCATGCGGTAAGAGCAGCCACCGGAGTTTTTGCATCCGAGATTTCAATAGAAGACGGATAAGACTGCCAGAAATCATGCAACTCAAGCCCCATACCTCCGGTTATATCTCCGGCAAAAGCTAACCCTCACTACGTGTACCGGAAAAAGTACCTATCCAAGGATTATTGTCATTGGCACGTTTACGGATTGAAAATGCATCTGCTGTCAGTTGGGACAGACGATAGCTGTCCCAAGAAGCCCAATGATCAAGCAAAGCACGGTTCTTTTCGTCAAAAGCTTCATAAGAAGGAATGCGTTTTCCTTCCATCTGCTGTTGCTGTAACGAAGATTCTCATTTCCGGTTTTATCCAATGTAAGTATGCGTCGTCCCACCAAAGGCTGAACGGGCTCGCTCCAGACTCCACCATCGGCACAAGAGAAAGCTACATGGCGATTGTATAAAGCCTCACGCATAGGAACATCAAAACGAACTCCCAAGGCGCGAATAAAATCTTTGTTCTGATCTCCGTCATATACAAAGCTATGCACCATTTTCACTTGCTCACTGCCACCATAAAAATAAAGCCGTACCACAAAGGGCAACCACTCACGACCATTCGGACTTTTGTGTACCCCTTCCAATTTAACAAGCGCACGCACAGAACCGGCACGCTCTACAGTCACAGATTTCAGTTCTCCTATATAATTAGTGAAAGAAACTTGAGAAGTACTTTCAAGTACCGGTTCGCTTTGCGTATGGCATATAAGCCTAGCCTTTTCTCCTACTTTCACACCTTTATATAACAGACTATCTATCAAAAATTCGCCTTGACGAGGTATATATGCTGAAATGACTCCGGTAGAGATATGAATACCCTGTGATGTTTCTGCCACAGAAACGGACTTTTTTTTATCTGTATCCGGCAGTTTGGATTTCGCCTTAGATTTCTTTACCGCCTTTTCCAGAGTCAATTTTTCTGTTCCGGCAGGAATAACTCCTGCTATTCCTCCCCACTTTACAGAACCATCCGGCCAATAAGCCAAAGTCCAAGTATCAATAGGAATATCCTCACCACTTTCTGCAGATAGCCGTAGCTTGTTTTCCGGAAAAACTTCCCCTTTATCAAAAGGCACTCCGAAACTTACGGCCTTATCCTGCCGGGGAGTTTCACCAATCCATTGCAAAGGAACAGTAGCCACTTCTTGCGATGAGCATTCATAACTGAAATTTGTAATACGAGTACGCGACAAAGTGGTACGAAAACCAAACCAGCCTTCCCGTAACGGTTCAGCATCCCTGAAGTCCACCAAACGCTCACCGTCTATGTAATAACTAACCCTATTGTTCTCGTTGGTAATCTTGATATGATACCAATGATTCGGCTTCAGCAAATGTCCGGCATCCGTATATTCCTTTAGAATAGCAGGACGGGCTTTAGGATTTGTAATACCCGACTCATCCCCATCATAACGACGGAAACGTGTAGTAGAGTTATGATTACCACCATATCCCAAATAGTAAAGCTGTAAAGAATAACAATTCAGGAATATACCGCTACGCCATTTTTCTCGCTTCCATAAATTATCGGGATATTGAGGGTCTGATGCCATCCAGAAGCAGTTCAAATCACTCAGACGATCTCCATCCGACTCCACCACCACACATGCATCATATTCAATGGTCACTTTTCCACTCATTTTCTCTTTTCTCCAAAGAGTCAATCCCTTGGGAGATACTATCTCAGCGGTATCTCCCTGAAACGTCACTTTATAATCAGGCGATTCCGATTCAACCTTCCAGTATTTAGTAAACTGGCGGGAGTTCAAACCGGATACTCTATTATCCTGTGCCTTTGACGTAAAGACAACTAATAAAAATAAAAACAGAAACAGATTTTTCATACGATGTTGCTTTGTTTCATTTACTTTAAAAAATCTTTTAACGGACAGTCCGTAGCTTTCAGCCCGTCAGCAATACTCCGGGCATTCATACGGGCACCTTTTAAAGAGGTATGGGTATGGTCATGATTGAAATACGTTCCTACTACACGCAAACCTTGATTGTATCCCATATCTTGGAGCTTGTCTCCTGATATTTTATTCAAATCTATAAAATAAGCCCCGGCCGCTTCTGCCGCTTCACGCGTCCATTTACCAAAAGAATTTGTATTGCGCTCTATCTCACCATTATCAAACTTATTGCGGGGTGTATGACTCAGGACAATAGGAACAGCTCCCTTTTCTTTTACATCCATAATAAACTTACGCAAATACCAGCCGAAAGAATAAACCACTTGATAGCTGCCGGTTTTCTCCATTTTGAAGACCTTGCTTTCATTTCCTGAACCGGGTAATTCCGCACGCGCTTTCCCTGTGTTTATGTCACCTGCATCATTATGTCCGAATTGTATCAAAACAAAATCTCCCGGCTGAAGTGCATGATAGATTTTATCCCAACGCCCTTCATCTAAATAAGTACGCGCACTGCGGCCCGCTTTCGCATGATTCTCTACAGAAATTCTTTCTGTGTCAAACAGTTCGTGAATAACACTTCCCCATCCCCACATGCCATTTTCATCTTTATCAGTATTCTTCACTGTACTGTCTCCCACCGTAAACAATACAGGATTCCCCTTTTTACGGGTAGCCCCCGTAACCGTATCTTTTTCTACCGGTTTCAAATAACGCGCCAGTTCCAACCCCTTATAATTACGGATTCCTTCGGCTGCAGATTCTGCATTGACACGCGCGCCAAAAGCACTTGTGTGAATACGGTCCAGATAGAACATATACTTTACTTTTTCTTTGCCGAATTTCTCAAATTTGCGTGCCGAGATATCATTCAGATCAATAAAAGGAATTCTCGCTTTTTTAGCTACCTGCTTCGCCCATAATCCAAATGTCTGATTCACCCGGGTAATAATAGTGCTGTCTGCATCTTCCCAAGCGTTACGAGGAGTCAGAGACATCAAAACAGGATAAGCACCTTTTTTCTTCACATCATGAATAAAACGACGCATATATTCCCCATACGTATATACGGTTTCTTTTGCTCCTGTCTCTTTAATAGTCACATTCAGACTGTCTTTGCCAATTCCCGGAATAGAGGCACGGGCACGGCCACTATCGTACGGACCATTGTCATTATGCCCCAATTCTATGATAACCCAGTCACCTTTACGAACTCCTTTCAAGACATCAGGCCATAACCGGTTATAAAAAGTACGGCTACTGGTTCCTCCCAATGCGTGATTTTCAACAGTTATCTTATTTTCATCAAAATACTCGTGTTCAAAATATCCCCATCCCCATTGACCGTTATTTCCATTGCCCAAAGTACCGGTACGCATCGTTGAATTTCCAACAAGGAACAACACCGGATTATCCCCTTTCCGGCTAGAACCTGAAACAGGACGGGCAGAACGCGCCACATTTAAACTATCAAGCGTATTATCAACGACTTGGTTCACATCCTTCATCGGAGCAGCTATTTTATTTTGAGCATGTGCTCCCAATCCTACTCCGGCAGCTAACAAAAAGCATAAACAAAGTTTATTTCCTTTCATGACATTTATAGTGTTTTTCTTTTATTGCATTTCAAATCTTTCACAAAAATAAGATGAACGAACAAACCGGAGAATAGAAATTCATTCATTTTCCTGTTTATTCGTTCAACCAATAGTACATATATCCTAATCAGAGTAGCGACAAGGCTAGAAACTAGAGTGCGGCGGTTGGTTATACGCTACATTCTGCCAAGCTATCGCCAACCTGTACTGACGGTCATTCATCCATGTGGCACGTCTGTCCACAGCCGGTATGGTAGTAGAATAAATACGTAATTCTGTCTGGTCTTCGGAGGCCCAAATAACCTCTTCCCGCCAATCTCCTAAAATATCACCCGACAAACACGGATTACCTTTTGTTCCATTATTGGAAACAACTCTCTCGGCTTTCAATAATAAATCTGTACTTTCCGTATTCCAATTCCATTTACTGATGGAAACATGATCCAGTAGTTCCGCTAAGGGATCGGCATCCCAATAAATGGTAAAATTGCAGGAGTCAGGCTTTCTATTACTGATTATTTCTCCGGTATCCCCTCTTCTCAAACCTCCTATGTTGCACCAACACTCTGCTCCATCATAACGCGGATCAATATCGGCAGCTACTCCACGACCGGCATCTTGTCCCAAACCATCCTGCCAGATAATTTCTCCGGTCGCTCCATCAAACATAGCTACGGCAGGAGTACGCTTTACAATTTCATTATCGCCTTCATTTTCATGCACGCCAAAAACCTGCATACCTTGACGGGAAGGAATAAAACGTCCGGCATGTAAAGCATCCCCGTGACGCAAGCCCGTAGTAAACAGTCCTTTACCATCATGGTCTACAGTCATAGCCCCCACGCAGATTTCATCACAACCATCACCATCAAAATCCGCTACGGTCACACTATGATTTCCCATGCCCGAATAGGCCTCCCAACCCGGTGCCGCACTATCAAAAGTCCATGTATGTTTCAATGCCCCGTTTGTAAAAGTCCATGCAGCCACCACCGTCCGTCCGTACCATCCTCTTACCATGACAGGTGAAGGAGTTTTTCCATCCAGAAAAGCTACTCCAGCTGTAAAACGGTCTGAACGACCACCAGTATTGTCATTACCACAATTACCACCGACACCTCCCCAACCATCCAAGGGATAACGGGTTGGAATATATTCTTTCGAATCCAGTTCTTTTCCAGTACGTCCCTCAAAAACCGTGAGGTATTCCGGGCCATTTACTATCTTACCATACGTAGGACTTTTTTTATCCCATGTCCTCCAGTCGGCTTGGGCATCTCCTATCCGATGTCCCAGCCCGTCGACAGTACCATCTCCTGTCTTACAACAGATTTCCGCACATCCATCTCCATCAAAATCAAAGACCAGGAAATTAGTAGTGGCTGCTCCGGACGTACATTCGGTCCCAAATCAATACGCCACAATCTTGTTCCATCCATTTTATATGCATCCAAATAGGTATTACCGGTAAAGCCACGTTGTGGCGGTCGCTTTGAATTAGAAGGAAACCATTTTAAAATAATCTCATACTCTCCATCACCATCCAGATCACCTACACTACAATCATTAGCTGTATAAGTGAATGATTCACCTGCTATTTCTCCGTCTTCCGGTTTACAAACAGGAACACTTAAATAAGGATTCCGTTCCTCTCCTTTCAGACGGGTCCAGATAGCGACTTCCCCGGTAGTTGCTTTTAAAGTCCAACGATTATCCACCGTATAATCAACCGTACGGTCTAAAAAATCGGAAGTCCGATCTATCGGTTCTTTATTTAATTTCGA
>ERZ859937.151-NODE-151-length-34601-cov-1.803827_pt1 | contig 34601 bp, 35 predicted proteins | sample MGYA00509985_ERZ859937 | MGnify/ENA primary metagenome ERZ859937 (study PRJEB30046, sample SAMN00715169) | human gut metagenome | study: EMG produced TPA metagenomics assembly of the A metagenome-wide association study of gut microbiota in type 2... | reverse complement strand
TAGCATGTTATGAGCCGGCACCGGATGCAGATGAAGGCCAGGCACCGGATCCGCGTTTGCTGGAGTTCCTTGATGCGGATACCTTTGAAGAGAAGTACAATATACTTATTTCAATGAGGGATATCATAACCGACCGCCTTATAGATGACATAGCGGTGGTTATGGATGTTGTAGTTCCTGAGGGCCCATTGCAAAAGCGGTATGATGATTTAAAGAATACGATAAAGACCAGGCAGTACTATGAATTTTCCAATCGGCTCAGATAGCTGTTGTGATATTTGCCGGATTCAGTGACATCCTCGCCAAACCAGTCAGGCGCTGTGAATTCATTTGCTGCGTCGACAGAGTCGAATTCAACCTCCACGAGTGTAAGAGGAGCCAGATCACCCTCAAATACATCAAGCTCTGCGGTCAGACCACCGTCAAGAGGTATGAGATAGCGTGTCTTTTCGATGAGACGACCGTCAATCTTTTGGACAAGATGGTCGTAGGCTTCTTTTGTGAGAGGAAGATTGTACTCCTCGCGCACCATAAGACCGGCTCCCTTGTAGGTCATATAATAGCTGTCATTTGAGCGTCTGACTCTGACAACAGGCGAGGTGCACAGATAGCCCTGGGCGATTTTTTTGCTCGCGTAGCTGTCTAAATTGGAAGGAAGCTGTTTAAGTAAGTATTTTCTTTCGATTTCCATGGTATATCCTTTCAGGTTACTGGTAGATTTATAGTTACGGTTTATACTTTTGTTTTACCCTCATATCATTTATATATGATTATAATGACCGGTATTTAAAAATTCAAGGACGAACCGCAGCTTTTTATAGTATGATTAAAGGGTCAAAAGGTATCATAGTATTATCAAAGAAAAATAAAGGAGAAAAATATGATTAAAGTAGGAATTTTTATGGCAGATGGCTGTGAGGAGATTGAAGGACTTACAGTAGTCGATATAGTTAGAAGAGCAAAGCTGGAGATTGAAACCATATCAATCACGGAAAAAGCCGAGGTGACAAGCTCTCATCAGGTGACATTTAAGACAGATACCACAAAGGCACAGGCTGATTTTGACAGCTACGATGCAATCGTACTGCCGGGAGGCATGCCGGGTACATTAAACCTTGGCGCGGATGAGACCGTAGTAAAGACAATTAAGAGATTTGCCGCTGAGGGAAAGCTTGTTGCAGCGATATGTGCAGCGCCTAGCGTGCTCGGTGAGAATCATATACTTGAGGGCAAAAAAGCTACCTGTCATCCGGGCTTTGAGGAAAAGCTGCTCGGTGCACAGTGGCTTGAGCAGCCTGTAGTTGTGGATGGCAATGTGATTACAAGTCGTGGAATGGGAACAGCTATTGCGTTTGCACTCGAGCTTGTCAGATACTTCACAGACGATGCCACAGTAGAGCATATTCGACAGGGACTGGTATACTAATACAACGTTCAGCAAATAATCATATTATTAGTATTATAACAAAAGAGGTCACACACCAACCCCATGGTGCGCGGCCTCTTTTTATGCTTGCATTTGAAGCGTACATTTGAAGCCTGCTATTGCAGAGCTTATTTCATCTGCTGCTCCTGCTTCATGATCATCTGCTTGACCATTTCGCCACCGATTGAACCGGCCTGCTTAGAAGTAAGGTCACCGTTGTAGCCCTCTTTTAAAGGAACTCCAAGCTCTGAAGCAACCTCTTCCTTGAAACGGCTCATAGCCTCTTTTGCCTCCGGTACAGAAGCCTTTTTACTACTTGATGCTGCCATAATGCAATACCTCCTTTTAAAACGTTATACACAAGCTGTATGTGTATGGAAATATTATGCCGTAAAATGACAAAAATATGTTTTGGTATTGCTGACAATTTATGGAATTATACACAAAAGCAAATTTAATGTAAAAAACACTGGAAATAGTGGATTTGTTGTGTTATAATCATCCAATGACTGGGCTTAGCAGTTTAAAAAGCATGCCCACATTACATTTGATGTACATACCATTCATATATATTTTTAAGGAGGATAACGATTGACATGAGTGTACAGGTTGAGAATTTAGAGCATAATATGGCGAAGCTTACTATTGAGGTAGCAGCTGAGGAATTAGAGAAAGCATTGGATTCTGCATATCAGAAGCAGAAGAAACAGATTAGTGTACCTGGATTCCGTAAAGGAAAAGTGCCAAGAGCTATGATTGAGAAAATGTATGGAGCAGGTGTGTTCTACGAGGATGCAGCAAACATTCTTATGCAGCAGACATACGCAGGTGCAGTTGACGAGAGCGGTGTTGACATTGTTTCACGCCCAACAGTTGAGGTTACTCAGATTGAGAAGGGACAGCCTTTCATCTACACAGCAGAGGTTGCTGTAAGACCAGAGGTTACTCTTGGTAAGTACATGGGTGTTACAGTTACAAAGATCGACACATCAGTTTCTGATGAAGAGGTTGACGCTGAGCTTGAGAACCAGAGAAACAAAAATGCAAGAACAGTTACAGTTACAGATCGTCCTGTAGCAGAGGGAGATACAGCAGTTATCGACTTTGAGGGATTTGTTGACGGAGTAGCTTTCGAGGGTGGAAAGGGTGAGAATCATCCATTAGAGATCGGTTCACACACATTCATCGATACATTCGAGGATCAGTTAGTAGGAAAGAACACAGGCGATGAGGTTGAGGTCAATGTAACATTCCCTGAGAAGTATCAGGCAGCAGACCTTGCAGGAAAGCCGGCTACATTCAAGGTTAAGATCAACGAGATCAAGGCTAAGGAGCTTCCAGAGCTTGATGATGAGTTTGCACAGGATGCAGCAGGTGTTGATACATTAGCTGAGTACAAAGAGGAAATCAAAAAGAACCTCACAGAGAAGAAAGAGACAGAAGCTAAGAAGACTAAAGAGGATGAGGCTATCCAGAAGATTATCGACAAGTCAAAGATGGATCTTCCTGAGGCAATGATTGAGACACAGTGTGAGACAATGGTTGAGGAGTTCGCTCAGAGAATCGCACAGAGCGGTCTTACAATGGAGCAGTACTTACAGTTCTCAGGCATGACAGTTGACCAGCTTAAGGATCAGGTTCGTCCTGAGGCTACAACACGTATCCAGAGCAGCCTTGTACTTGAGCAGATTGCCAAGGAGGAGAACATCGAGGTTACTGATGCAGATATCGATGCTGAGGTAGAGAAGATGGCTAAGGCATACGGCATGGAGGCTGATAAGCTTAAAGAGTACATGGGAGATGCTGAGAAGGAGTCTATGAAGAAAGACATTGCTATCACAAAGGCCGTAGATCTTATCATGGACAACGTTAAAGAGCGTGCAAAGGCAAAGAAAAAGGCTGATGCAGAAGAGTCTACAGAAGAATAAGATTTTTGAATCAAGATTTGATGGACTGGCTCAGAAGCCTATTTTCTGAGCCGGTCTTTTGAGCTTTTATAAAGGAGGTATTTTATATGAGTTTAGTACCATATGTCATTGAACAGACCAGCAGAGGAGAGCGCAACTACGACATTTACTCCAGATTATTAAAAGATCGTATCATTTTCCTTGGAGAGGAAGTAAATGAGACAACGGCCAGCCTTGTTGTTGCCCAGCTTTTATTCCTTGAGTCCGAGGATCCGAATAAGGATATCCACCTTTACATCAATTCACCGGGTGGAATGGTTACAGCAGGACTTGCTATTTACGATACTATGCAGTACATCAAGTGTGATGTTTCAACAATCTGTATCGGTCTTGCAGCAAGCATGGGAGCTTTCCTTCTTGCAGGCGGTGCAAAGGGCAAGAGATATGCTCTTCCAAATGCAGAGATTATGATTCATCAGCCATCTGGCGGTGCAAAGGGTCAGGCTACTGAGATTCAGATTGCTGCAGAAAATATTTTAAAGACAAAGAAGAGATTAAACGAAATTTTAGCAGCCAATACAGGCAAGCCATACGAGACAATTGCAGCTGATACAGAGCGAGACAACTATATGTCAGCACAGGAAGCCGCAGAGTATGGTCTCATAGACAGTGTAATAACAAACAGATAATCAGAAGTTAGATGAATTTAAGAGGGTACCCCATATGGGATGCCCTCATGCAATAAAAGGAGTTAATAATGGCAGGAAAAAACGACGGAAAGATTCGCTGCTCATTTTGCGGTAAGACACAGGACCAGGTAAATCGTTTGATTTCCGGACCTAATGGAGCTTTTATCTGCGATGAGTGTATAGATATATGTGCCGAGATTCTTGAGGAAGAAGGCGTAGAGGGCCATGAGGACAAAAGCAGCGCTAAGGATGATATAAATCTTGTTACTCCGGAGGAGCTTAAGGCGTTTCTGGACGATTATGTAATAGGACAGGACCAGGCAAAGAAGGTGCTTTCGGTTGCTGTTTACAATCACTATAAGAGAGTACTGGCAGGTGATACATCAGATGTAGAGCTTCAGAAGAGTAATATTCTCATGCTTGGACCTACAGGCTCAGGAAAGACACTTCTTGCGCAGACACTTGCCAGAGTGATAAATGTTCCATTTGCTATCGCTGATGCTACAACACTTACAGAGGCAGGATACGTAGGTGAGGACGTGGAGAATATCCTATTAAAGCTTATTCAGGCGGCAGATTATGATATCGAGCGTGCAGAGCATGGTATCATTTATATAGATGAGATAGATAAAATTACAAAGAAATCAGAGAATGTCTCAATCACCAGAGATGTGTCAGGTGAGGGTGTACAGCAGGCTCTTTTAAAGATTCTTGAGGGCACAGAGGCATCTGTACCGCCACAGGGCGGAAGAAAGCATCCGCAGCAGGAGCTTATTCCTATTGATACTACTAATATACTTTTTATCTGCGGTGGAGCATTTGATGGTCTGGAAAAAATTATCGACAGTCGTATGGATACATCATCTATAGGCTTCAATTCAGATGTAAAGTCAAAGACAGAGCTCAATGTAGGAGAGGCGTTTAAGCATGCACTTCCACAGGATTTTGTAAAGTTTGGATTGATTCCTGAGTTTATCGGACGTGTACCTATTACCGTTTCTCTCGAGGCACTCGACAGGGATGCACTTATCCGTATACTTAAGGAGCCTAAGAATTCGCTTATCAAGCAGTACACCAAGCTTTTAGAGCTTGACGGAGTAGGGCTTGAGTTCACAGACGATGCGGTCAATGCCATCGCTGACAAGGCACTTGAGAGAAAGACAGGTGCCAGAGGACTTCGTGCCATCATGGAGGCTGTTATGCTTGACCTTATGTATCGTATACCGTCAGACAAGAGCATCAGCAAGTGCGTAATAGACAAGGATATCGTTGAGGCTAACTTAAAGCTTGATGGTGATTGCGTGCCTGAGGCATATATCGAGGAAAAAGCGGCATCATAAGTACATGGCGGTATTTTACAAAAGATACAGCATCGGATAATATAAATTGCACAGCGGTTTGTTATGCATGGCTGTGCAATAAATACAGGAGATACAAGTGGAAGAACAGATTATTAATATGCCTGCAGTAGCGCTGAGAGGGCTTACTATCCTGCCGGGAATGATTGCTCATTTCGACGTCAGCAGAGAGCGCTCACTTCGTGCTATCGAGGAGGCTATGGAGCAGGATCAAAAGATTTATCTTGTCACACAAAAGAATGTGGACAGGGAGAACCCGACTCAGGAAGACCTCTATCAGATGGGAATAGTGGCCGACATAAAGCAGGTTGTCAGACTTCAGAATGATGTTGTGAGAATACTTGTAGATGGAATAAGCCGGGCAAAGCTGCTTGGCTTTACCGGTTGTGAGAAGTACCTTGAGGCAGAAATCTGTTATTTTGACAGTAATAAAGACAGCCTGCCGGAGGATCTCAGGGAGGCTATGCTTCTCGGAGTCAGAGAGGCTTTTCACAGATATGCGGCAGTCATCGGCAAAATCAGCAAGGAGCTTATCAGACAAATAGACCAGTATGAGGATCTTGAAAAGCTCATAGACTATGTCACCAACAATCTGCCGGTGTCATATGAGCTGAAGCAGCAGGTGCTTGAGGCAGAGGATATCAATGACAGATATCAGGTTATAGTCTCATTACTTCTCTCCCAGGTGGAGGTTATTTCCATAAAGAATGAGCTTCAGAAAAAAGTAAAGATTCGTGTGGACAAGCATCAGAAGGAGTATGTGCTTCGTGAACAGCTCGGCGTGATACGCGAGGAGCTGGGCGAGAATGCTGACTCGGAGGCTGATGAATATGAGAAAAAGCTATCTGAGTTAGATGCGCCTGACTACGTAAAGGAAAAGACGAAAAAAGAGATAAAGCGCTTTAGAAATATGAGCAGCAGCTCATCAGAGAGCACAGTTGAGAGAGGTTATATAGAGACTGTACTTGAGCTTCCATGGAACAAAATGTCTGTTGACAACAAGGATCTTGACCATGCAGCGCAGGTGCTCGATGATGATCACTACGGATTAAAGGATGTTAAGGAGAGAATACTTGAGTTTCTGGCAGTCAGAAATCTGACAAGCAAGGGAGAGAGTCCTATAATTTGTCTTGTAGGTCCTCCGGGAACAGGAAAGACAAGCATAGCCCGTTCAATTGCGTCTGCACTGGAGAAGAAATATGTGCGTATTTCTCTTGGTGGTGTGCGTGATGAGGCAGAAATCCGTGGACACAGAAAGACATATATCGGCGCTATGCCGGGCCGTATAGTAAATGGCTTAAGACAGGCAGGCGTTTCAAATCCTCTCATGCTGTTGGATGAGATAGATAAGGTGTCAAGTGACTACAAGGGTGACACATCAGCCGCTCTTCTTGAGGTGCTTGACAGTGAGCAGAACTGCAAATTCAGGGATCATTACATCGAGATGCCTGTGGATTTGTCGGAGGTGCTTTTTATTGCAACGGCAAATGAGGTTTCAGGCATTCCAAAGCCGCTTCTTGACAGGATGGAGCTTATTGAGGTGTCAAGCTACACTGAAAATGAGAAGTTTCACATAGCAAAGGAGCATCTGGTTGAGAAGCAAAAGAGCAAAAACGGAATTAAAAAGGAACAGCTTACGATAACAGACGGTGCCTTAAAGGACATCATCAGGCTGTACACCAGAGAGGCCGGAGTCAGAAGTCTTGAGAGAACCATCGGCAAGCTGTGCCGCAAGGCTGCAAGAGAAATCTTTAAGGATAGCGAAGCAGCTGTAAAGGTTACAAAGACCAATCTCAAGACGTATCTGGGCAATCCGAAGTACAGTCCGGAGAAGAAAAATGACCACGCTGAGGTGGGAATCGTAAGAGGGCTCGCATGGACCAGCGTAGGCGGTGTCACACTCGAGGTTGAGGTGAATGTGCTGCCGGGAAAGGGAGAGCTTGTGCTCACCGGTAAGCTTGGCGATGTGATGAAGGAGTCGGCACAGGCGGCACTTAGCTATGTGCGCTCAATAAGCGAAGGATATGGCATTGATGCAGAGTTTTACACGAAGCATGATATCCATATACATATCCCGGAGGGCGCAGTGCCAAAGGACGGACCATCTGCAGGTATCACTATGGCGACAGCCATGCTTTCAGCCATTACAGACAGACCTGTCAGGGCAGATGTAGCCATGACGGGCGAGATAACACTGCGCGGCAGGGTGCTTCCGATAGGAGGACTCAAGGAAAAGCTGCTTGCAGCCAAAGTAATCGGAATAAAAACAGTGTGTATTCCAAATGATAATGAAAAGGACCTGGAGGAGATTTCAAAGGAAGTAACAGACGGCATGGAAATCGTGCCGGTGGAGAAATTTTCACAGGTAGAGAAGATTGCATTTGTAAAATAAGAATGAGGAAGAGATTATGGTAATTAAAAGTGTTAATTTAGAGACAGTTTGCGGAATTACAAGCACAATCCCTGACAATGAGTATAATGAGGTGGCATTTGCCGGCAAATCCAATGTAGGTAAGTCGTCACTGATTAATGCGCTCATGAACAGAAAGTCACTTGCCAGGATCTCTTCACAGCCCGGCAAGACACAGACCATCAATTTTTACAACGTCAATGACGCCATGTATCTGGTCGATCTGCCGGGCTATGGCTATGCCAACGCCAATATCGAGATAAAAGCAAAATGGGGGCAGATGATAGAAAACTATCTGCACACCTCAAAAAAGCTTCAGGCGGTGTTTTTACTTATAGATATAAGGCATGAGCCATCGGACAATGATATCATGATGTATGACTGGATGGTAAACCAGGGTTTTGCACCGATCATCATTGCGACCAAATCTGATAAATTGAAAAAAAGCCAGATTGCCGCACACATAAAGACTATCAAGGATGTGCTTCATGTGAAGCCGGGCACGGTAGTTATACCGTTTTCGTCCATGTCAAAGGAAGGCAGGGACGAAATCTGGAATCTCATAGATTCACTCGTATTTGACGAGGAGACGCTTCTTGCCATGAAGCAGGAGGAGGCAGCAAAGCGCGAGGCAAAATCAGCTGCAAAAAGAGCCGCTGCATCAAAACCGCACAAAAAGGAGCGCTGGAAGAAGACCGGAAAGCCGGTTGCCAAAAAGACTAAAGAACGCAGAGATAAGGCCAAGAGCAAAAAAAGCGTTAATAATCATAAAAAGAAATAAAGTCGAAATAGAGTGATAGAAATAAAGCTATAGAAAGAAAGGCGAATATTTAATATATGAAGAATAAATGCAAATTTGTAGGCATTATGTTTTTGTGTATATTGATAGTGTGTACGCTTGCGGTAATGGCATATGAGCACACAGCAGGTATGAAAGGCGCTGCCGGTGGAGTATCAAATTCTTCGGGCAATACAAAAAATACTGACGAAGCTGACGATATACTTACAGTCGTGACATCCTTCTATCCAATGTATATTGCAGCTTTAAATATAGTAGACGGAGTGGAAGGCGTGAGACTTGAAAACTTAAGCGAGCCACAGACCGGTTGTCTGCACGATTTTCAGCTAACACCGGAGGATATGAAGCTTTTATCCACAGCCGATGTTTTTGTAATAAACGGAGGCGGTATAGAGTCGTTTATGTCAGATGTAGCAAAGGCGTATCCGAAGCTTGATGTGGTTGAGGCCTGTGAGATGTGGCACTTCTTTCTGAGGATGATGCAGACAGTGACCACGACCATGACCACGAAGCAGACGCAGAATCAGATAGCGCGCATGACCATGACCACGGTGATGAGAATGCCCATGCATGGATGAGCGTGCCGCGTTACCGCACCATGGTTCAGACAATCGCATCCCGGCTTGCCGAAAAGGATGCAAAGCATGCTGATGAATATTATGCAAATGCAAAAGCATATGATGCAAAGCTTGCAGTGCTTGAAGAAAAGATAAATAGCCTAAAGAGTCTTACCAATGGACAGAATATCATCATATTCCATGAGGCCTATGCGTATGTAGCGGATGATTTTTCAATGAATGCATGCTATCTGTTAGACCTTGACGAGGAGCGCTCAGTCAGCGCAGGTGAGATAAAGCAGGTAATAAGTGCCATAAAGGATGACGGAGTGTCGGTAATACTCGCTGAGGAGCTCTACGGAAAGAGCATGGGAGATACCGTATCGCGTGAGACAGATGTGCATGTGATTTATATCGACCCTCTTAACAGGGGAGAGTACGACAAGGACAGCTATCTTTATGGTATGGAGCACAATATAGAGCTTATCAAAGAGGCATTTACTAAATAAAATTGGAGAAAATATGCGGAAAATAATACAGCCATGTGGCTTTCATTGCATAAAAATAAATAACCTTGGAGTGAGCTTTGGAGAGCAGACAGTGCTTGAGGATGTAAATATGCACATACATTGCGGCTCTTTCAATGTCATAATAGGCCAGAACGGTGCCGGAAAATCTACACTCATAAAGGCGATACTCGGCGAGATACCTCACACCGGTACGATTGAGTTCAAGGATACTAAGGACGGACATATGGCTAAGCTTAAAATCGGCTATGTACCGCAGTCTGTCAATATCGAGAAAAACACACCGGTCAGCGTGTATGACCTAATAGCAAGCTATCAGTACAATTATCCTGTTTTTCTGCCAAAGAGCAAAAAGATAGAGGCAAAGATAAGGGAGACACTCGAGGTATTTGAGGCTGAGGAGCTCATCGACAAGCAGGTGTGCAACCTCTCGGGAGGACAGCTGCAGAGAGTGCTTCTTTCCATGGCAATCATGGACGAGCCGAACCTGCTACTGTTGGATGAGCCGGTGTCCGGAATAGACCAAAACGGCATGGAGCTTTTCTATAAGACCATGGATTATTTAAAGACTCACTATGACCTTGCAATCATACTCATATCACATGATTTGGATTATGTGGCAAAGTACGCAGACCATGTTGTACTGCTTGATAAGACAGTTGTAAAGCAGGGAACTGTGAAGGAAGTCTTCGAGAGCAAGGAATTTGAGAGAATTTTCTACACAGGAGAGGAATCCTGGGTGAGAGAGGAGGAGCACAAATGAATATAACCTCCTGGCTTCAATATGATTTCATGAGAAATGCCCTTATCGCTGTGCTCATCATCACACCGCTTTTTGGCATAATGGGAACCATGATTGTAAACAAAAAGATGGCATACTTTTCAGATGCACTCGGACATTCAGCACTTACCGGAATCGCTGTCGGAGTGGTATGCGGCATGGCAGACACCTCGCTTGCTATGGTGATATTTGCGATAGTGTTTGCACTTCTTTTAAATAAGATAGGCAGTCTGAACACTGCATCGACAGATACCATTATATCGGTATTTTCATCGTGCTCTGTGGCGATAGGTCTTGCGATACTGTCAAAGGGCGGCAATTTCAGCAAATACTCAAGTATACTGGTGGGCGATGTGCTAAGCATCACAAAGACTGAGATAGTTTATCTAATTGTGATTTTTGTGGTCACTATAGTGTTCTGGGTGCTTTGCTTCAATAAGCTCAACGCCATATGTATACACAGAAGCGTGGCAAAAAGCAAGGGTATCCATGTGCGTCTTCTGGATAATCTGTTTGCGGTGCTTGTAGCACTCATAGTTATGCTATCCATCAAGTGGATAGGCATACTTATCATAAATGCTCTGCTTATATTACCGGCGGCTTCCTCAAGGAATATTTCGGAAAATATGCGTGAGTATCATTTCTTTTCAGTGATATTTTCAGTATTTTCCGGTATAGTCGGCCTCGCAGTGTCATACTACACCAATGTGGCAACAGGTCCGATGATAGTGATTATTGCATCGGTAATATATTTTTCGACATTTATATTTGGCAGAAAGCTGAAAAAATAACGGCTAAAGCTATAAGCAACAGACGCAAAACAGCCGATACACAATATAAGAGAAAGACTGTTTAGCTATATCAGACGCTATACAGGTTGATAATAGTATAGCGGGAAAGGATTCCCGCACGCACATTACCAGGGAGGGATGAGAGATGTTAGATGCTATTTCAAGTGTAGTTTCAGCAGTAGCGGCGCAGAGTGTCACAGCAAAGGACGAGGCGCAGACAAAGAATACTAATACCGCTTCAAAGAAGCAGGATGCAAAGACGGATAAGTCGGATGCAAAGACTGCAGGCTTCAGCGAGGAGGCAGCTGTATATGAGAAATCAGACAGCAAGGATGATTCAAAGGATACTGCAAAGAGCACAGTAAACCAGAAGATGAGCAAGGCAGACAGAGATGCACTGGTACAGGCACTTAAGGATGATGCCAACGCCAGACAGCAGCAGCTTATCGAGATCGTCAGAAAGTCCATGACGGGACAGGCTTCAACCTGGGACAAGTCACAGGGCTTAAAGAGTCTGTTTGAGAATCTGACTGTAGATGCAGACACAATAGCGCAGGCCAAAAAGGACATCGCAGAGGATGGATACTGGGGCGTTGAGAAGACCTCAGACCGTATTCTTGACTTTGCAAAGGCACTATCGGGAGGCGACAAGGACAAGGCTGATGAGCTTTTGAATGCATTCAAGAAGGGCTTTTCACAGGCAACAGGAGCCTGGGGAGACAGCTGCCATCAATTTGCCAGGATACTTATGATGCCGTAGTCAAGAAGTTTGATGACTGGAAGAATGGCACAGAGGACACACAGGTACAGGGCTAGAAGCCGGATGTGTATGTAAAAGTGTCGTGATGGAACGAATATTATATAAGAAATCTGATTTATGAATTATGAAAAGGGGGCTGCACGCAGCGTGCAGTCAACTTTTTAGTGCTTGTATAATTTTTTAAGAGGTATATAATAGAAATATAGTATATAAGTATCATTATTCATGTGGAGGAAATATCATGAAATTAGACATGTCAAAGTGGAAAGCACTTAGCATCAAAAATCGTTTAAAGAAAGGCTTCAGACTGACTACATTTGTAGCATCGGCATCGGGGGGTATCGCGGGTATTCTTATGATTCTTGTATCAATGAGATATTCCAGCGCACTAACCTTTTACGGATTTTCACAGGGAGATATAGGAAAGGTTATGGTAACCTTCTCAGAGACACGAAGCGCTACACGAGCTCTTATCGGTTATACAGCTTCTGACACATTAAGTAAGATGTCTGATACACATGATTCTAAAAAGGAATCATTTCAAAAATACTGGAAAGAGCTGCAAAGCTCTATAAAGACAGATGAGGAGCAGGCTATATATGATGATATAAACAGTAAGCTCGACTCATACTGGAGTCTCGATGATGAAATCGGACAGTTAGGTAGGAATGCTACAGATCCTGAGACACAGAAGGAGGCCGAGGAGAGAGCAGTAGCAGATCTTGCACCTGCATATGATGATATATATCAGCAGCTTGTTGCCCTTATGGATACAAAGGTAACAGATGGAGATAATTTAAGCAAGAGATTATCATTAGTATCATATGCCGTATTTGGTATTGTTATTGTTATCATTGTCAGTTCATATTTTATCTCGATGAAAATCGGGGACGAAGTTGCAGTTGGTATTTCTAAACCACTCGATGAGTTAAAACAGAGATTACGTACATTTGCACAGGGTGATCTTGAGGCTCCATTCCCGGCAGTTGATTCACAAGATGAAATTGCTGATATGGTAGGGGTTGCGAAAAACATGGCAGCAGACCTTAAGACTATCATATCTGACTCTGACAAGCTTCTTGGAAAGATGGCAGAAGGAGATTATACAGTTTCATCAGACATGGAAGATAAATATACCGGAGATTTTATTGGACTTCTCATGGCAATGCGTCAGATGAAGACACAGATGAATGATGTTATGTCACATATCAATGAGATATCATCACTTGTTACAGCAGGTTCTAACAACCTTGCTCAGGCAGCACAGGAAATAGCAGAAGGTACTATGGATCAGTCAGCAGCCATTGAGGAGCTTCAGGCTACATTTGCAGATATCACAGGCGGTGTTGAGAAAACATCTGAGAAGCTCAATGATACATACAGGATTGCACAGGAGTATGCTGAGGAAGCAGATCACAGCCATACAGAGATGCAGGGCATGGTTGATGTTATCGGACGCATCAATGATACATCTAAGCAGATTGAGAATATCATTTCTGAGATTGAGGATATTGCCAGTCAGACAAACCTTCTTTCACTCAATGCAGCTATCGAGGCAGCGCGTGCAGGTGAGGCAGGTAAAGGATTCGCAGTTGTTGCGGGACAAATCAGAAGTCTTTCAGAGCAGAGTGCCAAGGCTGCGGTTGACACACGTCAGCTTATAGAGAGTGCCATTGCGGTATCTAACGAGGGTAATGAAGCTGCAGAGCGCGTAAGTACTTCTATTGAAAAGGTTATCAATGGTATGAAGGAAGTTGCAGATTCTTCTCAAAAACTCAGCGAGATTGCAGAGGAGCAGGCAAAGGCTATGGAGCAGGCAGAGGCCGGTATTAATCAGATATCAGATGTTGTACAGTCCAACTCAGCAAATGCAGAGGAAACATCAGCAACAAGTGAGGAGCTTTCAGCACAGGCGGAGACAATGAACGAGCTGATTAGCAAATTTATATTGGAAAAGAAATAGAAAAATTGTACATACGAGTTTAGAGAAACTTTTTAAAAAAGCCCCACAAGCATTATTGATATGCTGTGAGGCTTTTTGTTGTGGTGCGTTAGAGGGTTACTTTTTAAATCTAGTAAACATATACTATGTGAACATAGTGTTTTTGTGCAATACGTGGAAAATCTGAAAAGTAATGAAAATGAACAATTAAATGAGAATATTTAAATTTGCTCTTTTTGGCAGGGTGTGTTATAATCCTTGTATACAAAAAACAGAGGTAATACAATATGGGTAGTAATAACGATATTTCATTAAAAGCATTAGCCAAGATTAATCTGGGGCTGGATGTTGTGAGGCGCAGAGAGGACGGATATCATGAGGTCCGTATGATTATGCAGACCATTCATCTGTATGACAGGCTTGATATCAAAAGGACAAAGGAGCCTGGCATACAGATACAGACCAATCTGTCTTTTCTCCCTGTAAACGAGAACAATCTCATATACAAGGCTGCAAAGCTTCTGATGGATGAGTTTTCTATAACTGACGGTGTATCAGTGAAGCTGGACAAGCGTATTCCTGTTGCAGCAGGGATGGCGGGGGGCAGTACTGATGCGGCGGCTATGCTTATAGGTGTAAACAGGCTTTTTTCACTGGGACTGACAAAGAGACAGCTTATGGAAAGAGGTGTGCAGATAGGGGCGGATGTACCATACTGTATTATGAGAGGCACGGCGCTGGCCGAGGGCATAGGAGAGGAACTTAGTCCTCTTCCTCCAATGGTAAAGTGTCCAGTGCTTATTGCAAAGCCGTCCATCTCGGTATCCACAAAATTTGTGTACCAGAATCTGAAGCTTGATGATACGACTATTCATCCGGATATAGACCGCCTGATAGATGATATAAAGGCTAAGAATCTGCATGATATCGCAGCGCATATGGGAAATGTCTTAGAGACTGTGACTATACCAAATTATCCGGTGATAGATGAGATAAAGAAGCATATGCTTTCAAATGGCGCGGTAGGAGCCATGATGAGCGGTAGTGGTCCGACGGTTTTTGGTCTGTTTGACGATGAAGATACTGCAAAGAAAGCGTACAAAGCCATGAGAAGCTCACATCTTGCCAGACAGGTGTATCTGACATCTGTATACAATAATCGCAAATAACGTGATATCCGGATAGCACAGCGGGTGCTTTATAGTTACTTTTTTCTTATATGTGAGAATGATAATACAAGAGATAGGAGAAGTTTGATGACTGATAATTTAACTTTAAATATGGATGCATATCTGCCACTGCGTGATGTGGTGTTTAATACACTTCGTGAGGCAATTTTAAAGGGCGAGCTCAAGCCGGGAGAGAGACTTATGGAGCTGCAGCTTGCGTCAAAGCTTGGAGTCAGCCGTACACCTATACGTGAAGCAATCAGAATGCTTGAGCAGGAGGGGCTTGCAGTCACAATGCCGAGAAAGGGCGCAGAGGTTGCCAAGATGACTCTCAAGGATATGGAGGATGTGCTTGAGGTGAGAGAGGCTCTTGATGAGCTTGCAGCCAAAATAGCCTGTAAGAAAATCAGTGATGAGCAGCTTGCGAATTTAAAAACCATAAAGGACGAGTTTAAGAGGAGCATGGACTCAGGAGATGTGAAAAAGATAGCTGAGGAGGATGTGAAGTTTCACGATGCTATCTATGAGGCAACCAGCAATGCGAAGCTTGTATCTATGATGAACAATATCCGCGAGCAGATGTACCGCTACAGAGTGGAGTATTTGAAGGACCCAAAGAATTATCCGATGCTTGTGAAGGAGCATGACGCCATCTACAGGGCGCTTGAGTCAAGAAATATGGAGCTTGTGACTACAGAAATGCATACGCATGTGGCTAATCAGGCGGTTGCTGTGAAGGCTGTGATACAAAAGCAGGATGAAGAGAAGAAATAAAACAGAAATAAAACAAGATTATAGCAGACAAAGATAATAAAATACAAAATAATATAACAAAACCAAGGGCTGCCGGTCGCACTAACGTGTGAACGGCGGCCTTTTTTAGTGGCTTAGTTAGTTGCTTAGATAATAGCAAAAAATAAGTAATCAGGGATATTTGCGGGCTTGTATGGTCATACTATATCAGGGATTTAGAACGTGACAGGGTATATAGGAGAGTTAAAGATGACCACAAACATAGATGAGAACATAAAAAGCTTCAGGCAGATATATTCTGACTGCTCAGATATCAAGATGCAGGAGATGTATCTGGGGCGTGATGCCTCAATAAAGTGTTTTGTTGCTTATATTGAGGTGACATGTGAAGGCTCCGGTATCAATAACAGTGCATTTGGACGATTTACCTCATACCTTGAGGGAATAGACCGGGATCAGGTTAAGGAAGTACTCGACAAAAATCAGGCAGCTCTATCTGAATTTGCACATCTGCACACGGTTAATGAGGCGGCCCAGATGATGCTGACAGGAGATGTGATATTTTTTGTGGATGGTTATCCGGATGCCTTCAAGCTTCCGGACAAGGGATATCCTGCCATGTCAATTCAGGAGATTGATTCGGAAAAGGTCATAAGAGGCTCAAATGAGGGCTTTGCTGATTCCATAAAGATAAATACTGCACTTATCAGGCGCAGGTTAAGGAGCACTCGCTTAAAGTGTAAAGAGGTGAAAAAGGGGCTTCGCGGACACAGCAATGTGGATATACTATATGTGAGAGACCTCGTAAAACCGGGGCTTGTTGAGGAAGTGGAAAAGAACCTGGACAGCTATGTGATAGACCATGTGGGTGATTCGGGAGTCATTGAACAGTTTGCTGAGGCAAAATGGTATTCACCGTTTCCACAGCTTCAGACCACAAAGCGGCCGGATGTGGCGGTAAATGCGCTCCTAGAGGGGAGGGTGGTGGTGCTGTGCGATAATTCACCGATAGCAATAATACTGCCAACCACCATGAACAATTTTTTAAAAACCGCAGATGATTACTATAACAGAACGATAGCGGCAAGCTTTGCCAGATTGATAAGGTACGTGGCAGCCTTTATGTCATTTACATTGCCGGGGCTTTATCTGGCGGTCACAAATTTTCATACACAGATACTGCCGACACCACTCATACTGGCGTTTTATGAAGCAAGACTCGGCTGCCCGTTTCCACAGCTCATAGAGGTGCTCATGATGGAGCTGTCCTTTGAACTGCTTCGCGAAGCCGGCATAAGACTTCCCGGAGCCATGGGAAATACGATAGGCATAGTCGGAGGCCTCATAATCGGACAGGCAGCAGTGGATGCAAATTTAGTGAGCCCTATAGTGGTCATCCTGGTTGCATTCACCGCACTCTGCTCGTTTGCCATACCGAGTGAGGAGTTTGCATTTTCATTTAGGATACTCAAATTCGCTGTAATAATTATGTCGGCATGGCTTGGATACTTTGGATTTTTAATAAGTCTGATGGTGATACTTTTGCATCTTGCAAAGCTCAAAAGCTGTGGTTATCCATACATGATGCCATTCGTGGCAGCGAGCTGACAGGCGGCGAGGATGAAAAGGACAGTATCATACGATTTCCGCTTCGAAGACTTTGGAGGCGGCCTGTATTTGCAAGAGAAAAGGAGTGCAGAAAGCTGAAAGAAAATCGGACAAAATAAGTTGATGAAAATGGTAAAATTGTATTATTGTAATTAAACAATACAAATGATAACATATATATTATGTATGAATTTGCGCGAAAGGGAGAGAGGTTATGGAACAAAAAAGAAAAGAAGAAATAAGAAAAAGTATAATTGCCTGTGACAATGATATAGTTAAACTCAGATCACAGGCTGAAAATCTTGAAGAAATCATAAAAAATCAAAAGTGCACGCAAAAACGTTTTGAGAGTGAATGCGATAAGTATGAAATCAAAAGGCAGAAAAAAAAGATAAAATTAGAGAATATGTCATGTTTAATACAGAATGTTAAGCTAGTTGAAAGATATGTAGGAAGAATGAGCGATCGAGTATCTGGCAATTGTTATAATGTTAACAGTAATAGATTATTGAATATGATGAAACAGATGGACAAAGAGATTCTTAATAATGAAAATATGTTAGAAGAAAAATATGACATGATTTCTTCAATAATGTATAAAAGACAAATCTTAAAGTATGAACTGAGGAGGTTGGGATAGTGGCAGTTATGAATCCTTTGGGAAGTAGAAATATAATTATTATTGATGATAATTATATAGGAGAGTATTCACAGGCATATATGGAGGTGGGAAAACAGATAGATGATATTATTATTAAATATATCGGAATATTAAAAGGGATTATAGATGATGGAAGTATGAAAGGACTTACTGCCGAAAAATTATATAGTTTTGCGGACACTGCAAGCATGTTACTATTTAAGACAGCAGGAGTTTTGTGCGATAACAATAAAAGCAATATGCAAAAATTTATACAGGATATTGATGAGGCAGACAGAGAAATTTACTAAGGAGAATATGTTATGAGCAATGTTTTACAAATTGATAGAAATGGTATTGATGAAGCTGTTAACGACTTACAGGAATTGATAAATGAAATAAATGAAGTTAATATTTCAAAAAGTAAGCAGGAAGGTGATGAAGGCATGGCCTACACTGCCATACAAGAGGGAGAAAAGATAATTGAAAATGTAAAGACGGATTTACAAGGTCTTATACAGGCAACGGCTGATTTTATCGTAAAAATAAATGGTAATTTTGAAGATACAGACCAGAGATGTGCTGAACAGATAAAAGGAGAAGTAAAATAAAATGGGACGAATAAGAAAATTTACACAGGAGGCTTATGATGCGTTGCAGTCAGGAGTTTCAGATGATGGTGAGATACTGGATTTTTTTAGCGATATACCATTAAATATATCGAATTTTTTTAATTCGCTTGAACTTGAAGATGATTTGTCAAATTTTCAAAGCTATCTAAGAGATATATCAGATTTTGAGAATTATACAGCAAAAAAGATTGATGATATTTTTAGGGATGTAATTAATGTTGATGAAACTTATGCAACAATATTTAGAGATTTTAATGATAGGATGACAGATTTTGATACTATAATTAATAAATTAAAAGAGTCAATTTCAGATGTGAATTTTGAGAATAACTTTTCAAAAGATGGATTTATAAATTCGCTTCCAAAGGAAACAGAGAATATAATAGGAGTAAATTGGAAAAATATATTAGATAAAGATGCCGATGACATATCAGATGAAGAATACAATATGATTGCGGAATATATTATTAAAAATGGTGATGCCGACATTTTAGAGGAAATTCTGGTAGATTGCTAACGATTAAGAAACCAAAGAACGGAGAAAGAAATCCTGTTGTTTTTGATAATGGTATTGAAGGAAAGACAGAAAAGTATTGGTACTCTTTAAATAAAAAATATAATGGGTTATCTGCAGCTATAAACAGGGTTACACAAATATGGATTGCAATAGGATATACATCAGAAAGTGATGAAAGAAATAGATGGATTTCTACAGCAGCACAGTATAATACTTTTTTTAAAGAGTTTGGTAAAAATAAAGACCTGGTTATGGTAAGAGAAATAAAGCTGGATGGTACTATAAAAGAGTTAAATTCTAATCTTATTGATATTAAAAATAATAAAGCCGGAGATTTGACTGCTGTGTATTATCCATATTTTTCACAGCCAACAATAATAGAAGGAGAAGTCAACAATAAAAAAGTAATGACCACTTCATTTGCTGGATTTGATCAGGGAGGACAGGATGATCTTGCGAACAAAGGGATAAAGTACATAAGGGCAAATGCAGGAGTTGATAAAAATACAAATATGCTTGGTACGCTGTCAGATAGTGTAGTAAATCAGATAACATCTTCGCTAATTGGTAAAATCCCGGGGTCTGGGATTATATCGTCAGTTTGTGATATTTGTGATAATAGTGAGAGTAAATTAGAAACAGCGGAAACAATATCGGTGAGTGAATTTGCCAATCACATTGGTTGGATTGTTGATGAATTTGGACTAATATGTGTTGCAAATGATGTAAATGAAAATCCAGAGACGTGTAAGATATATTTATATCCAGGACCGGAAACGAAAAAGATTGTTGAATCCTATAATAAGTACATGAAAGAGCATAGAGATTTTGCGATTGAAATTGGATATCCTAAAGATGGGATAAATATGTCTTGGTTTAATAAAACTAAAAAATATGAAGATATATATATTATTCTAAATAGTATAAAAATAATGAATAGAGATCCTTTGATTTTTAATGTGATTGAAAATTATAATGAGGGGGAATAGTGGTATGATAAAAAATTTTTATAAAAAAAAGAATAATCTATATATAATGTTGGTAATACTTGTGGTAATATTCGTGGTGATACTTGGATATATATACATGAATCGTCATGTAAAATTTAAAGACTCCAACATGGCATATGAGATAAGCAGAACAATTGGACCAAACGTTAATCCAGAGAATGTAAAATATAAAGATGTATATGCTATAAAGGAATTGAATATAGGACAGCTCGGAAAGTATGATACTTTAGAAGATATAAAACTTTGTAAAAATTTGAGGATATTAACAATAAATGGTGGAGGCGATAAATGGAAGCCATTAAAAAAAGAGGAAGACATTGATTTTTTATTATATGAGCAGGCACAAAAGTATCAAAAAGAATTATCAGATATAGTCCCAAGTTTGAAAAGAATAGAAATTTTTTCTTTTTCAAATTATTTGGAAAACTGTAATATTTCAAATTTTGATTTTTTAGCAAAATGCTGCAATATGAAAGTTATTAAGATTTACGATAGTACAGTTAGTGATTTCGGTTTTCTCAAAAATTGTTCAAAGGTAAAAGAAATATACTTATGGGGTAGCAATATAAAAGATGCAGATGATCTAAAATCGCTAAAGAATCTGGAAACGATATGCATATATGATACCCCTTTGTCAAAAGATGAAACTGAGGTAGAAAGCCTGTGTAAGGCATTTCCAAATGCAAAGATATTCATAAGTGAGGATAAGGTGCAGAATATTGACATAAAAGAGGAATAGGGAATACCAGGATAAAAATGATAGATTAAGAATTGTATATTAATTGTATTTTATAGCCATACTTTACTTTGAAAGGAATTAAAGTATGGCTATAAATATGGGTAAAAGAGATACATTTGCACAAAACGAAAGCATATCGCCCCGCCAGCTATACAGACTATACGTCTTTAATCTGCTTGGAGTCGGCACACTGGTGCTTCCAAACAATCTGGCGAAACTGGGAAAGTATGGTTTTATCTCAATCGCACTTGGTGTTTTCATGGCATGGCTGTTTATGTGGATAGTAAGCGAGGTACGAGATCAGAAGAAAAGTATATATGACAGAAGCTTTGGTAAAACAGCACATGCAAAAATATTAATTTATGATTTAATTATTGCAATATACGAGCTGTCACAGGCCGCATTTCTTGCATGGATATTTGTAAAGCTGATACGTGACAGCCTTATACCGGATGAGTCATTTACAGTTGTACTTCTTGTGATAATGGCGGTATGCGCTTATGCGCTAAGTGGCGGAGTGGAGTGCCGTGCCAGGGTATACGAGGTAGTATTTTTCTTTGTGCTGATACCGCTTGCCGCTATGCTTTTGTTTGCGCTATCGGATATGAGATTAGACTATCTGATGATTAAGGACAGAGTCGGTGTGGACTTTGGCATAGCGGATATATTTGCGGGTGCATACTATGTGTTTGCAGCATCCATTTCCGTGTTCAATATACTGTTTGTAAGGGAACGCACTGCCTCACAGATACGAGGGAGTGTGAGTAAAGCAATATTCACATATGCAGGCATTCTTTTTTTATTGTATGCAGTATTGCTTGGAAACTTCGGAAAATATTCACTGTCGGAAATAGAGTTTCCGGCTGTCGTACTGATGAGTGATGTGCAGATAAAAGGCAGCTTCTTCAAGAGGGCAGATGCACTGATGCTGTCGGTGTGGTTTTTCACGTTGTTTTCAGTACTCAATATGAGCCTTTATTATGCGGTTTTAAGATGTGAGAATTTTGCTGAAAATACGGGAAAAATTATATTTACATTTAATAAAAACGGCATTCCTGTAGCAATAAGCAATTTGGCTTTGACAGACAGAAAAGCCATGACAAGGAAAAGAGCACTATTAGAAGCTGGTGCATCATTTTTGTCATAGCAGTCACAGTGACCTTAGCATATATTCTTGAAAGTGGAGATGAAATCGTGAAAAAATATCTTGGATTTTTATTGTGCATAGCGATACCGGTCATAGTAGTGCTGACGATAGGTCTCATGCTCACCGGCTGCAGTGCAGTGGAACTTGAGGAGCGCTGCTTTCCGACACTTGCTGCGGTGGATGTTGTAGCTGTAGATACTGACGAAATAACCGATAAAGAAGTAACAGGTAAAGATGTAACTGATTACAAAGAATATGTTAGCCACAGAGATGATTTGGCAAATGAAAGTAGCGGATATATAGAGTTTTATTATAACATGGACAAATCCTATGAGCCCGAATATGCAGATGATATCAAAACAGCCGTGGACAGCTTCGAGGAGCGGCTGTCACAAAAAGCAGATACCAATCATCTGAAGGTGATATTAATAGGAAAAACGCTTAGAAATGATAAAGCAGCTTATGCAAGCTTCATGGAATACTGCAAGACATCCAAAAAATTTCCGAGAAACACATATGTGTGCATAGCAGATGATATAAACGATATCTTTGATAACATGGGTGATTATTATGAGCAGAAAATGAATAAGGAGAATCATGAGGATGGGGAACCGATAATTACACTTGGCACCTTATTGGATGACTATACGAATGAAATTCATGGAGCATGGTAAAAATTTCAAAAAGGATGAATAATCTTTTCAAATAAGGCAATACTTGTTTACATGAGAAAGAAAATAATAATAACAACCATAGCAATAATATCTCTTCCGGCAGCGATAGCTGCAAAAAATCATACACCTGCCGCAAACACCAATAGTATAGCGTGTACAGCCGACATGCAAAAATCCATCGCCGGCAAAATCCTGCGTTTCCACGTGCTGGCAAACAGCGACAGCGAAGCAGACCAGAATGTGAAAAAGCAGGTGCGCGATGCAGTAGGGGCTTACATAGAGCCATATCTGCTGGAGTGCGAAAATATCGAAGAAACCAGAGCCACCGTAAATGACCATATGGACGAAATAATAGCGGTATCAAAGGAGACGCTTAAAGCAAACGGCTTTACATATGGTGCATCGGCAGAGCTTACACATACCGATTTTCCGGAAAAGACGTATGGGGACTATACATTTCCTAAGGGAAATTACGAGGCGCTTGAAATAACACTGGGTGATGGAGAAGGTCATAACTGGTGGTGCGTGCTGTATCCAAACATGTGCTTTAGGGGCAGTGTGTACGAGGTGGTGGAGGATGACGCAAAGGAAAATCTTAAGGAGGTGCTCACTCCGGACGAGTATGAGAGCATATTTGACAGCGGAAAATATGAAATAAAACTAAAAATCCTTGATATTTTCAGATAAAACAGTTAGTATATTCATGCTGAAAAAATATATTAAAAGAAAATATGTAATGACAAATTATTAAACCATGAATTAATTTAGATATGCAAGAGGATAAGGAGAAAGAAATGACAAAGGATGTAGTAGTATCATTAAAGGGCCTGCAGCTTGCACCGGATCAGCAGTCTGATGCGGTAGAGGTTATAGCTCCGGGAGAGTATTATATAAGAAATAACAAGCACTATGTGCTTTTTGAGGAGATAATGGAGGGCGAGACCCAGACACTCAAAAATATGCTTAAATTCATGACAATTATCTTGAATTCACCCGCAAGGGACCTATGAGTGTACATATGATATTTGAGAAGGGAAAGAAAAACCTGACATATTATTATACACCGTTTGGAAGTATCCAGATAGGTATTGATGCCACAAGCATAGAGGTAAAGGAGACTGAGGACGAGATAAGGGCAGAGGTAAAGTACGCACTTGATGTCAACTATGAATTTGTAGGCGACTGTCACATCAATATAGCTGTGAAGAAAAAAGGCGCAGCAGTCAAAATTGCATAAAAGTCTGCCAAGTCTATTGGGTAAAAAATATATAAAGCATATATGGATAAAGCATATAAAAAACAGAGCATGTGAGGAAGAAAGCCATCCCACATGCTCTGTTTATGTACATGAAAATTAAATCATGATATTATTTCTGCTTAGCCTTTTTGGCTGCCTCTTTAGCAGCTTTTCTTTCAGCCTTTGCAGCCTCCTCAGCCTTGAGCTGTTCGTTGGCCTTGCTGTAGTTTTCTGCCATTCTTGCACGGAAGCCTTTTTTCTTCTTAGGCTTCTCAAGAGGACCTCTGATACCGCGGACAGATGTGATGTACATACCGCTGATAGAAGCTTTGACCTCTTTCTTTAAAGGAATCTCATCAAAGATCTGCTCGTCTGCGATAAGAGACATGACTCTTGGTCCGACCTTGGCCTTGACTACAGGAAGCTTTGAGCGGCGCATAAGCTTTGGTGTCTGCTCAATAATCTGCTGTGGGAGACCGGCATCCTTTAGCTTCATACGCTTTTTGTCAATGATTAGCATATTGACTGTCTGTGATGCAGCAGCTATCTGTTCGTCCTGCTCTTCCTTTCTTTTTTGTGCTTTTTTACCGAGGATTGTTAATACTATAAATGCTACCACAAGCACTACTGCGATAACAATAAGTACGATTAATGCTGGATTCAAAACGTATCCCTCCTAAAAATTTGCTTATTTAAACTAATTCTATCAAATATGCTAAAAAAAATCAATCTTTATTGCAAGAATAGGTAAAATCGTAGTATAATAGAACTATATTTTGGAAAAGGTCTTTAGAAGACGCAAAGGGGTATTTATTAATGAAGAAAATTGCTCTTCTGGCTGATGGCTGGAGAAGATACGTAACATATTCGTGGGTTGAGGGTATCATGGAAGGCTCTAAAGAGCTGGGACTGGATGTGTGCCTGTATTTTTACAACACCAACGGAACCTGGAGTCAGGATTCAAAGTTTAACAAAGGCGAGTATGCGCTGAACGATTTGCCTGATTTAAACAGCTTCGACGGAGTGGTATTTGACTGCACCAATACGACCAACCTGGATGAGATACAGTATATGGTCAGAAAGCTTCAGTCGGTAAATGTGCCGGTAGTGAGTATCGGGTATAAGGTTGATGGGTTTTACTATGTAGGCAACGATAATAAGAGGCTGTTTCGCAAGGTAATGGATCATATGTACTATGCGCATGGCTGCAAAAGCTTTGTGTTTGCAGGTGGTCCGCCGTATCATTATGAGAACAGAATGCGTTTTGAGGCCTTCAAGGAGGCTTTAAGTGATTATGGCATACCACTTACAGCTGATATGTACATGTTTGGTGATTTTGATTATCAGACAGGTGTCAGGTATATGAGTGATTGGCACGAGAGCAAAAAGCCGTTACCGGATGTCTTTTTATGTGCAAATGACAATATAGCAGCAGGACTGTGTGCGACAGCAGAGGTTCTTGGATACAAGGTACCACAGGATTTTAAGGTCACAGGCTTTGACAATCTGGATAAGGCTGCGTATTTTAACCCACAGATTACAACAGTGGATAACAACAGGGGCAATATAGGCAGAAATGCTCTTGAGATATTTAAGGCGCTTTGGAATGGCACGGGCGATGTTTCTGATAAATACCTTGATTCTGAGTTTATCCCGGCTGAGAGCTGCGGATGCCCTAATACCGGCAGAGTGGATTATCGTAATTACATAAAGAATATTATCAAAGGCTCCGTTGCAAAAGAGCAGGAGGAGGATGCAGTAATGATCCTCCAGAAAGAGCTCGAGGAGTGCAATGAATACTATGATTTGTTTGAGAGATACTCTGACTATATACAGAGCATGAAGTGTGACGGAGTGTATGTGGTCGGTGTTTCTGATCTGGCAGCTGCAAGGAACAATGCACACTTTAGGAAGCATGGCTATGATATTGACGACGAGGTTGTACTCTATGCGGATGACAAGGACAATGGAAAGCTTGAGTTTAAGAGTGTAAATGACCTTATGCAGTACATGCAGAGTGTAGATAAAAACACCTGCTAATGTATTGCTCGCTGCATTTCAGGGACGAGATAGTGGGCTATGTAATACTCAGGAATCCTGAGTTTTTGTACGACCATCCTGAGCAGTTTGATATACAGTCTGCCCTGCTCAAGAAGCTTGAGAATCTTTTTAAGCAAAAGGTACTTGAGAATACAAATAATGAGCTTAAGAATCTCTACAACCATGATGCGCTCACAGGCCTATACAATCGTGTGGCATGCAATGAGATGGTCATTCCTGTGTTTGCTGAGCTTGAAGCTCAAAATGTCGGTTGCACCATAGTATTTCTCGATGTGGATGATTTCAAGGACATAAATGATACCTACGGACACCAGTACGGTGACGAGCTTTTAAAGACTGTGGCGAGGGTGCTTGATGAGCAAAAGCCTGAGGGAAGTATGGTATATAGATTCGGTGGAGATGAATTTATCGTGTTTATCCCTGGGAACAGACATGACACTGCTGAAAAGTATATAAAGCGCGTGTATGATATCATGGAGCAGCACAGCCTGTTTATCAGTCACGGCATCATATATACAAAGCCGGGCAGTGGTAAGAGCTTTGACGATTATCTCGTAAGTGCTGACACAAAGATGTATCAGCTTAAGCAGCAGCACAAGCAGAAAAAGGATAGCAATTTCTTAAAGGGAGTGGATATTTCATCCGTTCCTATGATGGTTGACAATAATATACAAATAATGGATAGGGAAGGTCATGTGTGCAGGGTATTTGATTTTTTAAAGCTGAATAATGTAAATTCAGTCCGTCTGCGTATATGGAATGAGCCTGATAAGGTGCCGGAGTCTAAGGGGTATTGCAGTCTTACATATGTTCTCGAGATGGCTCATGTCATTAAAAAATACAAAATGCATTTTCTGCTTGATTTTCATTATTCAGATTACTGGGCAGATCCGGGACAGCAGAATAAGCCTGATGCGTGGAAGAATTTAAGCTTTGATGAATTGAAGGAGGCAGTGCACAAGTACACATATGATGTGCTATACAGATTAAAAATCATGGATTGTGCGCCGGATATGGTTCAGATTGGCAATGAAATAAGGAGTGGTATGCTGTTTCCGGATGGTGCAGTGCCACAGTACAGGCAGCTGGCTGCACTTGTAAATGAGGGAATCAGAGCTGTCAGGGAGCTGCTCCCTGAGACAAAGGTCATGATTCATCTGGATCAGGGAGGCAGATATAACTGTATTATGCCTTGGTTTGATTCTATGTTTAATGCGGGCATGCTGCCGATTGACGCGATTGGCCTTTCCTTTTATTCGTTCTGGCATGGTACCTTCATGGATTTGAAGGATACTATGAGCAGGCTCATAAAATTATATAATCTGCCGGTTTATATTGTGGAGACAGCTCATCCGTGGAGGCATTGCCATGGAGAGCATATCTCAAAGGAACTCATGGAGACAGCAGGTCTTGATGCAGGCATCGCAGAGCAGAAGAAGTCTCTTGAAATAATCATGCAGATAGCAGCAGAGGTGTCAAAGGATACCGGAAAGACCGGTGTATACTACTGGGAGCCTGTCGGTGTACCTGGTAAAGGCATGGGAACCTGGTTTGAGAATATGGGCATGTTTGACGAGCATGGCAGGGCTTTGCCGGGCTGGGATGCAATCAGGGACTTTGATCCGAAAAATCCGCCGATTAAAGAGCTTGATAAGTATATTGAATCACTTTATGAGTATGAAGAAACACCGGAGGTGGAGGATTTCATGAAGCTTCTTATGATTCATGGAAATCTAATCTCAAATCCTGAATTTAAGGATGGATTTAATAATTGGCAGATTGAGACAAGCCTTGAAGAAAGACAGTATACACTGGGGAAGGATGGAGTGTTTATCTCTTCGGATGCCAATTTTGACTATTCGATAAGCCAGACGGTGGATATTGAATATACCGGTGAGTATATAGCAGCGGTTGACTATAGAGGAACCAATACAACAGGTGTAGAGGTTGAGCTGTTTATGGATGTGGAGGATGAAAGTGGCGTTCATACATATACAAGCGATATTTTCCCGGCTGATGTCAGGTTTGTGACACATCTGCTTAAGCCGGTAAGGCTGCAAAAGAATGCCAGGGTAACAGTAGGGCTTAGGATGCATACTCCTCCGGTGTTTGCAAAGATAAAGAAATTTTCACTCGTTGTAATTTAACCTGATATGTGATATTGTAGACAGGTATAGTGTTTTGCGAATGCTTTTTTGCCGTGGCAGGGCATTATACATATAAATAACATGACTTACAGATTTCAGGAGGATTCCAATGAGTGAGAAGAAGAATACAGGTAAGAAGGCAGTCATAGCAGTGATTGTGATTGCACTTATCGTGGTGATTATTGCGCTTGCTGTTGTGATAAGCGGCAAGAGCAAAAAGGGTGGCTCAAAGAGCGCAACAGAGGCAGGCACCGAGTCCGGAGCGAGACGATGCGAAGCGGTCAGTTTGACATAGACTACGCAAAGCAGGTTACAAAGCTTGCAGACTATTCAGGTGTTGCAATTACTGTCTCAAACGATTATGAGATAAACGATGCGGCAAAGCAGACATATCTGACCAATGTGCTTCAGTCATATGGTGCAGATGCGTACAAGCAGGTTACAGATCGTGATACAGTTGCAGATGGCGATTATGTCAAGGTTGATTACACAGGATATAAGGATGGCAAAGCATTTGATGGTGGCTCAGCTACAGATGTGATGCTTGATGTGACAAACAACAGCCAGGTCGGCGGTTCATCCTTTATCGATGGATTTACAAAGCCTTTAATCGGCGCGAAGGTGGGCGACAAGGTTAAGGGTGACGTGACATTCCCTGAGGATTATGGCAAAGATGACCTAAACGGACAGACAGTTACATTTGAGTATACAGTAAAGGGCATTTACTCAGCAGATCCTGTTGCACTTGCTGATATGACAGACGAGCAGGTCAACACAGTGTTTGGAAAGGCCGGGGTGACAACAAATGCCCAGCTTAGCACACAGATTGAGAAGGATTTGAAGCAGCAGCTCTACAGCGCTGAGGTGGACAAGATAAAGAGCTACATGATTGACAACAGCACAGTTGAGATTCCTGATGAGTATTTACAGGCCAGACTCAATGAGTATATTGCTTCCTTTACCAAGGAAAATGTCAAGGATGGACAGACACTTAAGAAATATTTAAAGTCCAACTACAACATGACAGTGGATCAGGCCACAGAGAAGTGGAAGGAGAATCTGACAGACCAGATAAAGACAGAGTTCATCTTTGGACTTATCGCTGAGAAGGAAAATATCAAGATGGATGATGATGCCTTCAACAGCTATGTGGATTACATCGTATCAGCCAGCAATGGCCAGTTCAGCAAGGCTTCTGAGGTATACAAGTATTTTGGAAGCGGACACAAGGATGAGGGAAAGACATACCTTAAGAACCAGTACCTTGTAAACAAGGCTATTGATACAGTCACAGAGAAAGCAAATGTGACATTTGAGGATGGCAGTGCAGCGCCGGATACTTCAAGTGGCAGCGCGGATGCCGAATAATAACGATAAATATGCTGTCTGTGGTGATGCGCAGGCAGCTTAAATGGAGGATTAGATAATGGAACTTACAAACATACGCGAGATTTTCCGCAACAAGGACAAATTCGCTGACAAAGAGGTGACTATCGGAGGATGGGTCAGAAGCAACCGTAATTCAAAGAATTTTGGATTTATCGTGGTAAACGACGGTACATTTTTTGAGCCAATCCAGGTTGTATACGGAAATGGCTTAGACAACTATGATGAGGTTGGCAAGATCAATGTCGGAGCTGCAATTATCGTAAGGGGTACACTTGTGCTCACTCCTGATGCAAAGCAGCCATTTGAGATTCAGGCAGCTGAGGTGACTGTTGAGGGTGCATCCACACCGGATTATCCTCTGCAGAAGAAGAGACATACATTTGAGTATCTTCGTACAATCTCACACTTAAGACCTCGTACCAATACTTTTGAGGCAGTTTTCAGAGTGCGCTCACTCTGCGCATATGCTATTCACAAATTCTTCCAGGAGAGGGATTTTGTGTACGTGCACACACCACTTATTACAGGAAGTGACTGTGAGGGTGCAGGAGAGATGTTCCAGGTGACCACACTTGATTTGAACAATCTCCCTATGACAGAGGATGGAAAGGTGGATTTCTCAAAGGATTTCTTCAACAAGCCTACCAACCTTACTGTTTCAGGACAGTTAAACGGCGAGACATATGCTATGGCATTCAAGAATATCTATACCTTCGGACCTACCTTCCGTGCGGAGAATTCAAACACCACACGTCATGCGGCAGAGTTCTGGATGATTGAGCCTGAGATTGCTTTTGCAGACCTTGAGGATGATATGATGCTTGCAGAGAGCATGCTCAAGTATGTTATCAACTATGTGCTTGAGAATGCACCTGAGGAGATGGCATTTTTCAACAATTTCGTAGACAAGGGACTCCTTGACAGATTAAGAAATGTTGTGGAAAATGATTTTGCACGTGTGACATACACAGAGGCTATCGACATCCTTTCAAAGCACAATGACAAGTTTGATTACAAGGTATCATGGGGCTGTGATTTACAGACAGAGCATGAGAGATACCTCACAGAGCAGATTTACAAGCGCCCTGTATTTGTCACAGATTATCCGAAGGAGATAAAGGCCTTCTACATGAAGCTGAATGACGACGGAAAGACCGTTGCAGCAGTTGACTGTCTCGTGCCGGGAATCGGAGAAATCATCGGTGGAAGCCAGAGAGAGGATGACTACGACAAGCTCCTTGCCAGAATAAATGAGCTTGGACTTTCAGAGGATGACTACAAGTTCTACCTTGACTTAAGAAAATACGGCTCTGCAAGACACGCAGGCTTTGGACTGGGCTTTGAGAGATGCGTAATGTATCTTACCGGCATGGGCAATATCCGTGACGTTATTCCATTCCCTAGAACAGTTAATAACTGTGAGCTGTAATCACGAATGAATTTCATATATGAATAATTACCGCCCTTTGCACATATATATGATGTGTGGAGGGCGTTTTTATGTGGAGAAAAATCAAAGGTCCTGTGATAACAATATGTATCATGCATCTTACGGCGCTTTTGTGCCTTATCATACTTTCTATAGTACAGTGCTTTGTCGACATGGCAGAGTGGATACAGTTTGCACTTGCCATGGCGGTCAATATATTGGTGGGGCTTGTGTGCGGATTTTTGCTCAAATGCTGCTTTCACCGCAGGCGATTTATCAGAGTGACGGTTGTGGCATACTGGGTAACGTATGTGATAGCAACTGTGGTCATAGATATAGGCGAATCCAAAAATATATTTGAGCTTTTGATAATACTACTTCTGGTAATGTTTTCAGCGCTTGTTTTTCGCTAAAAAAAGGACTTTTCATATTGATAATGCTGTGATATAATGGTGTGAGCAAATATGATGTGTCAATCAGACATCGCTAAATGAAAAGGAGATAAAAATGAAACACGTAAAGACATTAAATACAAGAAAATTACAGAACACAGTTAAAAAGGGCGGATGTGGCGAGTGCCAGACATCATGCCAGTCAGCTTGCAAGACATCTTGTACAGTTGGAAACCAGACTTGCGAGCAGTACAAATAGTCATAGGTGAAGCGGATTTAAAGAGTGTGCGCTGATAGGTGCACACTCTTTTCGCAGTGTAATTTTAAAATGTGTATAGAAAGAGAGGAATATTGTAGTGGTTCATCAGTACAAGAACAACGGCTATAATATTGTCTTAGATGTCAACAGTGGCGCAATTCACGTGGTGGATGATGTCACATATGACGTTATTGAGCTGTTTGAGGACAACTCAGCTAAGGAGATTATTGAAAAGCTTGTGGACAGGTATCCACAGACGGAGATAGAAGAAGCAATACAGGAGGTAAATGAGCTTAAGGATAATGAAGAGCTCTTCACAGAGGATACATACAAAGAGCGTATCATAGATTTCAAGAAGCGCCAGACGGTTGTAAAGGCTCTCTGCCTTCACATAGCACACGACTGCAACCTCGCCTGCAGATATTGTTTTGCAGAGGAGGGCGAGTATCACGGCAGACGAGCTCTCATGAGCTATGAGACAGGAAAACAGGCACTTGATTTTTTGATTGCCAATTCAGGCAGCAGAAGAAACTTAGAGGTAGACTTCTTTGGAGGAGAGCCTCTCATGAACTGGGATGTGGTGAAGCAGCTTGTGGCATATGGAAGAGAGCAGGAGAAGCTTCATGACAAGCATTTCAGGTTCACACTCACCACAAACGGTGTGCTCTTAAATGACGAGATTATGGAGTTCGCCAACAAAGAGATGGACAATGTAGTCCTTAGTATCGACGGACGCAAGGAGGTTCATGACCGCATGAGACCTTTCAGAAAGGGTGCCGGCAGTTATGACCTTATTGTTCCGAAATTCCAGAAGTTTGCAGAGAGCAGACATCAGGACAAGTACTATGTGAGAGGTACATACACACATTTCAATACTGATTTTTCAAAGGATGTGCTTCATCTGGCTGATTTAGGCTTTAAGCAGATTTCGGTTGAGCCTGTTGTGGCACAGCCTACAGATGAGTATGCGCTTAAGGAGTCTGATTTACCGGTGCTCTTTGATGAGTACGACAGACTTGCTGCAGAGATGGTAAAGAGAAATAAGGCAGGAAACGGCTTCAATTCTTCCATTTTATGATAGATTTAGAGGGAGGACCTTGTGTATATAAGCGTCTTTCCGGCTGTGGCTCAGGAACTGAGTACCTGGCAGTGACTCCATGGGGAGATTTATATCCATGCCACCAGTTTGTGGGCAATGAGGACTTCCTTATGGGTAATGTCTGGGATGGCATCAAGGCCACTGACATCCAGGATGAGTTTAAGTGCTGTAATGTTTATGCCAAGGAAAAATGTCGCAACTGTTTTGCCAGATTCTATTGCAGCGGTGGCTGTGCCGCCAACTCATACAACTTCCACGGCACAATCACTGATGCCTATGATTTAGGCTGTGAGCTGCAGAAGAAGCGTATAGAGTGTGCTATCATGATTAAGGCAGCAGAGGCTGATATGGCAGATGATGCACAATAATTTGAATTTGTCACGGGAAACGGATAGCGGTATTTGTGACCCGTGTGCGAATATATTTGCCATCTGTATACCTATATGGATGGTAGCAAAATGACAGGAAGGTATAAGAAAATGAAAAAAGGAAAGAGTTGGGTGATTATCCTTGTGGCAGTCATTTGTATCGGCTTACTGGGCTGGTATTCCACAGCAGTAATCACCGACACAAAGCAAAAGCAGGAGGCTACTGCTAATGGTGAGAGCACCAAGGATAAGGATTATCAGAATATCAAGCTTGGTCTCGACCTCTCAGGTGGTGTTTCAATCACCTACCATATCAAGGACAAGAATCCTTCAGACAAGGACGTAAGCGATACTATCGCAAAGCTCGAGGAGCGTGCAGAGAGCTACACAACAGAGTACTCTGTGTACAAGAGCGGGGATGACCGTATCACTGTAGAGATTCCGGGTGTTGACGACCCTAACAAGGTACTCGAGGATCTTGGAAGTCCGGGATCACTGTACTTCATCGCCCAGTATGACAGTGACGGAAATGCCAACTATACACAGGACACATCGGTTGAGGGCGGCTACAGCTCAACTATGATATTGACACCTTAAAGGCCAATGGTTCAGTCATCCTCGATGGTAATGATGTAAAGGATGCAAGCGCCCAGTATGACCAGTCATCATCTACATCAACCAAGGAGCCTGTTGTTTCATTAAAGCTCAAGGATAAGGCTATTGACACATGGGCAGATGCCACAAAGAAGGCAAAGGATGCAGGACAGTCAATCGGTATATACTATGATGATCATTTCATCAGCGTTCCTACAGTAAGCGCCGTTATCTCAGATGGTAACTGTGTAATCAACGGAATGAAGGATTACGACGAGGCAACAAGCCTTGCAACATTTATCCGTGTCGGAGCCATCAACCTCCAGCTCGAGGAGTTAGAGTCAAATGTTGTTGGTGCACAGCTCGGTGGAACAGCCCTCACAAATGCAGTAAAGGCTGCAATCATCGGAATTATCTTAATCATGGTATTCATGATTGTACTCTATGGTATACTCGGTGTTGTTGCATCTATCGGACTTGCACTTTACTCAATGCTTACAGTACTGTTTATTTACTGGTTTGAGATTACACTTACACTGCCGGGTATCGCGGGTATCATCCTCGGTATCGGTATGGCAGTTGATGCAAACGTTATTGTATTTGCCCGTATCCGTGAGGAAATAGCAGGCGGCAAGTCAGTGCTTGCGGCAGTAAATGAGGGCTACAAGAAGGCTCTTTCAGCAATCCTTGATGGACAGGTTACCACATTTATTGCAGCCCTCGTGCTTATGGTGCTCGGTTCAGGTACAGTAAAGGGCTTTGCATACACACTTATGATTTCAATTATTCT
>ERZ859937.150-NODE-150-length-34610-cov-14.331066_pt1 | contig 34610 bp, 31 predicted proteins | sample MGYA00509985_ERZ859937 | MGnify/ENA primary metagenome ERZ859937 (study PRJEB30046, sample SAMN00715169) | human gut metagenome | study: EMG produced TPA metagenomics assembly of the A metagenome-wide association study of gut microbiota in type 2... | reverse complement strand
AAAGAATTGCTTGATTTCTCTCAGAAAAGCCTATGAAGATGCAGGAAACGATTTCAAAGCTGCCGAGACTCTCGAACAGCAAAACGAAATATATCCTAATCCAGAAGAGTATAACCTTATCGGCGTTTATTACCATAATTCCGGCAATAGAGATAAGGCTATAGATTTCTTTGAACGAGCACTTGACCATAATCCTAATGACTATTGGGCAAACTTCAATCTTGGCAATACTCTTTTCTACAGGGACTTGAAAAGAGCAAGACAATATTTGAACAAGGCTTATGAACTCAACCCTTTTGAACCTTGCATTAATATTTTGCTGGGAAGGCTTGATAAACGTGAAGGTAAGGAGTCTGAGGCTAAAGAAAAATTCCAAATCGCATATGACAAATATGAACAAAAATGGAAGGCAAATCTTTTTTATAATTCTGACTATGGTTGGTTCGCTTCCGTTGCAGAGGAATTAGGAAAGAAAGACAAAGCTTATGAGATAAGAAGTGCAAAGCCGAAAATTGAGCAAACAACCTATTACGACGAGGAAAATTTAACTCAAACAAGAACAAAATCTTTAACAATATTATAAACTAATAAGTCTGTGAAATTATGGCATGGCTAGTTCCTGAAAATATGTTGGATGACCAGCAGCGTGATTTTGTCGAAAATGTCGACATCAATCAGAAAAATGTTTGGATTAAGGGATTTCCTGGTTCAGGCAAGTCTGTTTTATTAGCATATACAATGAAGCACATTAAGAGAAAAGACCCCAACGCAAAGGTTGCTGTTGTTGTCTTTACTCATTCCTTGATTGCGATGTTTAAGGCTGCATTTGTGGAAATGGGTGTTCCTGCCAATATTATGACGTACTATGAATTTATGGATAGCTCATCTAACTATGACTACATACTTAGCGATGAGGTACAGGATATGACTGGTAGGGTTTTGGCTACAATGAATAGTAGAGCAAAACATGTAATTGTTGCCGGAGACGAAAACCAATCTATTTTTGAGATTGATCCTAAATACAGAGAGGCTACTGTTTCTCCTTCACAAATCACTTCGCTTTTGAACTGTTATGATTTCGAACTTGGTATCATCCATCGTCTTTCAAGTTCTATCATCGCTGCCGTTGAAAAATTCATGCCTAATATGAATATTTTCACCGCACGTCGCGATATGACAAAGCGTACTACACAAATACGTTTGTGCTCTGCAAACTCAGCTGAGCAAGAAGCCAAGTACATTATGACGGAAGCACAAAAAGCTGTTAATATCGGTGAAACTGCAGCTATTCTTATCCCCTCTCATCAAAAGGTTTTGGAATTCTTTCAAATGGCTCTTACAGCATTAGATAAGAGTCAATGGTCTGTACAGTTGAATAGATGGGGAAAAGTTGATTACAACGAACTCAACTCTTACCTTAGAACTAATGGCATAAAACTCCAATATGTGGGTAACGGATATGGTTCTTTTACAGAAGGCGGAGGTAAGATTTGTGTTATGACCTACCATAGCTCAAAGGGATTGGATTTTGATAATGTGTTTCTTCCTGGTTTAAGTCAGTCTTTATACATCAATAGTAGTGAAAGACTAAGTCGTACTCTATTTATGGTTGCTATGACAAGAAGCCGAAATAACCTCTATCTTACATATAGCGGTTCACGTTCTGCATATCTCAACAATTTTGCTGGAGACTGCAGCAGTATTAACATTAGTGATGTTTTGAGTGGACAAACAACATCTAGTGGCGGAAATATCTTTGGTATTTAATTATGAAAAATTATCTTGCATTAATACGAAGAGCCGATTTCATCGACTTCTTCAAATTCGGTTTTTTCTATTTGAACTCAGAAAAGGTAGTTGAATTTAATTGTCCTATTTCTGAACTTCCAAAGAGAGACGATATTTATGACGCTCTCTTTGCAAGAATAAATTCGTTTGAGAGTTCATTTGCATACATGATTATCAATTTTACAAAGGCTAATGATGCTGGTGATCCTTCTTTTGTTATTATTACAGAAGTAAAGCATATTTTCCCATTAGACAGTGAAGCTAAAAAGGAATATGAATCATCATTTGATGAACACGTGAAAATTGATGATCCTATATGGCCTGATGCTATCAGTCTTATCAAGAAAAGGCAGCTATACCAAAGCTCAATGCAGGGTGTTAGAAATATTTTCAATATCTTCAAGTTAGAAGGTCTAGAAAAATGTAAGGGACTTATATCTGAAGATACGGTAGAAGAAATGCTTTCTAACGTATATGACGATATTCGTCCTTCTGGAGATGTTTCCCTTTGGGTATATCTTATGAGATATGAAAGAACTCTTTCTATCCCAAAGAGTCACTTGGATACTTTATGGATATCGTGCATATAATCGTCAACTTTATGTCAAAGAAAGAAGTGGAAGATTATATAGTCGAATCTACTGACATATACAAAACCCTTACTACATATGAAGGTAAAGGATTAAAATCTAATGATATTCTTCGTCTTTTGAAACAGAATGAAATGGCATCTGGCTTCCTTACAAAGATTGCTTCATTTGTTCCTGAAGTAGATTTTATTCTTGTCGGTGTAAATTACCTCAAAATGAGAGACCTCTATAAGGATGAATTTACATATAATGAGGAGTTTATTTCGGCTTGTAAAGCATCTTTTGGAGAAAGTTTCACTATTGCTTCATACATGATTGGTATTGCACTTGGCCACAATAAGACATATGCATGTCTTTATGAATTATTACCTCTTGATATATATAAATCAAAGGAGGAAATGGCAGCTATTCTTCGTCAAAAGCAAGAAGAGCGTGAAAGAGCAAAGCGTGAAATGGAACGCATAGAGCGTGAACGTGAAAGAGAGCGTGAACGTGAAAGAGAGCGTAGAAAGAAAAGTAAAAAGAAGGGCAAAAAAGATACAGAGTACAACCATTTTGGTCAACCTGGCTACAGTCAGGGTAGAGGAGGTTATTCTACTTGGGGACGACAGTCAGAAGAATTGTTTTCACCATATCAAGGAGATGATCAAGGTTATATCCCTTCATCGATGGGTAGAGGATACAAGAATGAAAAACCAAAACAAGAGCCCCAAACAAATAAAGGTGTTTCACATGTTGATAGTAACAATGAAACAGAAAATCTCTTTGGTATAGAAGAAATTCAGAGCATGGAATATCAAACAAGAAATCTCATTTCATTCCCTCTGAAATTGCAAAAGTACACAAAGTCCGGCAAACCCTCTACGGCAAAGAATTCAACCGCCATTGTCAATAATAAAGAAGAATATGAGAACTTCAAGAATACCCACTCGGGAGAAACGTGGAAACTCAAAAAGTAATTAAATATGGAATATACATTTCAACAAAAAATCGCTGTAATGCGAATTCTTCTAGACATCATTCATGCCGATGGTATAATTGATGCCCGTGAAACTTTCTTTTTCAATAAGCTAAAAGAGAAATTTGAGCTTCAAGATGAGGACCACGAATTAGTTAAATCAAAGAACTCCCTCATCGCACTCTCTCAAATTAAACTTTTAAGTGATGAGCAGAAAGCTGATTTTGCAGGCCTTATGAGCGATATGATTATCGTAGACGAAGACATAAATGTAAATGAGGTTACCATATATAATATTGTTTCTGAATTCTGTGGAATTAATATTTCCTTTGAAGAAACAACAGGTAAGGAACATATATCCGTCTGTACAAGGTCTTAGTAATTACATACTAGCATGAGGGTGTGTCATTTTGGTACACCCTCTATACTTAAATATCTGTAGGCTTTATCGTTATAGCCTAATCTAAATATAAGCAGTATACAATAATTAAACGAAAGATATACTAAATATGCCCCAACTCGAACTACAACAATATCTCTTTCGTGAGTACCCACAATAGAATGCTCGCTGTGAATGGAAGGAATTTAAGAATTTGAAGAACTCGTTCTGTGGGGATGACCTTCAGAAGAAAGAGTTTAGTGCAAGTAAAGAATATTATTTAGCATTCGACTTGGAGAGTAATAATCCCGAAATCTCATTTGAAGGTAAGGCTGGCGAAATTCTTCAACTTAAGAAGTCTGCAAATCCATATAAAAAGGAACCATACTTCACAACACTGGAGCAATTACTTGAGGCAGTAAACAATAAAGAGTCTACAGACTCGTTTTAAGGAACATATATATTAATCGGTTTTTATTTGCAAAGGAAAATCCTTATTTTATTAAGTGGTTGATTATCAGTAGTTTTTTATTTGCAAAGAAAATTCCATGCAATAATAAAGATATGAATTGGAAAGATAAAGCTTTAGATATTTTAAAGGAAAGTTTAACACCCATTCCTCATGAATTGAGTGAACTGGATTGGAAGAGCAATCTATCTGTGAAAACGGATAGACTTGCCCAACACATCTGTGCTTTTAGCAACCATCAAGGTGGCGGTATGTTTGCATATGGAGTAAATGATGATGCCACATTTACTGTACTTACGAAAGAAGAAATTGAGAAGATTGTTAAACATATGGGAAACATCGCCCACAACAATCCCTCGCAAGCAGTTGATATAGACCATGCTGTTCTTGAATACAATGGTCATCCAGTTCTCTTTGTTTATGTACCAGAACAAAGAGAAAAGCCGATATTTCTTCGAGGAAAAGATTATCATGAGTCATATTGTAGAGCAAATGGACAAACTCGTAAAATGTCTGAACTACAAGTACGAAATATGATAGCCACCTCACAAGGGTTAAGTTTTGAGGAAAGAATAGCCAAAAGAGATTTAACGAAAAACGAAGTTTTGCAACTTTTGAATTTCAGAAAGTTCTTTGAACTATTGGACAAAGATACCCCCAAGTCTGTAGATAGTATCATGCATAGAATGGCTGAGTATGGGTTCTGTATTGGAGAAGAGGACAATTGGAGCATAACCAATCTTGGTGCTATTTTATTTGCCAATAACTTAAATGATTTTGAAGGTCTCAGCAACCGAAAAGTCATTGTACGCAAGTATGTGGGTACCAACAATCGCAACACCCTACTAGAACAGTTCGGACAATATGGATATGCTGTCGGATTTGAGGGGTTAATAGACTTCATCATGAAAAATGTCTCAATAGAAAGCATTGAAGTCAAGCGTAAAGATGTTGCAGAATACCCACAAATTGCAATACGTGAGTTCACAGCTAATGCCTTGGTACATCAAGATTTCGGGATCTCTGGAATAAATCTAACTATTGAGATTTTCTCAAATCGTGTTGTCATAACCAATCCTGGTGCACCACTTAACGATGTCAATCGGCTGATAGACTTGCCGCCAAACTCTCGCAATGAGAAATTAGCAGAACTAATGTTTTTGTTGGGTTTTTGTGAACGACGTGGCAGTGGTATAGATAGAGCGGTTGCCGCCATAGAAGCCATGCACCTTCCTGCTGCTAGAATAGCAAAGGAGGAAATGTGTACAAGAGTTACACTGTTCCCTCACAAGGAACTAAATGATATGACAAAAGAAGAAAAGATAGAGGCTTGCTATCAGCATGCTTGCCTTGTAAACGAGGATGGCATGAGTATGAACAATCAATCTGTCAGAGAACGTTTTAATCTCAAAAAGACGCAATCATCTGTCGCTTCAAGAATCATTGCTGATACACAAGAGGCAGGTCTCATCAAGGCAGCTAATACAGATATTGTATCTAAGAAATTCATGACGTATGTACCATACTATGCCTAAAGCAGGGCATGGTACATATATATACTAATCCTTAATTCAGTAAAGGCATGATAGATAGATTTGATTTTAAGTTTGAATCACGATACATCGGATTATGGTACCAGCCAAATAACCCAAGCAAACAATATTATGGTACTTTATTCCTTGACAAGCAAAACATCTTTATAGAATTATGCTTTCAAGGGGAAGGTATTGCCCATTCAGAGCAATTGGATTACTTATATGGTTCTGCATATTCTTATGATAAACAAAAAGACAAAGAATACTCAGAGAGCATTGCTTTACAAGGCTTAATAGGTATAAAGTCAAGTCATTTTTGTAATAATTTAAAGCATTATATATATGACGTCAAAAAGTTGTTTATTTTTAACAACACTCTTTCATTTGAAAACGTAAGAGCTATAGGGTTTGGCTCACCCCTACTCGATCAATGGGCAGCTAATATAATGGAATCTGGATTCAAAGAAATTGAGAATGAAATCAATGATCCGAACTTGAACCTCATTTATTTTTATCCGCCAAGACCTTATACCTTGCTAAAATCAGAAGAAATAAATATTGATATTTATTTCTGTTTTAGCCGTACTTTAGAAAATATTAATCAAGGAATTACACAGCATGCATTTTTGCGATTGCTTCCTCGAAAACATCCATCTTTTGAAGAAAGTTTAGAGATGATGCACAAATGTTGTTTTTTACTATACCTATTAACAAATAGAACATTTATGCCAGAAAATATCACTTGTTATAATCAAGGAAAATTCCTTTACAAAGTAAATGAAAAGTATGCTTATCGGTATATTGATATTCCGCAAGCATCTTCTCCTCAGACCAAATTGATGGACTTTACACACGAAGAAATATTAGCAATTTTTAGTGCATGGAACGAATTATACAACAAGTATAGTGATGCTATAAATGCTTTTTACGAAACATCATTAAACTGGTACTCTCCACCTGCTTCACAAATAAGAAACTACATTTCTTTTATAGACTCTATAACTAAAGAGTATAAAGGAGAGAATGGCAATGTTAACCCAAAAAGTAAGCGGGCAAAAAGAGTTCAAGAAATCTTACAAAAGGCAGATAGTGTATTTGACAAAAGAGATAAGACGGACTTACAGAATTGGCTTCTTCATACTACAGGAAAGGAACTTGATTCTCGTTTTTGCAAATTGTTAGACAACCTTAAGGGGTTACTACCCGATGAACTTAACAAGGATTTTGCAACAAAAGCAGTAAAAACCAGAAACAACATTACTCACCCGAATTCCAATGATGAGAATTCTTTTGATAAAAGCCAATACGAAGAAGTTGCTTATAAATTAACAAAAATCATTCGTGCTTTTATGCTGAAAGAAATTGGTGTCAAAGAAGACATCATTAAAGATATCATAAAATTCTAGCAAGAAAGAAGGATTATCCTTCTTTCTTGTTATTTAGAAAACTTGATTTAATCTTCTTGGAACATTTACTATTTCTTGTAAATCTTTAAATTTCAACAAATATACAAAAATATTCTTGTAAAATTCACATTTTCCTTGTAAAACTCAACATTTTAACTAAAGTACAAGAACACAAAGAAAGCAAGACTACAAAACTACTAGAGCCACTTTCGATATCCACAATACCCTAATAATATTACAAGGAATACAGACATTCCTATCATAAGCCAAGTACATTTCCACAATTCTGCAGAATGTATAAGTTGATAATTTGCCAAAAATACTATACCCCAATAAGTAATACTACAAAGAAATACGCTCAACAAACAATAAGCGACAGGAATCGACCGATTTTATTCGGTTTGCTTTTTGACGGTGCCCACTATTGTAATAATTGGTCGCTTTCGCTATGAATTCTGTTGAATTACGACGAATTTAAAACTATTACGACGAATTTTCGACAGAAGTATGTGATTTTCGTCGAATTTCGACTGTTTTTCACAGAAGAAACTAATTCCGTCCATCGGTTTTTATCAGTTTTAGCGGACAGCAATAAAATGTTAAACATTTTTTATGGTAGCCTTCACTTTTCTGTATAAACAACCTTCTATTTCATATATTCGTATATGAAGATTGGGAAAGAGTTTAATATGGCAACACTTCTATTAGGTTTGACATAGAGCAGTATTTGCTTTTCGAATATTGATAACTGATTGATTACTGACTTCTCTAAAGGCATCGTATTTACTCCTGCTATAAGCAAGTTAGCTTTACTGACATTCATCTGTTTAAGATATTGCCAATTGTCTTTCACCTTCATATATTTTTCTTTGGTCGGCGTTTCGCCATCCTTGAACAATATGTGGTCGAGATTGTTGTATGCCGAAAAATCACGAGCCAGACGTTTGAAGTCCTTAGACTCTTCTCTGCTTACTACATAGTTTGCATAATCAGTGTCGGGAAGTTCTTTGGTATAGCGGATGGACTCAATCATCGGGTAGTTGATGTAGAGTTTTCCGTTCTCGGTTTCGTCTGCAAACAACGTCAGCATCTCTTCTACTCTTCGATTGATCTCTTCAAGCGAAAGGTGTGAGTTTTGGAAGTCATAGTCGAAAAATAGGAATATTTCCGAAATGTCTGAACTTCTGATGCCGTTCAAGGTGGAGTCGCCTCTTGCTGCCAAACGTTCTCGCATGACGGAAACAACATCTCCACCATCTTCATATTCCTTCAGCTCATTGTAAAGATCGTATATGTTGTTCCCGAAAGAACAAATGATATTGTCATTCACCTTCGGGAAATAGAGTCTTTCCAATGTTCTATACAGGCGCGGCTCACGCTCATCGCCTTCAAATATAAATAGAATCATAAGCCAAAAGTTCCGCCTCGATACAGTTTCTCCAAATTATGAGCAAAACGAAGTTCCTTGTCCGTCAAGTCACAAATAGCCTTTATTTCGTTGTTTCTAAGAATAAAGAAGCAGTCTGGACGAAGCAAGTCATTAGAAAGAAGGAAGGTGTCGTGGGTGGTTACGAACACCTGGTTGTTGCCTTCAAACAATCGCTTGCAAATTTTATAGGAAAGTTCGTGATGGTAGAATGCATCAAACTCGTCGATGAAGACGAACGAAGCGTTGTCCATCTCTTTCAGCCAATAATACTGCAACTCCAGATTCCTTGTGCCGGTGGATGCAACCCATTGGAACGGAATTCTCACACCGTTCATCATGCAGAAGAGAATGTTATCGCCCTGTGTGTTAGGTGCAAACTCATACTCTTGACCGCTTACTTCTTTCAAATAAGCAGAAAAGTCGTCAGCAAGGTTGTTTTTTACGATATACTCTTCCACGTTGCTGCCACCTTCTTTCAATCCAATGAATTCGCGATAATCGAGACTTCTGAAGAACAGCATATTCTCTACGAAATCACGGAGTTGCAGCAAGGCATGGTCTTTGGAAAGTGGTACAGAACCTAACAGATAGTTTACTATAGAAATATTGTTGGCACTGTCTTTAAGATTCTTGATGGCAACGGCTGTCAAGCCAAAATCTTCGGAAATTGCAAGTTCTTTTTTGTCTTTAACAAGAACTTCTTTGTTGTCAATAGTCAGCTTTTCGCTAATAATATCGCCTTTAAGTTCCGATGCCACTTTACTGTAATTGTATACAACCACATGCCCGTCGAAAGCAAAGGTGTAATCGAATTCAACGGGCTCGTTGTGGCATGATGCACAAGCATAGTTAAGATAGTAATCAGGCTTCTTCCACTTGTGAGAAAGATGGTTTGCGATATCGAATATTGCCAATCCGAAATTCGATTTACCAGCTCCATTCGGTCCGTAGATGATGCCATTCTTTATAATGCCATTACGTACAGCATCATTATTGAACGTATAATTGCTTGGATGAGACAAGTCCCACTCGATACGATTCTTAAACCCTCTATAGTTCTTAACTGCGAATTTCGTTAACATGACAATATTTATTAGTTAATTATCTTGTCAACAAAGATACATAAAAATGTGTTGTCCGTAAAAAAACTACGGCGCGAATTGCGTTCTTATACTGATATTTAACATTTATAATCGCTTTTTATCGTTTTTGCGTCTAAAAACTACGGATTAAGCATGAACTTGTATAGATGCAAAAAACGTAGCGGAGGGTCTCCGCTACGTTTATATTTATGGATAATGTCAAATTGTTCGCCATTGCAGATGCTACGGTGTCGACATCTTGACGGCTCACCATCTCAACTTTCTGAAGTCCTGAAGCAGGGCTTTAGAAATTAGTCTTCTAATGCACCGATAATCTCGCTTACAGAAGAGCAGCCGTGATTGTCGAGCCAGTTGTTGATGCCGTCGCGCACCTTGATGGTTACGGCGGAGTCGAGGAAATTGGCGGTGCCAATCTCGATGGCTGTTGCGCCAGCCATGAGGAACTCGATGGCATCCTCTGCGGTGCAGATGCCACCAAGACCTACTACTGGTATCTTCACTGCCTTAGCCACCTGCCATACCATGCGCACGGCAACCGGCTTGACTGCCGGACCGCTCAGTCCGCCGGTGTTGATGCTGAGCATCGGGCGGCGGCGCTCGATGTCGATTGCCATGCCCATGAGTGTATTAATGAGCGACACGCTGTCAGCACCCTCTGCTTCTACTGCTTTTGCTATCTCTGTCACGTCTGTCACGTTCGGCGAGAGCTTCACGATGATGGGTTTGTTGTAGCGTTCGCGTACGGCACGCACCACGCTGGCTGCGCCCGTTGTGGTTACGCCGAAAGCCATGCCGCCCTGCTTCACGTTAGGGCAGGAGATGTTCAGCTCGATTGCCGGGATGTTCTCCAGTTCGTTGATGCGTGCAGCGCACTCGGCGTAGTCGTCTGGCGACGAACCGCTCACGTTGACGATCATGTTTGTGTCGATGTCCTTTATCTGCGGATAGATGTTGCGGCAGAAATAGTCGACACCCTTGTTCTGGAGGCCCACGCAGTTGAGCATGCCCTGCGACGTCTCAGCCATGCGTGGATAGTCGTTGCCCTCGCGTGGGTTGAGTGTGGTGCCCTTAACGATGATGCCACCAATCTCTTCGAGCGGCACGAAGTCGGCGAACTCCAGACCGTATCCGAATGTTCCCGATGCGGTCATTACGGGGTTTTTCAGTTTCAGACCGCCAATCTTTACACTTAAATCTGCCATGTCAGTTTCTTTATATTCATTACCGGACCTTCCTTACATACACACTTGTTGCCTTCCATAGTCTTCTCTACGCAGCAAAGACATGCTCCGACACCGCACGCCATCTTGTTCTCGAGCGATACCTCGCACTCGATGTCGTTCTTGAAGGCGTAGCGAGCCACAGCCATCATCATCGGCTTCGGTCCGCAGGTAGAGATGCGGTCGAAGTGCTCCTGAGCCAGTACGGAGTGGTTGGTTACGAAGCCTTTTTCGCCTTCGGATCCGTCTTCGGTGGTGATGAGTACGCGTCCTACCTGCTCGAAGAGTTCGCGCTCCAGCACGTCCTTAGCCGAGCGTGCGCCGAGCAGGAACGTAGGTTCGCCGCCCATCGCCTTGATGCGCTTGCCGAAGTAGAGCAGCGGAGCCACGCCCACGCCGCCACCTACGAGCAGTACCTTCTGTGTACTGTCTGTAGGCATTGTGAACGAATTGCCGAGTGGCAGCACGCAGTTGAGGCGGTCGCCTTTCTGCAGCTTCTGCAGCTGGCGTGTGCCGTCGCCTACGGCAGCTATGAGGAGCCAGAGCTCGTTGCGGTCGTAATCCACGTTGTTGATAGAGATGGGGCGGCGTAGGAATGTAGACGGCGAATTGTCTACGCGCACCTCTACGAACTGACCCGGAAGCATCTCGGGCAGCGGTTTGTCGTCGGTGAGCTTGATGAGCACGTGCTTGTCGCTCAGAGCTTCAACGCTGTTGACCGTAAGGTCGAGTATGTACTTTTTCATTTATTTTTGTTTGTCTTGTTGCTTTGTGACAGTATATATTTAGAGGTGTCGCTTAATCTAACGTGCAAAGGTAATAAAAAAGTAAAAGAGTAAAAAAGTAAAAGGGTAAAAAAGTAAAAGAACGTTTGTATGTGTCAATTCTGTCACTCTCGGTCTGTCATATTTGTCATGTGGTATAATCCTACGCGCTTTGGCACGCTTTTGGCTATATCCTTAACGAAAGTGGACGGCAGATGAGCCGTCGCAACAACCAATAGTAATTATAAAAACTTAAAGCATAAGAATTATGAACATTAAACCATTAGCAGACAGAGTACTCGTACTCCCTGCACAGGCAGAAGAAAAAGTCGGTGGAATCATCATTCCTGATACAGCAAAAGAGAAACCGCAGCACGGTACAATCGTTGCAGCAGGTAACGGCACAAAAGACGAGGAGATGGTTCTGAAAGAAGGTGACGAAGTGCTCTACGGCAAGTATTCTGGTACAGAGCTTGAGGTTGAAGGCACAAAGTATCTCATCATGCGTCAGAGTGATGTGCTCGCTGTTGTTCAGAAATAAAAATTAATAACTAATAATTAATAATTAAAGAAATGGCTAAAGATATTAAATACAATATGGATGCACGCGACCTGTTGAAGAACGGTGTCGACAAGTTGGCTAACGCAGTAAAGGTAACACTCGGTCCGAAAGGTCGTAACGTAGTTATCGAGAAGAAGTTCGGTGCTCCGCAGATTACAAAGGACGGTGTGACCGTAGCTAAGGAAGTGGAGCTTGAAGACAAGTTCGAGAACACTGGCGCACAGCTCGTTAAGAGCGTAGCAAGCAAGACCGGCGACGACGCAGGCGACGGTACAACAACCGCTACAATCCTCACTCAGGCTATCGTAACCGAGGGCTTGAAGAACGTAACCGCAGGTGCTAACCCGATGGACCTGAAACGTGGTATCGACAAGGCTGTAGCTGCTGTCGTAGCACACATCAAGGCAAACGCAGAGATCGTTGGCGACAACTACGACAAGATTGAGCAGGTAGCAACCGTTTCTGCTAACAACGACCCGGAGATTGGCAAGCTTCTGGCTGACGCAATGCGCAAGGTGTCTAAGGACGGCGTAATCACCATCGAGGAGAGCAAGAGTCGCGACACAAACATCGGCGTAACAGAAGGTATGCAGTTCGACCGTGGCTATCTGAGTGCTTACTTCGTAACCGATTCAGAGAAGATGGAGTGCGTTATGGACAACCCGTACATCCTTATCTACGATAAGAAGATCAGCAGCGTTAAGGACTTGCTGCCTATCCTGCAGCCGGCTGCAGAGAGCGGACGCCCGATGCTCATCATCGCTGAGGATGTAGACTCAGAGGCACTCACCACACTCGTTGTGAACCGTCTGCGTGCAGGCTTGAAGATCTGCGCTGTGAAGGCTCCTGGCTTCGGCGACCGTCGTAAGGCAATGCTCGAGGATATCGCTACTCTGACTGGTGGCGTTGTAATCAGCGAGGAGAAGGGCTTGAGCCTCGACAAGGCTACACTCGACCTCTGCGGTTCATGCGAGAAGGCTACCGTTTCTAAGGACAACACCACTATCGTAGGCGGCTGCGGACAGAAGAACCTCATCGCTGACCGTGTTGCTCAGATCAAGAGCGAGATTGCAAACACAAAGAGTGCTTATGACAAGGAGAAGTTGCAGGAGCGTCTTGCAAAGCTCGCCGGTGGCGTAGCCGTTCTCTACGTAGGTGCTAACAGCGAGGTAGAGATGAAGGAGAAGAAGGACCGCGTGACGACGCTCTCTGCGCTACACGTGCAGCTATGGAAGAAGGCGTTGTTGTAGGTGGCGGTACTACATACATCCGTGCTCAGAAGACTCTTGAGGACCTTAAGGGCGACAATGCCGACGAACAGACTGGTATCAACATCGTACGTCGTGCTATTGAGGAGCCGCTTCGTCAGATTGTTAAGAACGCAGGTGGCGAAGGTGCAGTTGTTGTTCAGAAGGTTCGCGAGGGCGAAGGCGACTTCGGCTACAACGCACGCAAGGATGTTTACGAGGATTTGCGTGAGGCTGGAGTTATCGACCCGGCTAAGGTAGAGCGTGTAGCTCTTGAGAATGCTGCCTCTATCGCAGGTATGTTCCTCACCACTGAGTGCCTCATTTGCGACAAGCCTGAGGAAAAGGCTCCCGCAATGCCTATGGGCCAGGGTGGCATGGGCGGCATGATGTAATTCGCAAAGAACGACATTATATCCAAAATATATAACCAAACAAAAAAGGTTGCAGACCATTATGGTTTGCAACCTTTTTTTTGTGATAGGAGTTTGTGGCGTCCTATGTTTGTTTGATGTTTATTTCTTTACCTTACCGGCTACAAATTCACCGTTAGTAATCTTGTCGAGAGCCAGCGAGTAGAACACCATGTCGTAGCCACCCTTCTGATGGGTCTCCTCATAGAAGAAGGCGATGTTGCCGTCGTTCATCTGTTCCATAGTAGAGTAGGCTGAATCGGTGTTGCTCAGACGGAAAGTCTTCCATCCCTTAGTCAGCAGTTCGGGCGAAGCATAGTCGGCTGTCGAAGCCAGCTCCTTATAGTATATGCCCACATAGTTGCGCTTGGCATCCATCGGAACCGAGTAGAGCAGCACGTTGGTCTTCTTGCCGTCGGCCTTGCGTACAGCGTTCACGATGAGCACTTCGCCGTTGCACATAGCCGACTTGTACATCGGGTCGAGATTGGCAGCAGTCTGCCATTGTCCTTCGGCACGCTTTGCGTTGCTATACTTGAATATGTTGAATATACGACCGGCACCACGCTGCGAGCGGCTGCACAGCAGAACGTCGCCATTGGGCAACTCTTCAATCTTGGCCTCGTCGCCGAATTTGGCAGGACGTGCATCGGCGCCACCCAGCGGAGTCCAGTTGTGTCCGAAGTCGTCAGAGTAGAGCACTACGTTGCCTACGTTTGTACACAGAGCCGAGTATATGCGGTTGTACTTGCCAGCCTTTATCTTGGCGCTCTGGCAGATGCGGCCCGATGAGAAGAACAGCTTGTGAACGGCACCATTCATGAGCTTGTATATCTGGTCGGTGATTTCCTCGCCCTTCCAGTTGAATCCATCCTTGCTGTAGTAGCGTCCCACGCGGTTGGGATTCTTCAGAGTCGACTGCCAGTACCACACGTTGCCCGAAGCGCACATCATAAGCATTTCGCCTGTCTTGCGGTCGGTCACCACAGCGGCATCGCCGTGAGCCACATCGAACGGGATGTTGTCGCCGCCGCCCTTGACTACGGTCTGCTCCTTGCTCCAGGTGCGTCCGTTGTCGGTACTGCGTTTAGCCACTACGTCAATCACGCCTCCGCCTACATCGGTGCGGCACGGACGGAAGTCGGTGAATGCGAAGATGCTGCCGTCCTTGGCTTTAGTCAATGCAGGAATGCGGTAGCAGGTAGACACTGTGTCGCTCTTGAACAGTACGGTTTGAGCAGAAGCGTCGGTTGCGAACAATGCTGCCGCAACGATGGCAGACATCACACAAAGTTTTCTTTTCATAGTTCTGAGGTATTGTTTTTGATTTAGATTTATTTTGAGAGTAGTTGCTTTGTTTCTGCTATGTCAGCGTGTTTTATGTTAGCGTGTTTAATTTGTTGGCAAAATTAATTAAATTATTTTATATAACATATATAATTAAGTAAATTTTATAGTTAAATATGATTTGTATATGATTAATAGGCAAGCGTTATATATAAGTTAAAAACTATATTAGGGTGGTATTTTACGTAATAATTTTGTAACTTTACACACGTTTTTCTCTATACGAACGTAGCAATCTGCACCCTCCCAATGACGAAAAATAAAAATACTATATATAATGTTATTCAAATGGAATTACAAGCCACCTACGAAAGAGGAGAAACAGGCGGCTGACGAACTGGGGGCGAAGCTGAATATCAGCCCGATACTCGCCCAATTGCTCATGCTAAGGGGCATCACAACAGAGTCAGCGGCCAAGCGATTCTTCCATCCGCAGCTGGCCGACCTTATCAATCCGTTCCTCATGAAGGATATGGACCTGGCCGTCGACCGTCTTAACGACGCAATGGGGCGCAAGGAGCGCATCCTGGTGTACGGCGATTACGACGTGGACGGATGCACGGCGGTAGCGCTGGTGTATAAGTTTATACAGCAGTTCTACTCCAACATCGAGTATTATATCCCCGATCGCTACGATGAGGGATATGGTGTGAGCAAGAAGGGCATCGACTATGCCAAGGAGACGGGCGTAAAGCTCATCATCATCCTCGACTGTGGCATCAAGGCTATAGACGAAATAGCCTACGCCAAGAGTCTCGGCATCGACTTCATCATCTGCGACCATCACATGCCCGACGACGAATTGCCGCCTGCTGTAGCCATCCTCAACCCTAAGCGTCCTGACGATACCTATCCATTCAAACATCTTTGCGGATGTGGGGTTGGATTCAAGTTTATGCAGGCATTCGCAAAGAACAACGGCATTCCCTTCGCCCGACTCATACCGTTGCTCGACCTATGTGCGGTGAGCATTGCTGCCGACATCGTTCCGGTGACTGAAGAGAACAGAATTCTGGCTTTCCACGGTCTGAAGACGCTCAATCAGAACCCCAGTATCGGTTTGAAGGCCATAATCGACATCTGCGGTCTTGGCGGACGCGAGATTTCGATGAGCGATATCGTGTTCAAGATAGGTCCGCGCATCAATGCCTCGGGACGTATGGAAAGTGGTCGCGAGAGCGTGGACTTGCTCGTGGAGAAGGACTTTTCGCACGCTCTTGAAAAGGCTAAGCACATCGACTGCTACAACGACAAGCGTAAGGATATTGACAAGCAGATGACTGAGGATGCCAACCACATTGTGTCGAGACTCGAAAGCCAGCGTCATCAGTCGTCTATTGTGCTCTACGATGAGCACTGGAAGAAGGGTGTGATAGGCATTGTGGCTTCGCGACTGACCGAAATATATTTCCGTCCGACGGTAGTGCTCACCCGCGATGGCGACTTTGCTACGGGGTCGGCACGCAGCGTTACGGGTTTTGACATCTACTCTGCTATAAAGAGTTGCCGCGACCTGCTCGTCAACTTCGGCGGACATACCTATGCTGCCGGACTGACGCTGCGTTGGAACGACATTCAAGAGTTCCGTCGCCGTTTCCAGAAGTATGTCGACGAGCATATACAGCCCGAACAGACTGAGGCTATGCTCAATATTGATGCAGAGATCGACTTCCGCGACATCACTAAGAAACTACACAATGATCTGAAGCGTTTTGCACCATTCGGCCCTTGCAATACCAAGCCGCTCTTCAGCACTGTAGGCGTTTACGACTATGGTACGAGCAAGGTGGTGGGACGCGAGCAGGAGCACATCAAGCTCGAACTGGTCGACTCCAAATCGAGCAATGTTGTCAATGGCATAGCCTTCGGGCAGAGTGCCTCGGCACGTTACATCAAGTCAAAACGCAGCTTCGACATAGCATATACTATTGAGGACAATGTGTTCAAGCGCAATATGGTGCAGCTGCAGATTGAGGATATCAGGCCGACGGAGGAGGAGTAAAAAGAAAACGACCCCCGCAAAGCCCCCCCCCCGGCCCCTCCCCCGCAGGGAGGGGAGTGATATGCTTTGATTGCTGTGATTTGGTTGCTGTGCTTTGATTGCGATAAAGATTTTGTTGTGTTTTTTTGTTGATTGATGGAAACAGATATAAAAGACCCTATAATGCCAACATCAGGCAATTCGTCAGATGAACACGAGAAGTCGATGTGTGAATCCGATGCTTACGATGTGAGCGTAACCGAACATACCACTCCCCTCCCTGTGGGGGAGGGGTCGGGGGTGGGGCTTTGTGGGGTTTGTGGCCTTTGTGGGGCAGAGTCTTTGCTTTCCATCCTTCACAAATACTGGGGCTATCCTGCTTTTCGTGGCATTCAGGGCGACATCATCAACAGCATAATGCAGCGTAAGGACACACTTGGACTTATGCCTACCGGTGGAGGCAAGTCGCTGACGTTTCAGGTTCCGGCACTTGCCATGGAAGGAACGTGTATAGTAGTGACTCCGCTCATAGCCTTGATGAAAGACCAGGTGCAGAACCTACGCCGTCGTGGTATCATTGCAGCAGCCATATATTCGGGAATGAGTCGCCGTGAGATATTGGGCGTACTTGACAACTGCATACTTGGTGGCACCAAACTGCTGTATGTGTCGCCCGAACGTATTGGCACCGAACTGTTCAAGGCAAAGCTTGAGCACATGAAGGTTAGCTTTATCACCGTTGATGAGGCTCACTGCATATCGCAATGGGGCTACGACTTCCGCCCTTCCTATCTGCACATCGCCGACATACGCCAGTTTAAGCCCGATGTTCCTGTGCTTGCTCTAACTGCCACTGCCACCCCGCAGGTGATAGACGACATACAGGACAGGCTCGGATTCAGCGAAAAGAACGTGTTCCGCATGAGCTTCGAGCGCAAGAACCTGACGTATGTGGTGCGCAACACAGGCAACAAGGACGAGGAATTGATACACATACTCAAGTCGACACGTGGCAGCGCCATAGTATATGTGCGCAGTCGCCGACGCACCAAGGAGATAAGCGAACTGATAGAACAGAACGACATCAGCGCCACATTCTATCATGCCGGACTGGAACATGCCGTTAAGGACCTGCGCCAACAGCAGTGGCACGATGACGAGAAGCGTGTGATGGTGGCTACCAACGCATTCGGAATGGGCATCGACAAACCAGACGTGCGACTTGTAGTGCACATAGACTGTCCAAATTCTATTGAGGCGTATTTTCAAGAGGCCGGCCGTGCCGGCCGTGATGGAGAACGTGCCTACGCCGTGTTGCTATATAACGACAGCGACCGTTTGCGTCTTGACCGGCGAGTGCTTGAGGAATTTCCCGACCGCCAGACCATCTGCAACGTCTACGACCATCTTGCCTATTTCCTGCAAGTGGCAGCCGACGATGGGGCAGGACACACTTTTGCACTCGATCTCGACCGCTTCTGCCGCACGTTCAAGCATTTCCCAACTATAGCCAATTCGGCTCTTCGTATACTGGCACGTGCCGGATACATCGAATATGAGACCGAGCCCGACTCGCGTACACGTATGAAGTTCATACTCGAACGCGACCAGCTCTATCAGCTATACTCTACAAGCCCCAACGAGGAGGCTGTCATCACAGCCGCATTGCGCGAGTATAGCGGACTCTTCATCGACTATCGCTATATCGAGGAGAGTCGGCTGGCGCAGCTCACCGGACTCACACAGCAGCAGGTGTATCTTATACTAAAGAGTCTGAGTATGCGACATATACTGCACTTCATACCGCAACGCTCCGTGCCGCTCGTCACCTACGTCAGAGACCGTGTGCTGGCTGAAGACATCGTCATTCCGCGTGAGGTGTACGAGGACCGTCGCGAGCAGTTTGAGGCACGCATACACTCTATGATTGAATATGCATCGAACGACAGCGTTTGCCGCAGCCGTCAGTTGCTTGGCTACTTTGGCGAGACCGACAGCCATGATTGCGAGCGATGCGACGTATGTCTTAGTCATAAGGGCAAGAGTTCGGAAGCACCGGAACAAAAGGCACGCCAGCTAATCATGTCGCTCCTTGCCGACCGTAAGCGCCATCATGTCACCGAACTGCAGCAGATAGACTGTCCACGTGAGGTGCTGCCTGTGGCACTTGCCAGCCTTGTGCGTGAGGAACTGGTGGCTACTGAACTTAATGAGATATACCTAAAATAAGTACGTGTACATACATATACACAAGAGTTTCAATACCTACTTTATGTGCACAAACCATATATTAGTGCGCATATTTGATAAAAAGTATTTTAAAATAAATTAAAACGCATACTGTTCTTTGCATTGCTCGTTATTTTTTGTTTACTTTTGTACATACTATATGAGAGAGAATGGTGTGCACCATACTAACATATAATCAGCGCGGCTTTAAGGGTCGCCACAGACGATTTTAAGAAAACCAAAAAGAAAAGAAAACATATATGTTCGAAAATTTAAGCGACAGACTGGAACGCAGTTTTAAGATACTCAAAGGTGAGGGAAAAATCACCGAAATCAACGTTGCAGAAACACTTAAAGACGTAAGACGTGCATTGCTTGATGCCGACGTTAACTACAAGGTAGCAAAGACATTTACCGATACTGTCAAGAAGAAGGCCATGGGTATGAATGTGCTCACAGCCGTGAAGCCGAGCCAGCTTATGGTTAAGATTGTGCACGACGAATTGGCCGACCTTATGGGTGGCGAAGCAGCTGAATTGCACTTGACCGGTCGTCCTGCTATCATCCTCATGAGCGGTTTGCAGGGTTCGGGTAAGACAACATTCTCGGGCAAGCTTGCCAATATGCTCAAGACCAAGCAGCACAAGAAGCCGTTGCTCGTAGCCTGCGACGTTTATCGTCCGGCTGCTATCGACCAGCTCAAAGTGGTAGGCGAGCAGGTAGGTGTACCCGTATATTCAGAGCCCGACAACAAGGACGTAATAGCCATTGCCAACAACGCTCTGCGTGAGGCAAAGGCAAAGAGCTACGATGTAGTGATTGTCGATACAGCGGGTCGTTTGGCTGTCGACGAGGAGATGATGAACGAGATTTCAAATCTCAAGAACGCCATCAACCCCGACGAGACACTTTTTGTAGTCGACTCAATGACTGGTCAGGACGCTGTAAATACAGCCAAGGAGTTCAACGACCGTCTCGACTTCGACGGCGTAGTGCTCACTAAGCTCGACGGTGACACACGTGGTGGTGCCGCTCTTTCTATCCGCACTGTTGTGACAAAGCCAATCAAGTTTGTCGGAACAGGCGAGAAGATGGAAGCTATCGACGTATTCCACCCGTCGCGTATGGCCGACCGTATCCTCGGCATGGGCGACATCGTGAGTCTTGTAGAGCGCGCTCAGGAGCAGTTTGACGAGGAAGAGGCACGTCGCCTTCAAAAGAAGATTCAGAAGAACAAGTTTGACTTCAACGACTTCCTCGGACAGATTGAGCAGATAAAGAAGATGGGCAACCTCAAGGACCTCGCATCTATGATACCTGGCGTTGGCAAGGCCATCAAAGATGTCGACATCGACGACAACGCATTCAAGGGCATCGAGGCCATCATCAAGAGTATGACTCCGAAGGAACGCTCTAATCCTGAAATCCTCAACCAGAGCCGCCGCATGCGTATAGCAAAGGGTAGCGGAACCAACATCCAGGAGGTGAACCGACTCATCAAGCAGTTTGACCAGACACGCAAGATGATGAAGCTCGTCACCGGAACCAATATGGCAAAGATGGCTGGAATGATGGGTAAGATGAAGGGAATGCCCGGAATGCCTAAGTTTTAAAACATAACAATATGCAACTGATAGACGGAAAAGCAACTGCCGAAGCCATAAAGGCTGAAATAGCAGAAGAAGTGAAGGCCATAATGGCTAAGGGAGGCAAGCAGCCACATCTGGCTGCCGTGCTCGTAGGCCACGACGGAGGTTCGGAGACATACGTCAAGAACAAGGTTCTGGCTTGTGAGAAGTGTGGCTTCAAGTCGACACTCATTCGCTATGAGGACGATGTCACCGAGGAAGAGCTGCTGGCTTGTGTCGACAAACTCAACTGCGATGCCGACGTAGACGGATTTATCGTGCAGTTGCCGCTGCCGCGCCACATTGACGAGCAGAAGATAATAGAAGCTATCGACTATCGCAAGGACGTTGACGGATTTCATCCAGTCAACGTGGGTCGCATGGCCATCGGACTGCCGTGCTTCATCTCTGCCACACCGCTTGGTATCGTGACGCTGCTCAAGCGCTACGGCATCGAGACAGCAGGCAAGAAGTGCGTAGTGCTCGGTCGCAGCAACATCGTGGGCAAGCCTATGGCGCAGCTTATGATGCAGAAGCAGTATGGCGACTGCACCGTCACTGTGTGCCACTCGCACACCAAGGACATCAAGCACGAATGTCTTGAGGCAGACATCATCATTGCTGCAATAGGTCGCCCCGACTTTGTGACAGCCGATATGGTGAAGCCTGGAGCGGTAATCATCGATGTAGGCACAACACGTGTGCCCGATGCTACACGCAAGAACGGCTACCGTCTTAATGGTGACGTGAAATTCGATGAGGTTGCACCCAAGTGTTCATACATCACACCTGTACCTGGTGGCGTGGGTCCGATGACGATTTGCTCGCTCATGAAGAACACGCTTCAGGCGGCAGTTGGTAAGTAGTTGTGATGTTGTCCACCATCTCAACATCACACCATCTCAACCTTAATATAACAATGACAGCAGAGGATTATTACAAGCTCGGTAATGAGCACAGACGCAAGGGCGACTGGAAGCATGCTCTCGACTGCTATCTTGAAGCGATAGCCCTCGACCCCGATTCGCCAGCCGTCGAAGCCAAACAGATGCTTGACGACATACTTGCTTATCGTTGCAAAGACATGTATAACCCTTAATCAAATAAACTACACACCCTAAAACAAAACGAAAAACTATGGGAAAAATTAAAGGTGTCATCGTGGTCAATACCGACCGGTGCAAGGGCTGCTCCCTTTGCGTGGTGGCTTGCCCAAAAAATGTGATTGCCCTGTCAGCGAAAGCCGTCAATGTGCATGGCTATCGCTATGCTGAGGCAGTGCTTCCGGACGAATGTATCGGATGCGCGTCGTGCGGTATTGTATGTCCTGACGGATGTATAACAGTTTACAGAAAAAAAATGGAGGACTAATCGCTATGGCAGAACAGGAAGTTAAACTTATGAAAGGCAACGAGGCTCTTGCCCACGCTGCTATTCGTTGTGGCGCCGATGGCTATTTCGGCTATCCAATTACGCCACAGACAGAAGTCATTGAAACACTTGCCGAGCTCAAGCCGTGGGAAACAACCGGTATGGTTGTAGTACAGGCAGAGAGTGAGGTGGCATCCATCAACATGGTTTATGGTGGTGGTGGTGCCGGTAAGAAGGTAATGACCTCGTCGTCAAGTCCTGGTGTGTCGCTCATGCAGGAAGGCATTTCCTACATGGCAGGCGCTGAAGTTCCCGGACTTATAGTAAATGTACAGCGTGGAGGTCCTGGACTGGGTACCATCCAGCCGTCGCAGAGTGACTATTTCCAGGCCACACGTGGTGGCGGCAATGGTGACTATTACATCATTGTGCTTGCACCTAACTCGGTGCAGGAAATGGCAGACTTCGTCGATCTTGGCTTCACGCTTGCCTTTAAATATCGTATACCTGCTATGATTCTTAGCGACGGTGTAATCGGACAGATGATGGAGAAGGTGGTGCTGCCGCCTATCAAGCCCCGTCGCACCGAAGAGGAGATTCTGCGCGAGTGTCCATGGGCATCAACAGGACGCTCAAAGGGTCGCAAGCCCAACGTAATCACTTCGCTCGAGTTGAAGTCGGAGGTTATGGAGCAGCGCAATCTGCACCTGCAGGAGAAGTATCGCAAGATACGTGAGAACGAGGTTCGCTACGAAACCAAGTTCATGGACGATGCCGAATATATGATTGTGGCATTCGGTAGCGCAGCGCGCATAGCCGAGAAGGCCATTGAGATGGCACGTGCCGAAGGCATCAAGGTAGGACTGTTCCGTCCTATCACGCTGTGGCCGTTCCCGACCAACGAGATTGCAGCTGCAGCAGCTAAGGTGAAAGGTATACTTGTAGCCGAAATCAATGCCGGACAGATGGTTGACGATGTACGTCTGGCGGTTAATGGCAAGGTACCTGTAGAGCATTACGGACGACTCGGTGGCATCGTGCCCGAGCCAGAGGAAATGGTAAAAGTATTAAAGGAGAAATTGGTATGAACGATATAGTATCACCCGAGAACCTGGTATACAAGAAGCCAGACCTTCTCAACGAAAACCATATGCACTATTGCGCCGGTTGCTCACACGGCATGGTACACAAACTCGTAGCCGAAGTAATTGAGGAAATGGGCATGCAGGACAAGGCGGTAGGCGTAAGCCCCGTAGGTTGTGCTGTGTTTGCATACAATTATATCGACATCGACTGGCAGGAAGCTGCACACGGACGTGCTCCAGCCTGCGCCACAGCTATCAAGCGCCTGTGGCCCGACCGTCTCGTGTTCACCTATCAGGGCGACGGCGACATGGCTTGTATAGGTACGGCAGAGAGTATTCACGCACTCAACCGTGGCGAACACATTGCCATGATATTCATCAACAACGCTATATATGGTATGACCGGCGGTCAGATGGCTCCTACAACCCTCATCGGTCAGAAAACATCTACATGTCCTTATGGTCGTGATCCGCGTCTGCACGGATGGCCACTCAATCTCTCTGAGATAGCAGCCCAGCTGCCCGGCACATGCTACGTATCGCGTCAGAGCGTTGAGAATGTAGCCTCTATACGCAAGGCCAAGGCTGCCATCAAGAAGGCATTCACCGCTTCGATGCAGGGCAGCGGATCGTCGCTCGTCGAGATTGTTGCTACTTGCAACAGCGGATGGAAGCTCACACCGGTCCAGGCCAACAAGTGGATGGAGGAGAATATGTTTAAACAGTATCCCAAGGGCGACTTAAAAGACACGACAAACCTATGAAAGCAGAAATAATCATATCAGGTTTCGGAGGACAGGGCGTGCTCTCAATGGGCAAGATACTGGCCTACTCCGGACTTATGGAGGATAAGGAAGTGACATGGATGCCGGCTTACGGCCCCGAACAGCGTGGCGGAACCGCCAATGTCACAGTCATCGTCAGCGACGAGCGCATCTCATCGCCAATTCTCAGCCATTACGATGTGGCTATTGTGCTCAACCAGCCTTCGCTCGACAAGTTCGAGCCTAAGGTAAAGCCGGGCGGCATACTTATCTACGATGGTTTCGGCATTATCAATCCGCCGACACGTAAGGATATCAATGTATACCGCATTGACGCTATGGACAAGGCTGCAGAGTTGAAGAACTCGAAGGTGTTCAACATGATTGTTTTGGGCGGACTGCTCAAGGTTTGCCCGATTGTCAGCACCGACGGATTGAACAAGGCACTGTTCAAGACTCTGCCCGAGCGCCATCATGGCCTCATTCCTCTCAACATGCAGGCTGTAGAGGAAGGCATGAAGATAATGACAAAGATGTAGCCATATAGGCTGCAACAATACATCCAATAGAATTTCTATTGAACTTAATTTTTTATAACTCTCTAATTAATTATTGTTGGGGCGGGGTGCAGTGATGCAGTCCGCCTCTTTTTTGTTGATATAGGTACGAAAAATACCCTAAAAATCGATAAATAGTAAATTTATATAGATTTTTTTTAGCATTTCTTTTGTTATTTATGATGTTTTTGTATATTTGCATCCGGTAACTATTGTAAATGACTTTTTGACAAATATTGCTAAAACGATAGTTTTACGTGCTTAAAATTGAATTTTTGAAACATAATCACTTAATATGGATGATCGCATGAAGACAAACACTTTGGGCGTATCCTGCAGTAGGATTCTTGAATCTGTAGGTATGCGCAATCTTGTTTTGGGCTGTGCCCTCGCCTCCTTATTCCAGATAGGAGGAGTGACAGTGCAAGCTCAGAATGTTAAAGGTACGCCTCAATCTGCCACCACTGCAAAGGGGCAGATGTATCGAGGTGTAGTAGTAGACGATGAGGACCAGCCGCTCCTTGGTGTTAGCGTTAAGGACAAGCATGGCAAGACCTTGACCTTGACCGACCAGACCGGTGAATTCCGCGTCATGTTGCCTGCTGGCGAAACCACACTTACGTTCTCGTATGTGGGAATGAAGCAGCAGAAGATGCGTATGTCTACCGGCAAGAAGAATGTAATACGTCTTCAGGCTGATGCCAATGCTATCGGCGAGACCGTGGTTACGGGTATCTACTCGCGCAAGAAGGAGAGCTTCACCGGTTCGGCTGCATCCTATCGCAAAGAAGAACTTAAGGCCATCGGCAACCAGAACGTGCTGCAGAGCCTTTCGGCACTCGATCCTTCGTTCGTCATCCTGGAGAACAATCTCGCAGGTTCCGACCCTAATGCTAAGTTGAACATCAACATCAACGGTACTACAAGTATTAATGGCCTTTCAGACAAGTACGGCAACGATCCCGACCAGCCGCTCTTCATTCTTGATGGTTTCGAGACCACACTCCAGCGCATCTCCGATATGAGTATGGACCGTATCGAGAGCATCACCATTCTTAAGGATGCTGCGTCTACAGCCATCTACGGTTCGAAGGCAGCCAACGGTGTTGTAGTAGTAGAGACCAAGAAGCCAGAGGCTGGTAAGCTGCGTTTCACTTACAACGGCAGCTATAATGTGAGCTGGGCAGACCTGAGCGACTACAATCTTATGAATGCCAGCGAGAAGTTGCAGTTTGAGAAACTTTCTGGCTATTACGGTCGTCTTGACGAGAACGGCGAGATACTTGACGACCTCAACCGTGCTACATATTATAATAGGTACAAGAATGTGGTGGCAGGACTCGATTCCTATTGGATGAGTGAGCCGCTGCGCACCGGATTTTCTCACGACCATAGCTTCAATGCCGAAGGCGGCGATTCAGCCTTCCGTTATGGTCTGACCATGCGCTATCGTGACAATGGTGGTGTGATGAAGAACTCTGACCGCCAGAACATCGATGGTTCGGTAGACCTTTCTTACCGCATCGATAAATTCAACTTCAGCAACCAGACTAATATTTACTATACTAAGACCGACAACAACGTCGTGTCGTTCAGTCAGTTTGCACAGGCCAACCCTTATTATTCTAAGCGTGATGCCGACGGCGAAGTATATAAGGTGCTCGAAAGTTACGAGACCATCAACGGTACACAGTATGTATACAATCCGTTGTGGAACTATCAGCAGAAGAGCTTCAACCGTGGCGACGAACTCCAGTTCAACAATAACTTCAATGTCGAGTATCGTCCGATACCAGCCTTGCGTCTTAATGCACGTTTAGGATTTACCACATCGCGTGGCAAGTCAGAAGTGTTCCGCTCGCCTTACGACACCTCGTTTGCTGCCACTGAGGAGGTGAACCGTGGCAACTATACACGTTCCGACAACAACAACACAAGTTGGGACGGCAGTTTTATAGCAAGCTATGGCGGTATGACCGGACGTCACACCTACAACCTCGTGGCTGGTTCGCAGCTGTCGGAGCGCAACGCTACAAGTGCATCCAACACAACACGTGGCTACATCAGCGACAAGTTCTGGAATCCTAACTTCTCTAATGGCTATGCTGAGAACAGCCGTCCGTCATCATCAATTACCAAGACCCGTTCAGCCAGCTTCTATTTCAACGGCAACTATGCTTACGACATGCGCTATCTGCTCGACTTCAATGTACGTACAGACGGTGCTTCGGTGTATGGCATCAACAATCCGTTCTCTACCACTTACTCTGTAGGTGTGGCATGGAATATCCATAATGAGCACTTCTTCAAGCGCAACAAGTATGTGAGCAACCTCAAGGTGCGTTATACATTCGGTAATCCAGGTAACCAGAATGTCGACGCCAAGCTTGCCAACAACGTTTATAATTACTACACCAGTTATCCCAACCCGTTTGGTCTTGCAGCCATGGTTTCGAAGTGGGGCAACAACGACCTGAAGTGGAAGCGCACGCAGACACACAACTTCGGTTTGAACGCACTTATGTTCAACAATCGCCTGTCGCTCACGCTCGACTACAACATACGCAAGTCAGACCCTGAACTCATCTCGGTAGAACAGCCTACGTCTACAGGTGTTTCGTCTATACCTATGAACATCGGTGCTACCGACAACCGTAGCTTCACCATAACCGTTGGTCTTGATGTCATCAAGCGCAAGGATTTCATATGGCGTTTGACAGCCAATATGCTGCACACCACAACCAAGTACTACAACATCGGCAACACACTTGAGAAGCTCAATGCTGACGGCCGTGCCTCGCAGTCGCTCATACGCTACTACGACGGAGCCAGCACCACAGCATTATGGGCAGTACGCTCACTTGGTATCGACCCGATGAGCGGTAATGAGATATTCCTCTACAAGGATGGTTCGTATTCGTACAAGTGGGATTCCAATCAGGAAGTCAAGGTTGGCGATACAACACCTGACGCACAGGGTAACTTCGGCACAACAATACGTTGGAAGGGATTCTCATTGGGCATGAACTTCCAGTATCGTGTAGGCGGACAGACAACACTCAGCACACTACTGTCGAAGGTAGAGAACATCAGCGACGAAGCTATAAAGTACAATCAGGACCGCCGTGCTTTGCACGACCGTTGGCAGAAGCCGGGCGACCGTGCCAAGTTCAAGCGCATCAACGACACCTCGACTACCAACATGTCAACCCGCTTCATCGCTACCGAGAACACGCTACAGTGTACCAGCATCTCGCTTGGCTATGAAGACACCACATCGCAGTGGCTCAAGATTGTAGGTCTGTCATCGTTCTACTGCCGCTTGTACACCAACAACATATTCCGTCTCTCCACCATCAAGGAAGAGCGCGGTCTTGACTATCCGTTCTCAAGAAGCGTTTCGGCTTCCATCGGACTTCGTTTCTAATCTCTAATTCAGACAACTATGAAAATTTTTAAGATAGTAAAACTCGGTCTTTTGTCGCTTGCCATCTGCGCTACGACAACATCGTGCAACGACTGGTTGCAAGTAGACACCGAAGACTCAATCATGGAAGGCTTGCTGTTTGAAAACGACGAGGGCTACATGTCGGCACTCAACGGCGTCTATTCGAAGATGAATGAGCTATACGGCTCTACACTCTCCATGGGAATGCTTGATGTCATGGCACAATATTATAATGTTGAGGCCAACTCCAACCATTCATTCTACAATTCGGCCGCATTCAAGTACGACCAGGCAGGTTTCAAGAGCACATCCAATTCGGTATGGACATCGCTCTATCTGTACATAGCCAACCTCAACACGTTGCTCAGCCACTGCGACGACTCAAATTCCAAGCTTTCCAAGCTCTACCGTCCGTATGTCAAGGGCGAGGCGTTGGCACTGCGTGCATTCTTCCATTTCGACCTGTTGCGACTCTACGGTCCGATATATTCGTCAGAGACAGAGAACACCATTGTGATGCCTTATCAGGAGACAACGTCGAAGGAGATACAGCCGCTGCTTTCTGCCAAGGACGTGGCAGCTAAGATAATGCGCGACCTCAACGAAGCTGAGGAATTGCTCAAGGAAGACCGTATACGCAAGGACGGTGTTATGAACGGCGACTCTGACGACCCTAACGACAAGACAGCATTCCGCTATCGCAACTTCCGTCTCAACTACTACGCCGTAAAGGCACTTAAGGCTCGCCTCTATCTGTGGCTTGGCGACAAGGAGAATGCCTACAACGAGGCCACCTCTATCATCAAGCTCAATAAGGATGAGGGCGTATTCCCATGGACAAAGAAGAACGCTGTGACCAGTACAAGCAATCCCGACCTTGTATTCTCGTCAGAAGTGATATTCTCGCTCTACAATCAGAGCCGCAAGACTCTATACGACGGAATGTTCAGTTCGAAGGGCGAGGTCAACAACATGCTAGTATTCAAGGGCTCGTCTATGGAAGACGGCAACCTCTTCTCGAAGCTCACTTACTTCTACGACGACTTCGGCGACCTTCGCCGCAACAACCAGTGGTCGGTAGAGACCATTAAGGTGAAGAGCGACAAGGAAGGCGAGGAAGACAAGAAGGAAGACATACTGTGCTTCAACAAGTATAAGGATGTGCAGGCTTCGTCATTCCGCTATATGATACCGCTCATACGTCTCAGCGAGGTTTACCTCATTGCTGCCGAATGTGCCAAGACCAATGAGGAAGCATTGGGATACATCAATGATATCCGTACGGCACGCAACTGTGTCAAGCTCGAACTCAAGGACGGTCAGGGCGACGACGCTGTCCAGGACTATATCTATCGCGAGTTTATGCGTGAGGAGATAGGTGAGGGTCAGATGTTCTTCTTCTACAAGCGCAAGGCTATGAAGCAGATGATGTCGGGCACAGAGTTCGGACAGAAAGGTTCTTACTGGAATCCTGATGAGAAGCCGCTTGAGGGTCAGTACAAGATGGATGTTAACAAATACGTATGGCCATTGCCTGAGGTTGAGGCCAACAAACGCTTAGTTTCTAAATAAGGAGGACAAACAATGAAGAAGAAGATATATTCAATACTGATGCTTGCCATGGCTCTTTTCTCTCTCACCGGTTGCGAAAAGGAGCTGATGGACTACGAGGGCATGGACTGTCTGTATTTTGACGTGCGTCGAGGACCGTCGTGGTTTAAACCCTACGAATGTGCACACTGGAACTACTCCGAGGTGACATTCGGCAATATCCTTTCCAATGATACCACCATTGCCGTCAAGATTTCGGCAACAGGATCTGCCAAGGATTTCGACCGTGCCTTCCAGGTGATAGTAACCAAGGACAGTACCGACCTTCAGGAGGGTGTAGAGTACGAGCCGCTGAAGCCTGAGTATACCATCAAGGCTGGCGAGACAAGCACATTCGTTGACGTCACGTTCCATCGCACCGAGCGTTTGAGCAACGATACGCTCAAGTTCCAGCTCCAGATTATCCCTAACGAATATTTCCACACTATGTTCGAGAATTATCTGGACTATCCCGGACCTTACGATGCTTCACTGCCTAAGGTAGAGTTCAACTACAATCCCAACGCTCGCTTCCACAACATGTTTGTCGACGACGTGCTCATCCAGCCAGATGGATGGATGGGCTCCGACGCCGGCGGCGGACTGTTCGGCAAGTTCTCCGACGTGAAATTCAGGTTCATGATGCAGGTCTCCGGCACCACCATCTTCGACTATACTCGCGAGAAAATGTCATCGGCACGTGCCACAGCCATCGGTCAGCAGGTAGCTGAGGAACTGGTGCGTCGCGCCCGTGCCAAGGACCCCGTAATTGATAAGGACGGCACTATGATGTGGGTGATGGCTGTGCAGAGCGGCAAGTATGGCAAGGATGCATGGACAGCGTTCACCAAACCAGAAGATTATCTAAAGAAACATGAAAATGACAAATAATATGAAAAAGACATATTGCTTACTATATATGCTTGGTTTGCTGGCATTCACGTCGTGTGTCGACGACGAGGGCTGCAACACCATGCGCGATATCAACGAGGCCAAGATAGAGGGCATTGAAGACAGCTACTACAAGGTGGCTGACGTAGAGAACCTTGAGATACCTGTCAAGGTGACCGGTACACTCTCGGGCGACGACCAGAACAGCTTCGACTATATGTGGTATCTGTGTGCTAAGGACATTGGTGGTACGCAGCACTCTCACACGGTTATAAGCAACGAGAAAGACCTGTCTTATCCTCTCACGGATATCCGTCCTGGCACTTATAGCATCTACTTCCGTGCCACCGACAAGGCCACCAAGCTCATCTACGAGAAGAACTGCCTGCTTAAGGTAATCAGCCCTTACGTACGTGGATTCTATCTGTATGGCGATAAGGAGGATGGCACTGTAGGCATCGACTTTGTCAGCATGCTTGAGGAGCGCGACACCACCGTCATAGCCGATATGTTTGAAAACACCCGTGGCATCAAGCATGCCAAGAATCTATTCTTTACGGGATGTACAGGAATGGGAGCTGACAAAGCTGATTTAGAGTATCTGTATGCTGTAACAGACGATAACTCTTATCCGCTCACTCATTCTTCATCAGAGTCGAAGATTGGGTTTGCCGATGTCAACTTCAACGAAATGGCATGGCCCACCATCAGCACTATAAAGAAGCCGCTGAAGGTGCTCGACATGTGGCCACACGCCTATGGCTCTGGCAACACTATGCGCTCGCGCACTTCGCGCTATGTCCTGACCGACCAAGCCATGTTCTTCGGTCCGCTCTATCAGGGCGAGAGCTATGGCAACCCTGCCAACTGCTATGTGCAGGGCGATGACAAACTTGTAGATATTGCGCCTTACGGATTCTATCCCGACAATTCGGGCTACACAAGTGCAGTATACTTCTTCGACCGCACCAACCACAAGTTTGTAAAACTTGCCTCCACCTACAGCGCCAATACCAATTTGGCATCAATCACCGATACTAAGGAGGGTGCCTTCTGGCTTGACCAGACCGAGTATACCCCCGTGCGCGACCTCGTATACGGCGAGAATGGTAAGGGCAACAATGGTGCCTCGTATGCCTTGATGAACGATGCCGACGGCAAGTACTATGTGTACATATTCCGTGCCGCCAGCGCCTACCAGTTCGTCAAGATGACATCCAAGAACATCGACCTCAGCGTAGCCACCGACTTCACCAAGGCAAGCCACTATGCCTTCTACTCTAATCAGTACGTGATACTCTACTCGGTAGGTAAAGACCTTTGGGCTTACAACTACAACTCGAACAAGGCACAGAAGCTTAAGACTTTCGATGGCGAGATTACCTACATGGCGTTCGATGTCCACTCCGACGACAATCCCGACGACATTATTGTAGCCACATGGTCGGATGCAGAGAAGGGCATCGTATACAAATACGAGATGGAGGACAGCCCCAACGAACTTAAGATTAACGAGAAGGACTATGCCACAAAGAACTATCCTTGGAAGACCAACCTGAAGGTGGTGAAGGTGGAATATCGCAACTGCTCTGACTAAACCATAAAACAAAGAATAGAAAAACAGAATATGAAAACAGCAAAACTAATGGCAAGCCTGCTCATCGGGCTTTGCACATTGCCTGCCGCAGCACAGACCGACTTCCGCCACATATCGTTCGACGAAGCCCTGCAGGCAGCCAAGAAGGAGAAGAAACACGTATTCATCGACTTCTACACCGACTGGTGCGGACCATGCAAGCGAATGTCGCGCGAGGTGTTCCCACAGAAGAGTGTGGGCGACTTTATGAATGCACGTTTCGTGTGCTTGAAACTCAACGCCGAGAAGGAAGGCGTTGAGCTGGCAAAGAAATATGGAGTAAAGGCTTATCCTACATATTATGTGATAGACGCCCAGGGCAAGCAGCTCATGACGGCAAGCGGCTCGATGCCTCCCGACGATTTCATAGCCAAGATAGAGTCTGGCCTCAATCCCGACCATTCGCCTGAGCGCATGAAGCAGCTGTATGCCGAGGGCAAGCGCACCCCAGACCTCATCAACAACTATGCGCTCTACCTCATGGAGCAGCGTAAGGAGGCAGAGGGCTTCAAGGTGATTGACGACTACTTCAACAGCCTCTCCGACAAGAAGCGACTCAGCGCCGACAACGCCTTCCTCTTCACACGCTACACTCTCAATCTTGACAACGACCGTGCACGCTTCATGGTGGCAAATCACGATCGCTTCGACAAGAAGGTGCAGGAGGCTATATACACACGCATACAGAATCTGTATCACAGCGCCCTCACTACCTACTTCTCGGGCTATCAGATGCGCGAGAAGAAGTACGTGGAGGCCGACTATCAGAAGCTTAAGAGCGAGATGCTCGCCATGCATCTCGACCAGAAGTATGAGTATGCGCCGATGTTCCGCCTCATTGAGAGTCGTGTAGCTGATGACGACAACACCTTCCTCAACAACTGCGACCGCGAGTATGACAATCTGAACCCTCGCGACCGCACGTTGCTCATACTTAATCTCACACGCCTCATTGAGCCTAAAGACCAGGCTATGAAGCAGAAACTCTCTACCTTCATCCGCTCGCGCCTTGCCAAGATGGACGGCAATACCATCTCGCTTGCCGGACGACTGCTCGACAGTATTGAGCAGGAGTAGGGGATTTTTAGTTGAGAATTGAGAGTTGAGAGTTAAGAGTTATGATATGTTTGTTGTTTATGCTTTAACAGAAAACTAAAGCTTTAAAGGAAATCATAATTCTCAACTCTCAACTCTCAATTCTCAACTCTCAATTCTCAACTCTCAATTTTCAACCTGGTTGATACAATATTTGTATTTTTTACCGCTCAAAACTGCTTGCTGAATCCACAACGAAATCTTTTGCTCAAAATTCGCGAGTTTTGAGCGTTTGTAGTTATTTTGTTTATAATCAGTGGATTATGCGGTTCTTTGTCGAAGCCAAAGAAATTTCATCACGTAAAATACCTCCCTTTCTTTTAAAATGTAGTCCTTTTGCACTCCAACTGTACTCCATTTGCATTGCAACTGTACTCCTTTTACACTCCAACTGTACTCCATTTGCAATACAAAGAAGCCTTAAATGGAGAATAGGGTGGTGTAGGATGCAGCAAAAAACATAAAAAACGACCTCTCAAATCTCTATAATCGATTTTTATTTTGTAACACTTTTTTACTGCTTGTACTATATTTGTCACCAGTATCATTTTGTTTAAAGTCACGAATTTTCATGAATTATTTATGAATATTCGTTCCTGAGAAATTCGTGAATGATTCGTGGCATTCATGACTCCTCTTTCTTTTTGTAATACTCCATATCGAAATAATTATGTGTAATATTTGGAGATAATCAAAGAAATGTATACCTATTAATGCCAAAAAGGATGATTGGACTAAAGCCTTGAAAGAAGAGCAGATGCTTTGGATGCAAGGATGGACACCAGATTCAGGAAAATCGGTGCTCAAGACTTATCAGTTTAATGGCATTCCTTTTATTATCCTTATAGATAAGGAAGGTAAGATTTATCGCAAGCATTTGCGTGGTGAGCAGATAAAGAAGGCTATTGACGATTGTCTTATGGGAAAAAAGTTTGATGAAAAGTAGATAAAATGTATATAAAATGTATATAAAATGTATATAAAATGTATATTCTTTGGATATAACTGAAGAAATGTCTATCTTTGGACTCCTTAAAATAGCTATGCTGAATCTTGAGGAATTTCAAATTTAAGTAAGTGATCTAAATTATTTATATATATCAGTACTAATATGGTTCATTTTCC
>ERZ859937.145-NODE-145-length-35757-cov-1.793513_pt1 | contig 35757 bp, 38 predicted proteins | sample MGYA00509985_ERZ859937 | MGnify/ENA primary metagenome ERZ859937 (study PRJEB30046, sample SAMN00715169) | human gut metagenome | study: EMG produced TPA metagenomics assembly of the A metagenome-wide association study of gut microbiota in type 2... | reverse complement strand
ATCATGTAAATATAAAGGCAACGACCGAGGAGTGGCTTGGTTTTACAGGCCGCGAGGAGGGGATTGCATCACAGGCAATCTGCTCACTTACAGGTCTTTATGAGGCAAGCGTGCAGGTCGGAGGCGGATGCAGCGGCTGTAGCGGCTGTCAGACTGATTGATTTGAATATATAGGGAAAACATGCTAAAATAAAAAGATAGTTATAAATCATCCAAAAGGAGATATAAATAATGGAGAACAATTTCAAGTTTTACAATACACTCACAAGACAGATTGATACTGTTGTTCCGCGTGTTGACGGCAAAATCGGCATGTATACATGTGGACCTACAGTTTACCATTTTGCACATATCGGAAATATCCGCTCATACATCATGGAGGATGTCTCGAGAAGGCACTTCGCTATGTGGGCTATGATGTAAAGCGTGTCATGAATATCACTGATGTGGGACATCTCTCAAGCGACGGAGATACCGGAGAGGACAAGATGCTAAAGGGCGCAAAGCGTGAGCATAAGAGCGTCATGGAGGTGGCAAAGGAGTACACGGACGCTTTTTTCAAGGATTTCACGGCTGTACACAACAGGATGCCTGATGTCGTAGAGCCTGCAACCAACTGTATTCCGGAGTTTATCCATATGGTGGAGGTGCTTATCGAGAAGGGCTATGCCTATTTTGCAGGAGGCAATGTATATTTCGATACATCAAAGCTTGATGATTATTTTGTGTTCTCTTCAGCAGTAGAGAAGGAACAGCTTCAGGTTGGAGTGCGAGATGATGTCGAGGAGGATGTAAACAAGAAGAATAAAAATGATTTCGTACTCTGGTTTACACAGTCTAAGTTTGAGGACCAGGCTCTTAAATGGGACAGCCCATGGGGCGTCGGATATCCGGGCTGGCATATAGAGTGCTCATGCATCAGCATGAAGCATCTCGGAGAGTACGTGGATATCCACTGTGGCGGTGTTGACAATATTTTCCCACATCACACCAATGAGATTGCACAGTCAGAGAGCTATCTGGGACACGACTGGTGCAAGTACTGGTTCCATGTCAATCACTTAAATGACAGAGCAGGCAAGATGAGCAAGTCGAAGGGTGCAATCCTCACAGTTTCGGTGCTTCAGGAGAAGGGCTACAATCCGCTTGCCTACAGATTCTTCTGCTTACAGTCACACTACAGAAAGCCTCTTGAGTTTTCATTTGATGCGCTCGACAATGCAGTTGCGGCATACAATAAGATTGCAAAGCGTGTGGCAGAGCTTAAGGATGAGGGTGATATAGATGAGACAGCTTTTGCTGACTTTAAGAAGAAATTTACTGATGCAGTTTCAAATGATCTGAATACATCAATGGCTATAACCATAGTGTATGATGTGCTTAAGGCTGATATCTCAGACAGGACAAAGCTTGCACTTATCGATGACTTTGAGCAGGTACTTGATCTGGGACTTAGGGAATCAGGAAAGGCATTACTTGAGGCATCGTCATCTGTAGACAGTGAGCTTGAGGCATTTATCAATGATAAAATTACAGAGCGTGCAGCCGCTAAAAAGGCAAAGGATTTTGCGACAGCCGATGCCATAAGAGATGAGCTTCTGGCAAAGGGTGTTGCCATAAAGGATACCAGAGAGGGAGTAAAATGGGAGCTTGTATAGTATGAAGATAGACTCATATATTAAGGAACAGTTTGGAATAAAGGATGTTGATATAAGGACATACTCGCCGCTTACACTTGCATATATCGGTGATGGCATATTTGATATTGTCATCCGCTCAGTTGTGGTGGGAAAGGGCAATACAAAGGCAAATCTGCTTCATAAGCACACAAGTAATATAGTAAAGGCGCATACGCAGGCTCTCATGATTGAGGCACTTTTACCTCATCTGACAGAGGAGGAGAGTGATGTGTATCACAGGGGACGCAATGCCAAGTCGCCTTCCATGGCAAAAAATGCTACAATGGCTGATTACAGGAAAGCTACAGGGCTTGAGGCGGTCATGGGCTATCTTTATCTGAAGGATGATTTTGAGAGGGTTGTCTCACTCACTAAGCTTGGAGTGGAGCTTTTAGGAATTGAAATATAGCACAAAATAAGAGGAAAATATGGATAACAACAATAAAGAAAAATTTCATGAGAATTATATAGAGGGCAGAAATGCTGTGCTGGAGGCTTTCCGTTCGGGAAAGACAATAGACAAGCTTTTTGTGCTTGACGGCTGTCAGGACGGACCAATAAAGTCAATCACAAGAGAGGCCAGAAAGCATGATGCAATCATAAACTATGTTGCAAAGGAAAGACTTGATCAGATGTCTGAGACAGGTAAGCATCAGGGTGTCATTGCAGTTTCAGCAGCATATGAGTATGCCGAGGTTTCGGACATACTGGAAAATGCTGAAAGAAAGGGCGAGCCGCCTTTTATCATCATACTTGACGGTATAGAGGATCCACACAATCTTGGCGCAATAATCCGTACCGCAAATCAGGCGGGTGCACATGGCATCATCATACCAAAAAGGCGTGCAGTGGGACTTACCCCTACAGTGGCAAAGACGTCTGCAGGTGCGATAAACTATACACCTGTTGCCAAGGTTACCAATATATCAAATACCATAAAGGAGCTTAAGGAAAAGGGTATGTGGTTTGTATGTGCTGATATGGGTGGCACTACCATGTATGACTTAAACCTCACAGGTCCTATAGGTCTTGTAATAGGCAATGAGGGTGACGGAGTCAGCAAGCTTGTAAAGGAAAACTGTGATATGACAGCTTCTATTCCTATGGTGGGCGATATTGACTCACTGAATGCATCGGTTGCGACAGGCGTGCTTGCATATGAGATAGTCAGACAGAGACTTAAGAGTGGAAAGTAGATTGCATGTCGCGAGATGAGTGGTGTGTATTATGAATTGTATATTTATAGAATAGGAAGCATATAGTGGAAGATTACAGCGCATATACGGATGAAGAGCTTATTATGAGGATTCATAATGACAAAAATGACCATGGTGACAACAATGAAATCATGGACTATATATTGGAAAAGTATAAGCCGCTTGTGCGTAAAAAGACGAATGCACTCTACCTGATAGGCGGTGAGAATGATGACCTTATTCAGGAGGGCATGATTGGCCTGTTTAAAGCGGTCAGAGACTATAAGAGCGACAAGGAAGCATCTTTCTACAGTTTTGCACAGCTATGCATCACAAGGCAGCTTAGCTCGGCGCTTGAGGCTTCAAACCGAAAGAAACATATGCCGCTTAACACATATATATCCTTTTCGCAGAGTGACAGTGATGGTACAGAGTTTGAGGAAATGCTGCAAGATGATATTGCAAGTCCTGAGCAGCTTCTCATAGAGAAGGAAAAATTTAAGGAATTCAAGGAACAATTGTGGAATAAACTGAGTAATATGGAGAAAAAAGTGCTACAATTGTATCTGGAAGGAAATAATTATACAACGATAGCGCATATGCTTGGAAAATCAGACAAATCAATTGACAATGCACTATCCCGTATCAGACAAAAGCTAAAAAGAAAGTAGGTGAAGCTTGTTATGGAGTTTTCAAGAATAGGTGAACACACTATAAAATGTGTTATTTCAGAAGAAGAAATATATGATCTGGGATATACAATGGATGAAATTATGAGCAATGGCGAGCGCACCCAGGAATTCATGAACCAGATATTTGACATGGCTTCAGAAGAGTTTGGAACTGATTTTAATTCGGGAATCAAGACTGTGAGAGCAGATTTTTTGGCGGATCACACACTTTCTCTGACATTTTCTGAACATCCTGCTACTGAGGGCATGATGGAGCATCTTAAAGATATCGTTATGGACTGCTTAATTCGCTGCCGGCTGAGGCTGCAGAGAATGAGAAAAATAAAAAAGGCAGGACAACTGCAAAAAAGCAGGATATGGTGTCTGTTGTAATGTTCATTTTTGAAAAATTTGATGTGGCTGTCAGATTTGCAAAGATGATTAAAGGACTGCCAATGCCATTCTCACAGCTTTTTAAGTTTGAGGGAGAGTACTTTATGAGCATGGATTTATCGGGCTATGATGAGCATGAGCTTGAAAAGATGTCTGTCATAGCAGATGAGTATGCAGATGATATCATTGCAGGGGCTGACAAAAGGGCTTTTCTTATGGAGCATGCAAAGGTTATTCTTGATGACAAGGCTATTGAGAGTCTTGCGCAGCTGTGAAGGTACTGAACAGTTACAAAAATATAATAAAAACAAGGTCTGTCAGCTATACTGACAGACCTTGTTTTGTATGTAAATATTATCCAAGTACTTTTCTGATTGACTCGATAACACGGTCAGCCTGAAATGGCTTAACGATAAAATCCTTGGCACCTGACTGGATAGCGTCAATAACCATAGACTGCTGTCCCATAGCAGAGCACATAACGCATGTAGCGTTTGGATCAGCTGCTTTAATTTCCTTTAAAGCCTGGATGCCATCCTTATTTGGCATAGTGATGTCAAGTGTTACAAGATCAGGCTTGAGCTCATTGTACTTTGCAACTGCCTCATTTCCGTCAGCAGCCTCGCCTGCAATCTCGAATCCACCCTTTGTAAGGATATCCTTCAGCATCATTCTCATAAATGCTGCATCATCAACTATTAAAATTCTAGCCATGTTGTTAAACCTCCTGTTTGATAATCTGTTTTACTATGCTTATTGGATACAACTGTAAGAGATCACTGTCTATTAAATCTCCAACAGTCAGCCTGAATGTCACCTTGACAATATCTGTTCCGTTACACAACTCGTCCGGTATATCAAAGGTCTTCTGATAACTTGAATTGATAAGCGGAAAACCTATGTCGGTTGGCTCGTTTAAGAGCGAAGACATTGATGTAGCTATTGTACCACACATCTGGTTCATAGCCTCCGATATGGCGGAAAGTGTGATTTCATCAAGTGTCATATCAGAAACATTACTTCCGTCGCCTCCCATCATGAGATTGGCAATAACCAATGCATCATTTAATTTTATAATAAGTAGGTTGGTTCCGTCAAGTCCTTTTGTGTAAGGAACCTTAATTAAAATTCGATCATCATGATCGAGAGCATCCTCTTTTTTCAAAACCTCTACAATCGGAGTCGTAATATTTGTCGGTTTTTGTAGAATCATGCTCAGTGTTGTGGCTGCATTGCCTATGCAGATATTGGCTAATTCGCCTATGATATCGGCATTTTCCCGAGATATATTTTGCATTATTTTATCCTCCATATGACTGTGGTACCTATTTCCTAACATATATTATATCAGAGTTTTTAAAAATATCAAAGGAAATGTTTAATTTTTTTGAATTTATGTTAAAATAGTTTCAAAAGGAGATTACAATATGGGTGAAACAGAATATTCAGAAGCATTAAAGCTGGGAAAAAAAGAATACAGGGCAAGGATAGCTAAAGGACAGTTTCCTTATCTGCCAGTGCTTGATGAAATCTTATCAGAGGCAGATATTAGACAGAGCAGAATATGGGGCTGGTCCAGGTGCCTTTGGATTTCGTTGTAGGAACAAGCACCATGGGCAGGACATATTCATTTGCGGCAAATTTTATGCCGATATTGGACTGGGAAACCGAATTTGCAGTGAAGTGGTCTAATCTGTCAGATGCACAGATGAATGAGGGAATCAGAGATCCAATCAAGGCATTTGAGTACATGAACAGGTATTATGTGCTTGAGGGCAATAAGAGGGTCAGTGTACTCAAGTACTTCAACGCCGTTTCGATTCCTGCAATTGTGACCAGAAAGATTCCAAAGCTGTCGGATGATTATGATGTGAGGCTTTATTATGAGTATATGAAGTTCAATGAAATCACGGGGCTTTGCTCGGTGGAGTTTACGAAGCTGGGCAATGCTGATAAGCTTCTTTCGCTTGTTGGAAAAGAGGGCAGATGGGATGATGAGACCAAGGAAAAATTTGCCAAGGTAATGTTTGATTTTTCAAAGGTCTATAATTTCCGCGGTGGTGACAGGCTGGACATTAAGCTGGGTGATGCTATTACAGTATTTATGGAGGTCTTTGGCATGGATGCCATGCTTGAGATGTCTGAGAATGATTACAACAAAAACGTCATCAATACATGGAAGGAGTTTGCAGCAGAAGGGGAAAAGCACAAGATAAATCTGGTGCTGGATCCGAAAAAGGTGCAGACCAAAAAGAGTCTGCTCAATTATCTTATTCCTCAGACCCAAAAGAAGCTCAAGGTTGTATTTTTATATCCGAGAGAGCCGAAAACATCTGCGTGGCTGTATTCGCATGAGCTTGGGCGTATGTATCTTGATGAAACCTTTTCAGACAAACTGGAGACAGAATATGTGGCAGGTGTGGATGAGAACAATGTGGAGCAGGTGCTTGAGGATATTATAAAGGCAGGTGCCGATATAATTTTTTGTGTGGGACCGCAGATGATGCCAAACAGCTTAAAGGTGGCTGTTGAGCATCCGGAGGTTTATATACTCAACTGTTCGCTGAATGCGCCTCATCCTTATATCAGAACATACTATGGACGTATGTATGAGGCAAAGTTTCTCGCAGGAATGATAGCAGGAGCTGTCACAGACAATGAAAGGGTTGCATATATTGCAGACTACCCGATATATGGCATGATTGCCAATATCAACGCGTTTGCTCTGGGAGTTGCAAGTGTGAATCCAAGGGCAAAGGTATATCTGGCATGGTCAAAGACAAAGGATTATGACAGGAATAAATTCCTTACAGAAAATGACCTGCATTATGTGTCGGATCAGGATATTATCACTCCGAATGACGCGTCCAGATATTTTGGTCTGTACAAGCTGCAGGATGGACAGGCATTAAACCTTGCCATGCCTATATGGAACTGGGGAGTGTTTTATGAGAAACTTTTGCAGAGCGTACTGGCAGGCTCCTACAAGGCTGAAGGACAGGAGCAGGTTAAGGCACTTAATTACTGGTGGGGCATGTCTGCAGGTGTTATTGACCTGATTTGTTCAAAGCATGTACCTTATGGAGTAAAGAGGCTTGCGGATCATTTAAAGAGCGATATCACAAAGGGCGAGGTTGTACCTTTCTTTGGACAGATATATGACCAGAAGGGAGAGCTTAAAAACAAAGGTGAGCACGAGATGAAACCGTCTGATATCATGAAAATGGACTGGCTTGTAGATAATGTTGTAGGTAGTATTCCGCCTATGAGTGAGTTTGTTGACAATGCAAAGATGGTGGTTGAACTAAAGGGTGTAGAGGAAAATAAACTGTAATGAAGATACTATTCTTAGCTGATGAAGAGTCGAAAATGTACTGGGAATACTTTAAGAAAGAGGATTTTAAAGGAATTGATATTATTGTATCATGTGGAGACTTAAACCCGAGCTATCTGTCCTTTCTGACAACGATGGTTGGAGTCCCTCTTTTGTATGTGCATGGCAATCACGATGACAAATACAATGTAAAGCCGCCGGAAGGCTGCATATGCATTGAGGATGAGATTTACGAATATGAGGGTGTACGGTTTCTTGGCCTGGGAGGCTCAAACCGTTATAAACCGGGAGAAAATCAGTATACTCAGAAGGAGATGACAAAGCGTGTTAAGAAGCTGTGGTGGAAGCTTAAACGTAAAAACGGCTTTGATGTGCTTGTCACCCATTCGCCGGCAAAGGGACTGCATGATGGTGAGGATACATGTCATACAGGCTTTGATGTGTTTAACAGGCTTATTGAGCAGTATAAGCCAAGGTATTTTGTGCATGGACATGTTCATATGAGTTACGGCAGGCAGTTTGTCAGGCTTGACAAGGTGGGAGAAACTACTGTTATCAATGCATACGAGAAATATATTGTTGAAATATAGAATATTTCTGCCGGATTAAGAGTTTGTTTGTAAATATTTACCAAGTTTAAGAAAATATTTATCACATGGCTATATTTAGGACACAATTAAGTGTTACTATAATATCATCAAAAGGAGCTGTTGTATTTCAACTATGTGTTGGGGTACACTCAGTTCCGACTAAAAATTATTCATGTGCACAGAATTGACGTCGCATATGCTTTTCCTCATATACATTGAATGCCACAGGCTTTATGTCTGTGGCATTCAATATATAAAATAACTATTTCTTTAAATAAGCTGATGACGGGAATTGAACCCGTGACCCCTTCCTTACCAAGGAAGTGCTCTACCTCTGAGCCACATCAGCAACTATCAGCTTGCTAAGTTTACTATATACATCAGCATTTGTCAAGCCACTTTGAATTAAAATATAATTTTATGTGAGTCAGAATACAATTTATTATGAATTATAGTATGCCATAACCTTTGCTACATAGTTCTGAGTTTCTTTAAATGGCGGAATGCCACCATATTTGGCTACGTTGCCGGTGCCTGCATTGTAGGCAGCTAAGGCCAGTGATTTGTCACCATTATACTGGGTGAGCTTTTCGCTTATGTACCTGGCGCCACCCATGATATTCTGGTATGGGTCGTAGGCGTTTGTGACACCAAGTGAGGCAGCAGTCTGTGGCATGAGCTGCATGATACCCATGGCACCTGAACGGCTGGTGCACTCTGTGGAGAAGTCAGACTCGCACTTGGCGATAGCCTTAAGGAATTTGGCATCCACACCGTATTTTGAGGCAGCCTCATTAAAAATTGCATCAAGATCGGCAGAGCATGACAAACCGGAAGCTTCGAGTTTTACGGAGCTGCTGCTAATTCCTGAGGCTCCGGAAGCTGCTGCATTATATGTATTTGTATCTGAGCTGATGCCGGCTGGAGAACCGGAATAAGCAGCTGTATTATTAACTGCGGCAGAAGGAGAAACTGTATTACGGCAAAGCTCGATATTTATACCATTTTGATCAAAGAACCTCTGTACAAGCGACATATCAACTGAGCCACCGTTACTTTGGGCAATCAGTCTGTCAATGGCAACAGCAGCTTCAGCCATTTTTGCATCGTCAAGCACCTGATCAAAATCAGCACCGGTGCTATTGACAGCGGAGCTGCTATTGGAAGGAATGTTATCACCGGTTACAGCAACCTGACCGGTAGTTATATTATTTTTTGGTGTATTATCAATATACTGAAGTACTTTAATGTTCATTTTCCTGTTTCCCTTTATATCTTAATTTAAATAGTTATATCAGTTTTGAATAGTTATATCAACTATACTTAAAAAAGTAAAGACATTTACCTAATGAGAAATTATACCATAAAAATTCTTGAAAATATACCCATTTTGTTGTAGCATATGTTTTAGTACACTTTACTATGTAAAAGTTAGGAGATAAACATGAAAAAGACACCATTTGTGACAAAACAACAGGTAGAGGAGATTGTTAAACAATTTCCTACACCATTTCATTTATATGACGAGGCTGGCATCCGTGCCAACGCGCAGGCTGTAAAGGATGCATTTGCATGGAATCCGGGTTTTAGAGAGTATTTTGCTGTAAAGGCTACCCCAAACCCATACCTGCTCAAGATTTTAAAGGATTATGACATGGGCTGTGACTGCTCATCATACACAGAGCTTATGCTTGCAAAGTCATGCGGCTTCGACGGAGAGCATATCATGTTTTCATCAAATGATACACCGGCAGAGGAATTTGCATATGCAGACAAGCTTGGTGCTATCATCAATCTCGATGATTTCACACATATTGATTTTTTGGAGGAAACAATCGGACATATTCCGGAGACAATAAGCTGCAGATATAATCCGGGCGGAGTGTTCACACTGTCAAACGGTATCATGGACAATCCGGGAGACTCCAAGTATGGAATGACAAAGGAACAGCTTTTTGAGGCATTCAAAATTCTTAAGTCAAAAGGCGCTAAATACTTTGGCGTGCATGCATTCCTGGCAAGCAATACAGTAACCAACGAGTATTATCCACAGCTTGCAAAGGAGCTTTTTGAGCTGGTTGTTGAGCTTAAAAATGAGACCGGCTGCGATATTAGATTTGTAAATCTTTCAGGTGGAGTTGGCGTGGCTTATAAGCCGGATCAGACACCAAACGATATATCAGTTATCGGCGCCGGTGTACATAAGGTGTACGATGAGGTTTTGGTACCGGCAGGAATGGGCGATGTGGCTATTTACACAGAGATGGGACGTTTTATGATGGCTCCGTATGGCTGTCTTGTGACAAAGGCTATCCATGAGAAGCATATCTACAAGGAGTATATAGGAGTAGATGCGTGTGCGGCAAACCTTATGAGACCGGCTATTTACGGCTCATACCATCATATCACAGTGCTCGGCAAGGAGGATGCACCTTGTGACCATACATATGATGTGGTAGGCTCACTCTGTGAGAACTGTGACAAGTTTGCAATTGACAGACAGCTTCCGAAGATTGATATGGGAGACTATCTGGTAATCCATGATACAGGAGCACACGGCTTCTCAATGGGCTACAATTACAACGGACGACTTCGCTCAGCAGAGATATTGCTCGAAAGCAATGGAGAGGCAAAACTCATCAGAAGAGCAGAAACTCCGGCAGACTACTTTGCAACCTTTGACTGCTTTGATGATATTAAAATAACAGAGTAATCTGCTAGCGCACCTTGCAGAGCACGTGTCCGAATTTTATCCATTTGCTCATATCATCAACATTATCGCTGTCGACATAAAAGGTCTCACCGTAATTGTTGATTGGTGTGAGCTCACATGGGTTTTTCTGATGCAGTTTTCTGATGTATGCACGCTTGTTCTGTGCGTTGATAAAGATACCGGTATCGCCGTCGCGGATTGGGTTTCGACTGATTAGAAGTATATCGCCTTTATTATATACAGGATGTAGATGATTGCTTGTGATGCGGATTCCGATGTGAAGGGCATCACCGAAGGCTTTTCTGTAATTTGAAACATCAAGCTTTTCGACATTGTAGGAGTCCAAAATCATGCCGTCGGTCATATTGCCTGTCGGGATGAGGACGGAAATCAGATCTTCCGTATGACAGCTTTCATCCTTGTAGGCAGATAGCGCAAGCTCAGTGTCTATAATCGAGTTTATAAGTATGCGCTGGCTTTTGGAAAGCTTTTTGATGCGCTTTACAAGGTTTATTACATCATCATTGAAGCCTGTTAGTTCGCAGGAAAACCGTCCTGTCAGCTTGTATATCAGGTAAGCGGTGTAGACGTCTATACGAGAGGATTCTCCGTTTGCTATTCGCTTGTAGGTGGAGAGTGACATATCAAGTGCTTTTGCAAACTGTGCCTGGGACATACCAAGCTTTATGCGTTCGCGCTCAATATTTGTCGATATGTTATTTACTATTTCAAGTCGGTTCATTTATGAGCTAATCTCCTTCTTTTTAAAAAAATAAACTCCAAATTTGGTCAAGTATTGACATGCGCAATACACTATAATGGTTATTGTTGAAACATAAATAAATATATAAGAAACGTCAATTACTGTCAAATTAGAATGTTTGTTATATAAAAAGGGAGGTGTCCTGAAACTTAATTAGTGTAAGCTGAATGCAGCTTACACTTTTTTTATTTAAACAAATGCAGCTTTATTTATAATAAATATCAAAAAACTTTTTTGAAATAAATGTGTCTGAGGCATTGATTAGAACACCGCTAATTGGTACAATGTTTTATTATATACAAAAGAGTAGGTGAATATATGTCGCTAAGTTTCAGAAAGTGGCGGGAAATGGCGCTGACTGACTACCCGGTAGTGAGTGATAAATACTACAAGAAGGTGTACGAAAACATAGCCACAGATCCGCAGACAGGGGAGAGTATACTTGTACAGCTTACATTGCAGGGAGTTTTGGATAAGTGCGAGGGTACTAATTTTGAGGAGCCAATCAGAAAGTGCATTATGAAGTGTGTATACACGGGCTGTAAGCTTGAAAAGGAAATAAATAAGGTGATGAATCAGTATTACGAGGTCTAGATATAAATGAATGATATAGCAATTGATAAAGAACACTTACATTATTTGGAACAGCTGTCGGAGATGTATCCTACAATAGGCAAGGCATCATCTGAGATTATCAATCTGCAGGCTATTTTAAACCTGCCAAAGGGCACAGAGCACTTTGTATCTGATGTGCATGGTGAGTATGAAGCCTTTTCCCATGTGCTGAAAAATGGTTCTGGGGCTGTAAGAAAGAAGATAGATGATGTATTTGGTCTGGCGATGAACAAGGCTGACAAGGCTGCGCTTGCCACACTCATCTACTATCCAAGGGAAAAGATGGAGCTTATTAAGCAGGACGAGCCGGATATGGATTCGTGGTATAAGACGACTCTTTATAAGCTGATAGAGGTGTGCAAGACCGTTTCATCAAAGTATACGCGCTCAAAGGTGAGAAAAGCTTTGCCGGAGGAGTATGCATATGTTATAGAGGAGCTCATCACAGAAAAGCCGGAGGTGTTAAACAAGGAGGCTTACTACGAGTCAATCATCAATACAACAGTGGAGCTGGGCACTGCGGAGGAGTTTATAGTGGTGCTTTCCGAGCTTATTCAGAGACTTGCTGTTGACCATCTGCATGTGCTTGGTGATATATATGACAGGGGAGCGGGGCCACATCTGATAATGGACAGGCTGTGCAGATATCACTCGCTGGATATACAGTGGGGCAATCACGATATTATCTGGATGGGGGCAGCAGCAGGAAATCCTGCATGTATTGCAACTGTTGTCAGAAACAGTATCAGATATGGTAATCTGGACGTGGTCGAGGAGGGCTATGGCATAAATATGCTTCCGCTTGCTACGTTTGCACTGAAGGCTTACAAGGATGACCCATGCACCAGATTTGTGTTTAAGGTGGCTCCAAGTGGTGCAGATAATATGGAGAGTGATCTGATAAAGAAGATGCACAAGGCCATTGCCATCATACGTTTCAAGCTGGAGGGACAGCTCATTAAGAAGTGGCCTGAGTATGGCATGAAGGAACGATTGCTTTTGGAACATATTGATTATGAACAGGGCACTATAGAGCTTGAGGGCAGAACTTATAAGCTTCTTGATACAAGCTTTCCGACAATTGACCCGGCTGATCCTTACAGGCTGACAGAGGGGGAAGAGGAAGTCATACAGAGGCTCAGGAGCTCGTTTATTCATTGCGAGAAGCTTAAAAACCACGTTGGGCTGCTGCTTAAAAGAGGCAGCATGTACAAGGTATATAATGGCAATCTGCTTTTCCACGGCTGCATCCCGATGGAGGAGGACGGAAGCTTCGCAAAGGTAAATATCTACGGCAAAGAGTATAGTGGCAAGGCTTTGTTTGATATACTGGAGACTTACGTCAGAAAGGCTTTTTTCTCGGATGACAGGCTGGAAAGACAAAAGGGCAGCGATATCATGTGGTACATATGGACAGCACCATATTCTCCGCTTTATGGCAGAAATAAGATGGCTACGTTTGAGAGATATTTTATAGATGACGATGACATGCAAATAGAAAAGAAAAACTTTTATTATGACTATATAAACAAACCTGAGTGTGCGCAGCGTATACTCGAGGAGTTTGGTTTGCATGATAAAAGAGACCATATCATAAACGGACATGTTCCTGTGCACAGATTAAGAGGTGAAAGCCCTGTGAAGTGCGACGGAAGAGTGATAGTCATAGATGGTGGTTTTTCAAAGGCGTACCGCAGGCGGACAGGCATCGCGGGATATACCCTGATTTACAATTCATATGGGCTGACATTGACAGCACATGAGCCGTTTGAATCACCGGAGACGGCAGTAAGGGATGAGAGGGATATCGTATCAAGGCGTGAGGCTGTAGAGGTACTTGATAAGAGAATACTTGTCGGAGATACGGATGCCGGAATAAAGATGAAGGAAAAGATAGCTGATCTAAAGCATCTCATTGCGGCATATCGTTCGGGTGAGATTGCAGAGCGCGATGATTAGAAAGAGGGAATATGATGTATGTAGTTGATGGGTTTGAGTTTCAGACAAAGGAAGAGGCAAGGCAGGCTAAAAAAGAAAGTGACGGAATACGATATATAAAGGATCAGACTGATATGTCTGACCCGGATACGGTATACAAGCTGTATTTAAGGCTTAACAAGCCGGGGTATTTTTTTACTCCTGTAGGGCTATCGTTTCTTGTTGAACTGCAGGAATATCTGCATACAATCCCATATATCAAGAATGAGGATATCCGTCCGATTTATATTCCTGAGGATAAAAAAGCGGTTGTCGAGGTAAAAAAACAGACGGAAGGCTATAAGAAAAAGTTCCATGTGGCATTGTTTTTTACTATTGTATTATCGGCTGCCATAGTAACTATGTTTGGCATCACATATGTGAGTGGACACAGTCCGTATGTGGTGGACTACGAGAATGAGCTGATAGACAAATATGAAAACTGGCAGAAGGAGCTTGAAAAAAGGGAAAAAGCAGTAGAAGAGAGGGAAAAAGCACTGGATGAAAGGCAGGATGCAACAGAGTGGACAAAATAAAGATACTGGTGGTAGATGACGAGAGCAGAATGAGAAAGCTCGTGCATGATTTCCTTGCAAGGGAAGGGTACGAGGTACTGAGGCCGGAGACGGCGAGGAGGCACTTGATATATTTTATCAGCAGAAGGACATAGCACTGCTGGTGCTCGATATAATGATGCCAAGGATAAATGGCTTTGAGGTATGCCGTGAAATCAGACAGACTTCAAAGGTGCCGATTATTATGCTTACAGCTAAGGGCGATGAGCGTGATGAATTAAACGGCTTTGACATTGGTGCTGATGAGTACATTTCAAAGCCATTTTCTCCAAAGATACTGGTGGCCAGGGTAAATGCTCTCCTTCGCAGGGCGAATAAACTGGGCAAGGAGGCAGTAATAAGCGAGGCCGGTGGTATTGTTATGGACAAGACGGCGCACACTGTAGCTATTGATGGCAGGAATATTGAACTTTCGGTAAAGGAATTTGAGCTTTTGGATTACTTTATGAGCAATCAGGGGATTGCTCTTACCAGGGAGCGCATACTTGATAGTGTGTGGAGCTATGATTATTTTGGCGATGCGAGGACTATTGATACACATGTGAAGAAATTAAGAAGCAAGATGGGCGCTAAAGGCGACTATATAAAGACTGTCTGGGGTGTGGGATATAAGTTCGAGATACAGTAAGTGTTAAGCTTAGGACTAATGGATTCGGGATAAGAGGTGTCACCATGAAAAAGAAAAAAACGCTATCCACGCAGCTTACGTTTGTGATTTCATTCATTGTACTTCTGATAGTAGGCGTGTTCTGGATGGCTAATAACACACTGCTGGAAAAGTATTATGTATATAACAAGGAAAAAGAGATGCTTGCGGTATACAAAATGGTGGACCTGGCTGCAAAAAATGATAAACTTTCAGATGATACGTTTGCTGTAGCATTTGAAAAGAAATGCGTTGGCGCCAATATAGATGCGGTTGTGTTCAACAAATACGGTAAGGTCATCATTGAGGGAACCACTGACAATCAGGAAATATTCCAGCTGCTTTTGGAGGCAAGCATGTCGTCGTATTCGGCAGACTACAACAACCTGAATATGACAAGGCAGAAGGATAAAAGGCTGGGGACAGAGTATATCATCATAAATAACAGACTGATTGACGGTAACTTTGTATACATGAAGACACCGCTTGAGAGCATTAAGGAGAGCGTGTCTATATCGAACCGCTTTTTTGCAATAGGCACAGTGGCTGCTATTGTTGTGGGAGTGTTTATGGCATATATTGTTGCTCGCAACATGACCAGGCCGATAAGAAATATGACTGAGCTGTCGACAAGGATGGCGAAGCTTGATTTTGATGCGAAGTACATTGATACGGAAAACAGTGCAAAGGAGCTTTATGTGCTTGGTGAGCATATGAATGAGCTGTCGCAGACACTTGAGCAGACCATCACAAGACTAAAGGTGGCAAACAATGAATTACAGCGTGATATAAAGAAAAAAGAAGAGATTGATGAGATGAGAAAGGAGTTTTTGTCAAATGTGTCACATGAGTTAAAAACTCCGCTTGCTCTGATCTCAGGCTATGCTGAGGGGCTCAAAGAGGTCGTAAATGACGATGAGGAGAGCCGTAACTTCTACTGTGATGTCATCATGGACGAGACTGACAAGATGAACCGCATGGTTATGAAGCTTTTATCTCTCAATCATCTGGAGGATGGCAGTGATGTGCTTGAGATGACGAGGTTTGATCTGACACCGCTTGTCAGAGGGGTTATAGACTCATCTAAGCTTCTGGCACAGAAAAATGAGGCTGCAATTGAGTTTGACCGCACCGATTCCGTATATGTGAGCGGTGATATATACAAGATTGAAGAGGTTGTGACAAACTATATCAGCAATGCGATAAATCACTGCACAAGAGGTGGTACTATCACTGTATCATACAGCATGTACAGTGACCGTGTGAGGGTCAGTGTGTTTAACACGGGAGAGCCGATACCTGATAAGGATATAGAAAATATATGGAATAAGTTCTATAAGGTGGATAAGGCCAGAACAAGGGAATATGGCGGAAGCGGCATAGGACTGTCTATAGTAAAGGCAATTATGGAACTGCATCACAGAGGGTATGGTGTCATAAATCACAAGGATGGTGTAGAATTCTGGTTTGAACTTGAGTTATTTATTGCAAACAATCAATAAATGTGTTACTATATGTATTATTAGGATAAAAGTCATAGAATAAGAATGGGTTTATTGCAATGATGGGAAGAAATATAAAAATGGCAGCTGTGGCATTTACAGCAATTATAACGTTGACAGGCTGCGGAACAAAATTATATGATATGACTGATGAGGAACAAGGCCTTATCGCTAATTATTCAGCATATGTTGTTGCAAAACACAATATATACCAGCAGGATGGCATGACTAACGCTACGGAGAAACGTGGGGATATGGAGGATGCTGACGACACTGAGAAAGTGGACGAGGCGTCACCTGATAATTCACTTTCGCAGGATAATAAGACATCTGAAGCTGGAAATGATAAGAGCAGCAATTCGCAGAAAGAGCCTTCTGCCACGCAGGAAAAGAAGGTGTCACTTGCCGAGGCAACAGGCTACGGCAGCCTTGAAATTACATATGATGGAGTAAACGAGTCAGATGTGTACAATGAGGGCTCATACTATTCTATAACGGCAGGAAGCGGTAATACTTTTGCGGTTATGAAATTCACTCTTAAAAATCCGACAGACGAGGATATAAATGTTGATATGTTTGGCAATGCCAGGACATATAAAGCAACTTTCCCCGATGGAAAGGAATACACGGCTGAGGGCACATTCCTTACATATTCCCTTAATACTTTTCAGGGAACCGTAAAGGCGCACGATGCGGTTGATGTGGTGCTGCTTTTCAAGATACCTCAGGGTACGGCATGTGACAATATTAAGATGTCGGTTATAAAAGATAACGAAAAAAGTTTGATTGAATTATAAAACATATGATATACTTAGATTACTAAGAGGTGGAGGTTGTATTATGGATACGAACATATTATTGGAGTCAGGAACAAACGAGCTTGAAGTGCTTGAATTCACGTTGGGAGACAATCACTACGGAATCAATGTCGCAAAGATCAGAGAGATTTTGCAATATATGCCGGTCACTCCTGTTCCGAATACTCATCCGAGTGTTGAGGGAATATTTATGCCACGTGACACAATGATTACGGTTATCAATTTAAAGAATTGTCTTAATCTGCCACAGACGGATGAAAAGGGTTTATTTATCATTACGAATTTTAACAAACTCAATGTGGCATTTCATGTAGATCAGGTTATCGGTATACACCGCGTATCGTGGGAGAATATCATAAAGCCTGACGAGACACTGACGGGCGAGCATGGCAGCACTGCTACAGGTGTTATCAAAATGGATGACAGGCTTATAGTTATCCTTGATTTTGAGGCTATAGTTGCTTCTATTAGTCCACAGACAGGACTTAGGGTTAATGATATCGATGAGATGGAGGCAAGAGATAGGAGTGATGCTACAATTCTTATCGCAGAGGATTCGGCTTTATTGTCAAAGCTCATCACCGAGTGCCTAAGAAGTCGGGATATACCAATCTCATAGTGGAAGAGAATGGTCAGGAGGCCTGGGATGTGATAGAGGCTATGCAGGCAAAGGGCGATATTACAAAGCATCTTGACTGCATTATAACTGATATTGAGATGCCACTCATGGATGGACACAGACTCACAAAGCTTGTAAAATCAGATGCAGAGCTTAGAGATATACCGGTTATCATATTCTCTTCACTGGTAAATGAAGAGATGAGGAAAAAGGGTGAACAGCTTGGAGCAGACGCACAGCTTACAAAGCCTGAAATCGGAAAGCTTGTAGAGGCGATTGACAAGCTGATTGATAAAGCATAATATATTTAGATACAAGGGGTGTGGCTTGTTTAGCTGCACCCTTTAATGGATTATAGATGGAGAATACTAATGAGCGATAAATCGACAGAAAACTATCTGGACAATTTGCTGGATTCAATGAATAAGCTGCAGGATACAGATACGAAGATGTCTGGGGCTGATCAGGATGAATTCCTCAAAAAGTTTGAGGACGAGCTTGAAAATGAGACATATGATGAGTATCTGTCGAACTTTGAAAAGGAACTTGAGAGGGAAAATGAGCAGGCCAAGGGTCAGGCTCTTAATGTACAGACTCCGGCTCCTGATGACAAGGATGCTTCACTTGATGATATGCTCACTGAGTTTGACCGCAGGATGAAGGAACAGGAGACTCAGGGAGATAAACAGGAAAACAAAGCAGACAATAATCTAAGCGATGCGGTATTTAATTTTACACCGGCAGATTCTGGGATAGAGATGATGGATGCAAACATGCCGGAAATGGCTGAGAATCCCAAACAGGAGGAGACTCCGGAGAGTATAATAACAAATGAACCTCAGATGGTTGAAGAAATAGGAGAGCCGGATTTGGCAGGAAATGCATCAAAGGATATACTTGACATACTGGGTAGTGATGGTCTGGATAATATCGGTGATCTGCTTGAAGGAAAAACCGGTGAGACAGGGGCTGATATAGATGATTATGCAAGCAGCCAGATGAAAGTGCACGAGACGGCTGATGCAGCAGTTGATGCACAAGATACTGAAAAAAAGAGCCTTTTAAAAAGAATAATATCATTTTTTACAAAAGAGCCGCAGTCAGATGATGTCACAGATATACAGAGCACAGCAGAAGGTGCAGAAACTGACGCAAAGACACTCTCAGGTGAGAATAAGCAGATACTTGAAGCGCTGGATGCTGACGGAGAGCTAAACGAAGCCACAGATAAGCCAAAGAAGGGCAAAAAGCCTAAAAAAGAAAAGAAGCCAAAAAAACCTAAAAAAGAAAAAAAGCCAAAGGCTCCAAAGGAAAAGAAGGAACGCATTGGATGGGAGAAGGGACCTAAGCTTCCTAAGGGACCTGTTATAGTAATCTGGGTATTTGTTATGTCGATAGTTGTGTTTGTTCTCATATGCACCTTTTTGCTCGGAAACAACTCCAAAGTGACTGATGCTCAGAATACGTACAATCAGGCAATAGCTGATCTGGGACAGAATAAAGCTGATTCAATAGAACTGTATACAAAGGCCTACAGCAGGCTGAGCGGCTTGAAGCTTTCGGGTGACGATAAGCAGTTGTACAATAAGCTGTCGGTGCTTGCATCAGTGTCAGGTAAGTATGATGCCTATAAGAGCTTTAGCGATTCAGGCTATGTAACCATGGCAGCGGATTCCTTAGTATGTGCGGCAGGACGATGTGCTGTAAATGCAGACAATGCAAAGGAATACGGATGTGAGCTGCAGCTTGAGCAGCTTAAAAACATTATTTCTGATACCCTGAGCAGTCAGTATGGCTTATCATATGATGATGCCATTGCTCTATATAATATAGATGATAGAGATGACTATACACTGGCACTGACACAGAAATTAAATGAATTAGGCATTAAAGAGGAGACAAAATGATATGATTGCAATCATCGATTATGGAGCAGGCAACCTGCGAAGTGTGGAAAAGGCTCTTACAGCTATAGGCGAGGAGAGTATTGTGACCAGAGACAGGCATGAGATTTTAAATGCCGATAAGGTAATACTTCCCGGAGTCGGAGCTTTTGGAGATGCAATGAATTCGCTTAAAAAATACGAGCTGGACAAGGTGATTCACGAGGTTTGTGACATGGACAAGCCATTTCTTGGCATATGCCTGGGACTTCAGCTATTATTTGAGGGAAGCGATGAGAGTCAGGGCGTTGAGGGGCTTCATGTGCTTGACGGACAGATACTTCGCATACCAGATAAGGAAGGACTTAAAATACCTCACATAGGCTGGAATTCACTTGATTTACAGAACAATGGAAGGCTGTTTAAAGGTCTTTCAGAGCATCCGTATGTATATTTTGTGCATTCGTACTATCTGAAAGCCGCTGATGAAGCAATTGTCACAGCAACGACAGAGTACAGCACACACATTCATGCGTCTGTAGAGAAAAACAATGTGTTCGCCTGCCAGTTCCATCCGGAAAAGAGCAGCACAGTCGGACTTTCGATACTTAAAAATTTTGCAGGGATAGGTGAGGCATAATATGTTTACGAAGAGAATAATCCCATGTCTGGATGTGAATAACGGACGTGTTGTGAAGGGCATAAACTTTGTCAATTTAAGAGATGCAGGTGACCCGGTTGAGATTGCGGCTGCTTATGATAAGGCAGGTGCAGATGAGGTGGTTTTTCTGGATATTACGGCGTCAAGCGACAACAGAAATACTGTTGTGGATATGGTCAGAAAGGTCGCTGAAAAGGTGTTTATACCGTTCACGGTGGGCGGTGGCATCAGAACAGTCGATGATTTTAAGGCACTGCTTAGAGAGGGTGCGGACAAGATTTCAATAAATTCAAGTGCTATAAATACCCCTCGGCTCATAAGTGATGCGGCTGACAAGTTTGGCAGTCAGTGTGTGGTTGTGGCAATCGATGCAAGACGTCGTGCTGATGGAAGCGGCTGGAATGTATACAAGAACGGAGGACGCATAGATACAGGTCTTGATGCCATTGAGTGGGCTGTTAAGGCAAATGAGCTTGGAGCAGGAGAGATACTTCTTACAAGCATGGATTGTGACGGCACAAAGGATGGCTACGATATCGAGCTTACAAGGCTTATTGCCGATAATGTTTCTGTTCCGGTTATCGCATCGGGCGGTGCAGGCACAAAGGAGCATTTTTACGAGGCTCTGACAGAAGGAAAAGCGGACGCAGCGCTTGCAGCTTCACTTTTCCACTACAAGGAGCTTGAAATTATGGATTTAAAGAATTATCTGGCAGATAAAGGTGTGTCAGTCAGAAGATAGGCGGGAGATAAAGATTATGAGTATGCTTGACGGCGAGTGGGCAAAGGCTGTGGGAGCCGAGTTTAAAAAACCGTATTACAGGGATTTGTACAATTTTGTAAGAGATGAATATGCCACACATGTGGTATATCCTCCGGCAGATGACATATTTAATGCCATGCATTTTACGCCACTTGACAAGGTGAAGGTGCTCATCCTCGGACAGGATCCGTACCACAATGTCAATCAGGCGCATGGATTGTCGTTTTCAGTGCTTCCGTCTCAGAAGGATATTCCACCATCACTGCAGAATATCTACAAGGAACTGCACGACGATTTAGGGTGTGATATCCCCAATAACGGATACCTGAAGAAATGGGCTGATCAGGGAGTTTTGCTATTGAATACGGTGCTCACTGTCAGGGCTCATCAGGCAAACTCGCATCAGGGACACGGCTGGGAGAAGTTCACGGATGCAATCATAGAGGCTGTAAATGAGCAGGACAGACCTATAGTATATATGCTCTGGGGACGTCCGGCGCAGTCGAAGATTCCTATGCTTACAAATCCAAAGCATCTGATATTGACAGCACCGCATCCAAGCCCGCTGTCGGCTTACAGAGGCTTTTTTGGCTGTAAGCATTTTAGTAAAGCCAATGAGTTTCTTAAGGAGCATGGAGTGGAGCCTGTTGACTGGCAGATAGAGGATATATAAAGGACGACAATACCGGCTCATATGTTAGTAATACCGGGCTGGGTAATACCGGCAGATATTATCTTGACATAAATTGGAAAAGCGTCTATATTAAAAATATATAGAAGGTAACGGATTACATGATTATCAAAGGAGTGATATTATGAGAGGAATAGGAATGTGGGATTCGTCATCCATATCCACATTGTTTTCAGGCTTTAGCAGCAGTAGAAGCAGCAATGCAGCGTCGTCTTTTATTGCCAATATGGATATGACTACATATAGTGGCATTAGAAGTGGCAGCTATTTCAAACTTCTCAAGTCATATTATGGAAATAACCTTAATTCAAAGGCCCAGTCTCTTGTCTCATCATCTGTTTCTACATCTAAGGATTCAGCGAAGACACTTGCGTCCATTGAGTCGGAGTCAGAGGACATGGTAAAGTCGGCGCAGGCTCTTTACAAAAACAGCCGCAAGGACGATACAGATGCTACGTACAAGAAGGTGTCAGCTTTTGTGTCTGATTACAACAGCCTCATTAATGCTGCGGATGATTCCGAGACAAAGCAGATTTCGAGAAATCTTGAGTCTATGAAGTCACTTACAGATATCAATTCAAAGTCGCTTGCGAAGGTGGGAATCACAGTGGATTCCAAGTCCGGCAAGCTGTCTGTTGACGAGGATACATTTAAAAAGGCTGATTCGACTAAGGTTGATGCACTTTTTAAGGGGAATGGCTCTTATGCTTACGCAGTGGCAAGCAAGGCTTCAATGCTTGAGTATGCCGCAAAGAATGAGGCAGAAAAGACTAACACGTATGGCGCCAATGGAAGGTATACACAGGCCTATAACAGTGGATATAATTATAATATGTTTTTATAGTCAAAGACAGGCAGGGAATCACCCACCTTACTTTACGGCTTAATAAAAGAAGCATCCCGGATTGGGATGCTTCTTTTTAATTAATTAGCGTTTAGTTGTCTTTTTCATCGTCCTCGCTCATTGAGTAGACCTGACGCTTACGTGCCATCTCATCGCTATCAAGATATTCGTCGTAGGTTGTGATCTTGTCGATCATTGAACCGTTTGGCAGGAATTCTATGATTCGGTTGGCGGTTGTCTGGACTACCTGGTGGTCACGGCAGGCAAAGAGGATTACTCCCGGGAATTTTATCATTCCGTTGTTTAATGCTGTTATTGACTCCATGTCGAGGTGGTCTGTAGGCTCATCGAACATGAGTACATTGCTTCCCATGATCATCATGCGGGAGAGCAGTACACGAACCTTTTCTCCTCCGGAGAGTACACGCATTTTCTTTACTCCATCCTCACCGGCAAAGAGCATACGGCCAAGGAAACCTCGCACATATGTGGCGTCCTTGATTTCTGAGTACTGTGTGAGCCAGTCGACGATTAGCTCATCAGTATCAAAGATTGTGGTATTGTCCTTTGGAAAGTATGACTGGCTGGTTGTGACACCCCATTTATATGAGCCCTCGTCAGGCTCAAGCTCTCCGGCAAGGATTTTAAACATAGTTGTTTTTGCAAGCTCGTTTCCTCCGACAAATGCAATTTTGTCATCGTGGTTGACAGTGAATGAGATATTGTCAAGTACCTTTACACCGTCGATGGTTTTTGAAATACCCTCGACAAAGAGCACATCGTTTCCGATTTCACGCTCAGGACGGAAATCAATGTATGGGTATTTACGGCTTGATGGACGTATTTCATCAAGCTGGATTTTTTCGAGGGCACGCTTTCTTGATGTAGCCTGCTTTGATTTAGAGGCATTGGCAGAGAAACGCTGGATAAATTCCTGCAGCTCCTTGATTTTTTCCTCTTTCTTTTTGTTTGCTTCCTTCATCTGACGGACAATAAGCTGGCTTGATTCATACCAGAAATCATAGTTTCCTGCGTAGAGCTGGATCTTACCGTAATCCATGTCGGCGATGTTCGTGCAGACCTTGTTGAGAAAGTATCTGTCATGGGATACAACGATGACCGTATTCTCGAAATTGATGAGGAATTCCTCAAGCCATGAGATGGCATCGAGGTCTAAGTGGTTGGTAGGCTCATCGAGAAGCAGTATGTCAGGATTTCCAAACAGTGCCTGAGCGAGAAGCACCTTGACCTTTACTGCACCCGGCAGATCTGCCATCAGAGTGTAGTGATCCTCAGTAGGTACACCGAGACCGTTTAAGAGAGTAGCTGCATCCGACTCGGCATTCCAGCCGTCCATATCGGCAAACTCAGCCTCAAGCTCGCTGGCACGGATTCCGTCCTCGTCTGAGAAATCCTCCTTCATATAGATGGCTTCCTTCTCCTTCATGATATCATAGAGACGCTTATTACCCATGATAACCGTATCAAGTACTGTAAACTCATCGTACTTGAAGTGATCCTGCTGTAAGAATGACAGTCTCTGTCCCGGAGTGATTGCGATATCACCGCTTGTAGGCTCAAGCTGTCCTGAGAGAATCTTTAAAAATGTAGACTTGCCGGCACCGTTTGCACCAATAAGTCCGTAGCAGTTTCCCTCTGTGAATTTTATGTTGACATCCTCAAATAAAGCTTTTTTACCAATTCTTAATGTAATATTGTTTGCACTAATCATTTTGTCTTTATTCAATCCTTTCCTATTTAATAACCTGTTCGTTTCTGTAACACATCGTTTCTATTTTAACGTAAAACCAGTATTTTGCAAGTGTTTTACAGGCGATTTATAGCCATTGTGCCCTTTTGTACATAAATTTTACCTTGTTAATAAATATTTTAGGGTTTTTGTACAATGTATTGCTAAAAAAACTTGATTTTTTGCAGCGCACAAACTAAACTATTATGTAGAGACATTCTGATTCATGTCTATAATTGAACATTTATTTTACAGGAGGAAATATCATGTCTAGAGCAAAACAGTCGATGGATGGAAATACCGCTGCCGCTCATGTAGCATATGCCTACACAGAGGTTGCCGGAATCTATCCTATCACACCTTCTAGCCCAATGGCTGATACAGTTGATCAGTGGTCAGCAGCAGGACAGAAGAACATTTTCGGAAGCACTGTAAAGGTAGTTGAGATGGAGTCTGAGGCAGGTGCCGCTGGTACAGTTCACGGATCTCTTGCAGCTGGTGCACTTACTACAACATTTACAGCTTCACAGGGACTTTTACTTATGATCCCTAATATGTACAAAATCGCAGGTGAGAATCTTCCTTGCGTATTTGACGTATCAGCTCGTACAGTATCTTCACATGCACTGAATATTTTCGGTGATCACAGTGATGTATATGCTTGTCGTCAGACTGGTTTCGCAATGCTTTGTGAGACAAATCCACAGGAGGTTATGGATCTTTCACCGGTTGCACACTGTGCAGCACTTGAGGGAAAGGTTCCATTCATCAACTTCTTCGATGGATTCCGTACTTCTCATGAGATTCAGAAGATCGAGAAGTGGGATTATGAAGATCTCAAAGAGATGTGTCCAATGGATGCAGTTGCAGATTCAGAGCACACGCTCTTAACCCAGAGCATCCAGCAGCTCGTGGATCACACGAGAACGGAGATATCTTCTTCCAGCATAGAGAGGCATGTAACAAGTTCTATGATGAGCTTCCAGCAGTTGTTGAGAAGTACATGGACAAGGTTAATGCTAAGCTTGGTACAGATTACAAATTATTCAACTACTACGGAGCACCTGACGCAGATCGTGTAATCATCGCTATGGGTTCTATCAATGATGTAGCTGAGGAAGTAATTGATTACTTAACAGCAAAGGGAGAGAAAGTCGGACTTATTAAGGTACGTCTTTACCGTCCATGGTCTTCAGAGGCTCTTCTTAATGCTATTCCAAAGACAGCAAAGAAGATCGCTGTATTAGACCGTACAAAAGAGCCAGGATCACTTGGTGAGCCATTATACTTAGACGTTGCTACAACACTTCGTGAAGCAGGAATGAACGATGTTGTATTAGTAGGCGGACGTTACGGATTAGGATCTAAGGATACACCACCTTCTTCAGTATTTGCTGTATATACAGAGCTTGAGAAGGATGCTCCTAAGCACAGATTTACAATTGGAATCGTGGATGATGTTACAAATCTTTCACTTCCAGAGGTTAAGCCAGCTCCTATCACATCTGCACCTGGTACAAAAGAGTGCAAGTTCTGGGGTCTCGGCGGAGATGGTACTGTAGGTGCTAACAAGAACTCTACAAAGATCATCGGTGACCACACAGACAAATACATCCAGGCATACTTCCAGTATGACTCAAAGAAGACTGGTGGTGTTACAATTTCTCACTTGAGATTTGGTGACAACCCAATCAGAAGCCCATACTACATCAACCAGGCAGACTTCGTAGCATGCCACAACCCTGCATATGTTATCCAGGGCATGAAGATGGTTCAGGATGTTAAGCCGGGCGGAGTATTCATGATCAACTGCCAGTGGTCAGATGAAGAGCTTGCTCATCACCTCAACGCTGACGCTAAGAAATATATCGCTGACAATAACATTCAGCTTTACACAATCAACGCTATCGACAAGGCTATCGAGATCGGAATGGGTAAGAGAACTAACACAATTCTCCAGTCTGCATTCTTCAAGCTTGCTGACGTAATGCCTATCGATAAGGCTGTAGAGTACATGAAAGCAGCTGCTAAGAAGTCATACTCAAAGAAGGGTGACGCAGTAGTAGAGATGAACTACAAGGCTATCGATGCCGGTGTTGATGCTGTACATAAGGTAGAGGTACCAGAGTCTTGGAAGAATCCAGAGGCAGATGCTCCTAAGGCAGAGCGCACAGGACGTCCAGAGGTTGTTAAGCTTGTTAACGAGCTCCTTGATCCAATCGCTAAGATGGATGGAGACAGCCTTCCGGTTTCAGCATTCGCTGACAAGGCAGACGGACAGTATGTAACAGGTGCTTCTGCATACGAGAAGAGAGGAACAGCCGTTACAGTTCCACAGTGGGATCCAGAGAAGTGTATCCAGTGTAACAACTGTGCATTTGTATGTTCTCACGCTACAATTCGTCCATTCTTACTTACAGATGACGAAGTAAAGGCAGCTCCTGACAACATGAAGGTTGCTGATATGAAGCCAAAGGCAGGCGCTTATAAGTATACAATGAGCGTATCTCCACTTGACTGTATGGGATGTGGTGAGTGTATCACAGTTTGTCCTACAGCAGCTATCTCAATGCAGCCACAGGAGTCTCAGGCAGCAGAGCAGCCAGTATTTGATTACTTAGTAGCTAACGTTTCTAAGAAGACAGATGCCGGAATGGTTGATACAACACCTAAGGGATCACAGTTCAACCAGCCACTCCTTGAGTTCTCAGGCTCATGTGCAGGATGTGCTGAGACATCTTACGCTAGACTTATTACACAGCTCTTCGGTGAGCAGATGTACATCTCTAACGCAACAGGATGTTCTCTATCTGGGGTAACCCGGCAGCTACATCACCATACACAGTAAACATCAACTCTAAGAAGGGACCAGCTTGGTCTAACTCACTCTTCGAGGATAATGCTGAGCATGGTTTAGGTATGGAAGTTGGACAGAGATATCTCCGTGACCAGGCTATCGAGCTTGTTAAAGAGATCGCTGCATCAGACAAGGCTACAGCTGAGTTCAAGGCAGCAGCAGATAAATTCCTTGAGACAAAGGATGACACAAAGGCAAATGTTGAGCCAACAACAGCTCTTATTGCAGAGTTAGAGAAGGCAGCAGCAGCCGGATGTGAGAAATCTAAAGAAGTACTTGCTAAGAAGGATTACCTCGGAAAGAAATCTGTATGGATCTTCGGTGGTGACGGATGGGCATATGATATCGGTTTCGGTGGATTAGACCATGTACTTGCTTCTGGTGAGAACGTAAACGTAATGGTATTCGATACAGAGATGTACTCTAACACAGGTGGACAGGCTTCTAAGGCTTCTAACATCGGTGAGGTATGTCAGTTCGCAGCAGCTGGTAAAGAGACAAGCAAGAAGTCACTTTCAGAGATCGCTATGAGCTACGGATATGTATACGTTGCACAGATCGCTCTTGGAGCAAACCCAGCACAGGCTGTTAAGGCTATCACAGAGGCTGAGGCTTATCCGGGACCATCACTCATCATCGGATACGCACCTTGCGAGCTTCACGGTATCGCTAAGGGTGGTATGAACCACTGCCAGGATGAGATGAAGAAGGCTGTTAAGGCTGGTTACTGGAACCTCTTCTCATTCAACCCTGCACTCAAGGCTGAAGGAAAGAATCCATTCACACTTACATCAAAGGCCGGCGACGGATCTTACCAGGAGTTCCTTAACAACGAGGCACGTTATACTCGTCTTATCAAGCCATTCCCAGAGAGAGCAGAGAAACTCTTTGCTAAGTCAGAGGAGACAGCTAAGGCACGTTATACACACCTTGAGAAACTCGTTAAATTATACGGAGAGGACTAATTCATTAGTCACGGTATATATTTTATCCCACAGGGCATTTGCCCTGTGGGATTTTTGCTTTTTCTCCTGTGATTACACTATATTTCGTGGTTTTTTTGTTTACAAATACAATATGTAATGGTACAATATATATGTTAATGGTATTTAATTGAACCATCGGAGGAATACGAATGTCAGGCATATTTGATAGACGTGCAAAAAGATTTATATCTACAGAACAAGCGGAACGGGCAGTACCTTCAAGAACAGTAATGGCATCCCGTGTAGCAAGAGACGATGTTAACCGTAGTGAAAGAGTGCAGAAAAAAGAGGATAATATACAAATGGATAAAGATGATTTTTTGTTAACACAAATTGATGAGTTTCGTGAAAAGGCAAAGCGTCTTCAGGAGATGCTCAATACAAAAGAATCAAAAGCAGAGGAGCTTTCAACCATAGTTGAGGAGAGGGAAGCTAAGGCAGAGGAGCTGCAGCAGATACTTGACGAGAGGCAGGAAAAAGCCGATGGAATCACTGCACAGGTTGCTAAGCAGATAGATGTGCTTATAGAAAGTGTTCATGAAAAGATGGCTGAGATAGAGCAATCTATGAATGCAGGCATGGACAGCTTAGGCCGTCAGGTAAGCTCAGATATGGATAATCTTGGACGCTCGGTAAATGCCAATATGGACAATCTTGGTAGTTCGGTGTCCGGACAGATTGGAAATCTCGGACAGTCACTTGGCACTGAGATATCAGGCATCAGCCAGAATATAGGTCAGAGTCTTGATTTTGGTGACACATTAGAGCAGACAAGACGTATCACAGAGGAGGGCACAGCAGCAGTTACATCAGCGGTAAATGAGGCGAATGCCCATATGCTTCAGTCGCTTACAGAGCTTAATGATCAGCTTGTTTCGTTAAAGGCGGAGCTGTCTGACAAGGTACATACAGAGAATGTTAAGTGCTTCAGGAATATTCAGGATCTCTTTAAGGTAATGGGAGACAAGGTGGACACAGTGTCAGAGCTTGAGAAGCAGGTAGGAACAACAAAGACTTTTGCAGTCATCTCTACTGTGCTGGCTATTATCAATACATTTGGTTTTGTTGCAATCGCATTGTATATATTGGGGTTCTTTGGTTCGATTCTTTAATAAATATTATTGTAATAGGGTGGTGCAGTTCCCGGTTAGGGAGTTGCACCATATTTTGACATTTTATAAGGCAGACAGAGAGGAAAACTAAATGGCAAAAAAGATTGTAAGAGTTGTTGGGCATAAAAATCCTGACACAGATTCTATCTGTGCAGCAATAGCGTATGCAAACCTTAAATCACATACAGACGATACAATGGAATACATACCAATGAGAGCAGGCAGCGTCAGTGCAGAGACAGCATTTGTGCTGGATTATTTTAAGGCAGATACGCCTGCCCTTTTAAAGGATGTTGGCACACAGATAAAGGATATACATATCAGAAGGACTGAGGGTGTCAGCAGTAATTTATCCATGAAAAAGGCATGGGAGATGATGAAGATACTCAACGTAGTCACTCTTCCGGTTGTCAATAAGAAGGACAAGCTTGAAGGGCTTATTGTGACAGGTGATATAGCAAAGTCATATATGGATGTGTATGACAATTCTATCCTGGCAAAGGCGAGGACCCAGTACAGAAATATTATAGAGACGCTGGATGGCAAGATAGTTGCAGGTAATGAGCATGGCTATTTTGTGAAAGGAAAGGTTATAGTTGGAGCAGGTACACCTGATACCATAAAGGGCAATGTGGCTGAGGATGATCTGGTCATCATATCAGACCGTGAAGAGTCACAGCTTATATGTATTGAGGCAAACTGCAGCTGTATCATTGTGACAAGCGGCTTCGATATATCGAAGGATGTCATAAATGCTGCAAACGCTAAGGATGTGGTAGTGATAAGTACACCATATGACACGTTTACCACATCGCGTTTGATAAACCAGAGTATGCCGATAAAATCATTTATGACAAGGGAAAATCTTATTCATTTTGATTTGGATGATTATGTGGATGATGTGCGTGATACTGTTTCAAAAATCCGACACAGGGATTTCCCAATACTTGACGAAAACCAAAATTATGTGGGTATGTTTTCACGCAGAAATTTAATGAATGCAAGGAAAAAACAGGTGATACTTGTGGATCATAATGAGACCTCACAGGCAGTGGCCAACATTGATGAGGCTGAGATTCTTGAGATAATTGATCATCATCGAATTGGTTCTCTTGAGACAATAGGGCCTGTGTATTTCAGAAATCAGCCGCTTGGATGTACCGGAACCATCATCTATCAGATGTATATGGAAAAGGGTGTGGAGGTTACTCCTCAGATGGCGGGGCTTATGTGCGCTGCAATACTCTCTGACACACTAGTGTTCCGCTCGCCTACATGTACCCAGGTTGACAAATCTACAGCACTTATCCTGGCGGAGATTGCGCAGATAGATGTAGAAGAGTTTGCCCAGAAAATGTTCGAGGCAGGCAGTAACTTTGCTAACAAGACAGAAGAGGAAATATTAAATCAGGATTTTAAAATCTTTCATTCAGGGGATTATACATTTGGAGTATCGCAGATTTCTGCTCTTTCGAGAACAGAGCTCGATAAGGTACAGGCGAGAGTGGTGCCTCTGCTTGACAAGATGCAGGTGGAAAAACAGCTTGATATGCTCTTTGTTATGCTCACGGATATACTTAATGAGTCTACATATCTCATCTACAGTGGTGCAGAGGCAGCGTCAATAGCAGCTTCAGCGTACAATCTGCCACAGAGCAGGGATGGAATTATGCTTAAGGGAGTAGTGTCGCGTAAGAAGCAGCTCATACCTGAGCTTATAAATGTGATTAATGAGAGATAATGCAGCATTAAAAATAATTAAAAGCTTCCTGTGATATATCGTGAAGCTTTTATGTATTTGTAGGGGTAGAATGGAATTGCTTGCGGTATGCGCGGATAAATGAGGAATAGCTTCCGAATCCACAGGCATCGCAGGCGGCAGACACACTGCTTCCGTCGCGAATCATATCGCGGGCGAGCAGCAGACGCTTTGTTGTGATATATGAACCTATGGTGCAGCCGGTTTCTTCCTTGAAGGTGTGCATCAGGTGATACCTGCTCATATAGAATTTATCTGCCAGTTCATCAATACTTATACGGTTTGTTAAATCCTTATTTAAGAAATCCAAAATCTCTACAATTTTTTTGTTTGAGGAAAATGTGTTAATATATTCGATACCGCCATGCAGGGTGATACGATTGAGCTGTATCAGGAACTCTAAAAACAGGAGCTTCTGGTACAGCTCATTTGCGTATTCATTGGTTTCTCTAAGTGTAGAGTCTAGTCCCTTGATTGTATCAGCCAGACGACTGCCCTTGGTCGCAGCGAGTCTTAGTACATGTGACTGGTTAGCATAGGCCTGCTTGAAACAGCATGCCAGATCATAGCCTTTGCTCACATAATCGTCAATAAGCTGCTGTGACACATATATAATGATTCTTTCATAAATTGAATCGTCATTTAATATTGGCTTATGAACCTCGCCGGCATTGACAAGCACGATATCATGTTCTTTGAGCTCATAGCTGCGGCCCTCAATGCAGTAGGATACATTGCCGTGCAGATGAATCAGAATTTTGTGGAAATCATGGTAATGGAAATCTATATTTAGCTTGTGTTCATCTCTTAGATGAAATATTTTAAAAGGCTCCGTCAGGTAGCCTGCTTTTGTATAATTTGAATCCATGATATGCTCCTTTGATGATAAGATGTTACTATAAGCATAATCTATAACAGCACAAAACGCAACATAAAACGCACAAAATGCTATAGAAAAACAAGAAAGTGCGCTGTATAATATAGTTACCAATATAAAACCAATAACGAGGTGATCACTATGAAATTTACAAAAATGCACGGCTGTGGAAATGATTATGTATATGTAAATCTTTTTGAGGAGAAGTTGGATGACCCGGCAAGGGTGTCAATATATGTCAGTGACAGGCTTTTGGAATAGGCTCAGACGGACTAATCACAATAGGTCCGTCAGACAAGGCTGATTTTAGAATGAGGATATATAATGCAGACGGTTCGGAAGCCGAGATGTGCGGAAACGGCATACGCTGCGTGGCGAAATACGTGTATGACCATAAACTTACTGACAAGACTGAAATATCGGTTGAGACAGGAGCAGGCATCAAGTACCTTACACTATATGTTGAGGAAAATAAGGTATCACAGGTGCGCGTGGATATGGGTGAGCCTATTCTGACGCCTGGGGACATTCCGGTTGTGAAAGCAGACGGAAGTGCTTATGGTGATGACTACAGGGTAATAGATGAACCGATTTCAGCAGGCAATAGAGAGTGGCACATGACCTGTGTTTCAATGGGAAATCCTCATGCGGTAGTGTTTGTCGATGATGTGGCAGGTTTTGAGCTTGAGAAATACGGTCCGCTTTTTGAGAATATAAGATGTTTCCAAAGCGCACCAACACGGAGTTTGTAGAGATACTTTCAAGGAATGAGGCGAAAATGAGAGTATGGGAGAGGGGCAGCGCTGAGACCTGGGCCTGCGGTACAGGAACCTGTGCGACCGTCATGGCATGTATACTCAACAAAAAGACTGACAACAAGGTGCTTGTGCATCTAAGAGGCGGAGATCTGACTATCGAGTATATACCTGAGACCAATCATGTATTTATGACGGGACCTGCTACTGAGGTTTTCTCAGGAGAAATTGATATCATATAAAGCACACGTATTGTGCGGTTTGGCGAATGTCTGTGGTTGAATAGTTACAAATCTTTAAGAAACAAAATTAACAGAAAATATATATCAAAAATATAATAAAATATGGGAGAAAATAAAATGAAGCTTGAAAAATTACTTGAAAGAATGGATTATAAAGTATTAGCAGGAAGCACGGATATAGAGATTTCCACACTCGTGTATGACTCGCGCAAGGTGGAGAAGGCATCGGTATTTGTGTGCATATCGGGAGCTGTGTCAGATGCACATGATTTCATCCCTGATGTGGTAAAGAAAGGTGCAGCGGCAGTGGTTGTCGAAAAAGATGTGACTCCTATCGAAGGGGTGACATATATTAAGGTAGATAATACAAGGCTTGCACTTGCGTGTATGTCAGCAGCTTATTTTGATTATCCGGCCGAGAAAATAAAGACTATCGGTATTACAGGTACAAAGGGTAAGACCACCACCACATATATGGTAAAGTCAATTCTTGAGTCAGCCGGCATAAAGACAGGACTTATCGGTACAATAGAGTCTATATGTGGTGACAAGAGAATTCCGTCAGCAAATACCACCCCTGAGTCATACAGAGTTCAGGAGCTGTTTAAGGAGATGGTGGATGAAGGCCTTGATGCAGTTGTTATGGAAGTGTCATCACAGGCTCTCATGCTTCACAGAGTATCGGGCTTTACCTTTGATATTGGTGTGTTTACAAATCTTGAGCCTGACCACATCGGAGAGCACGAGCACAAGGATTTTGCAGACTACATGCATTGCAAGAGCCTTTTATTCAGACAGTGCAGGCTTGGTATCTTTAACGGAGATGATGAGCACTTAGAGGGTATTATGAATGGACACACATGCCAGGTGGAGACTTACGGCTACAAGTCCACAAACAACCTGGTAGCAGAAAATGTTGAGCTTAAAAAGGAGCATGGAGCACTCGGCATTAAATACCATGTATCAGGGCTTCTGGATTTTGATGTGGAGGTCAATGTGCCGGGCAAATTCTCAGTATACAATTCACTAACAGCCATTGCTATCTGCCATCATTTCAATGTGGATAAAAAGGCAATCGGGGAGGCTCTTCATCATGTGAGTGTAAAGGGCAGAATAGAGATTGTTCCTGTTACAAAGAGATATACCCTTATGATTGATTATGCACACAATGCGATGGCACTTGAAAGCCTTCTCACCACTCTTAAGGAGTATGAGCCGGGCAGACTTGTATGCCTGTTTGGCTGTGGCGGAAACAGGGCAAAGTCACGCCGTTATGAGATGGGAGAGGTGTCATCGAGACTTGCAGACCTTACTGTTGTCACATCCGATAATCCAAGAGATGAGGAGCCTATGGACATAATCAATGATATTTTACAGGGTGTACACAAGGCAGATGGAGAGTATGTGACAATTCCTGACCGTAAGGAGGCTATCAGATACTGCATGGAAAATGCCAAGGATGGTGATATCATAGTGCTTGCAGGAAAGGGACATGAGGATTATCAGGAGATAAAGGGTGTGAAGCATCACATGGATGAGAGAGAATTAATTGCTGATATAATAAAAGAAAACCCTGACATCAGACTTTAATATTTTAGTATAGGTTAAATAGTTTAGTATAAAATAGTTCAGTAAATAGTGTATTTGGGAGGTATATATGTCTCTGTTTAAAGGCGCCGGAGTAGCGCTAATTACTCCTTTCAATGAGGATAACAGTGTAAACTATGAAATGCTTAGGACACTGGTGAAAAGGCAGATAGACGGTGGCACTGATGCAATTATCGTGTGTGGCACGACTGGTGAGCCTGCCACAATGACAGAGGAAGAAAAGCTTTCGGTAATAAAATGTGTGGTAGACGAGACAGCCGGGCAGATTCCTGTAATAGCGGGAACGGGTGCCAACTGCACACAAAATGTGATAGATTTCTCACAGAAGGCTGAAAAGCTTGGTGTAGACGGTCTGCTTGTTGTCACACCTTACTACAATAAAGCCACACAGAATGGTCTTTATGCGCACTATGCAGCGATAGCAGGGGCGGTTGGGCTTCCAATCATTATGTACAACGTACCGTCGCGCACAGGCTGCAATATACTTCCACAGACTGCGGCAAGGCTTGGCAGGGATTTTGAAAATATAGTAGGAATCAAGGAAGCAAGTGGCAATATATCGCAGGTTGCAAAGCTAAAAAAACTGGCAGGACATGACCTCGATATTTATTCGGGAAATGATGACCAGGTCATCCCAATACTCTCACTCGGTGGAATCGGTGTGATATCAGTACTGTCTAATGTAATGCCGGCTGCAGTGCATGACATGGTAGTGGAATACCTGAATGGAAATATTAAATCAGCACTTGATATCCAGCTTAAATACCTGGATTTAATAGAGGCACTGTTTTGTGAGGTGAATCCGATTCCTGTAAAGGCAGCTATGAAGCTTTTGGGATATGATGTGGGAGGACTTCGTCTGCCGCTCTCGGAGCTTG
>ERZ859937.141-NODE-141-length-36471-cov-18.484622_pt1 | contig 36471 bp, 35 predicted proteins | sample MGYA00509985_ERZ859937 | MGnify/ENA primary metagenome ERZ859937 (study PRJEB30046, sample SAMN00715169) | human gut metagenome | study: EMG produced TPA metagenomics assembly of the A metagenome-wide association study of gut microbiota in type 2... | reverse complement strand
AGGCGAGCGACGCGGGGCCTGGGCGGGGGGGGCGCCGGCCGCCGGGGGCGACGCTCGCTTTGCTCGCGTCTTCCTTCAACTGGGGTTTAGGATCTGTTTCAAATCCCATAAAGTTTCCCCTTTTTACTATATCATCAATAGGACGAATCACCTCGACATCCGTATCAAAGTAGATTCCTCCATATTGATAAAGAATCCAGAATCGAGCATAGTCACTCACAAAGGCATATTTCTTCGCTTGATATGCCTCAGCAGTATAAGGAATGATATTCACATCAAAGTTATCCTCATTCCACTCCTTTATTTCATAATCCGGCAAATACTTCTTCCAAGAAGCAATGCACTTCTGTGCAAGTTCAGGCAATGGTCCTCGCCCAAACCAGCAATAATGAATTATTTTTGGTATCATGTATTATATCTATATTTTCAAAATCTCAAACTTCTCAAACAAGAAGAAAAATTACACATTTATAATATTCTTACCTACTTCCCTTCCGCTTCTTTCTGAGACAAAAGACTTTGAAGCACACTCTTTATCACAAAACAAAACTCCGTATGCATTCCATCTTTATCAAGATTCATGATGGAGTCAAGACGCTGGCGCAGTTCTTCATCAGGAAGCAAATTACCATCTTCATCATAAATCTCTCCATCAATAGCAGCCTCTCTACGCTTGCTTAACCATTTACAATTAAGATTCAGCGTATCAACATCTTTTTGTGCTTTGTCATCAGCACCCACAACTCCACCAAACTCATCATACTTAAAGAACTGCTGGCAATCTTCCTGCAAAGGCGTAATAGTCAGTATTTCGGACTCTTTCGCCTTATCACAATGAAAAAAACTCTTTTTCTCTTTCTTTGGGGCAGCCATTCTTCCTTGTTCTTCCTCGATAGTCGGACGGCAAGAAAGCAGAAAATTTTCATATTCCCCAGCCAGCATGCGGTTTTTATCTTTTGGGAAAACATGTTCTACCACATATTGTGGATGATTAGGATATTCCAACCTACACCCACAATAGCAACAGATTCCACCCTGTTCTTTAAACATCCACTCTTTAAGATCTTTGAAAGTGCTAAAACTCTTGACCAAGTCATACACGTCAGGACCTTGCAGCGAAGGATGTATAGAATTATCAGCAAGGCTTTCTTTGTCTAATTGGTTTTCAGCCAATTCTTCTTCATAAGCTACAACCTCACAAGCCTCGAAGTTTTTTTCTATATATTTCATACAGTTCTGCTTTCAAGTCTATTGATTATTGAACGAATCTTCACCAAAGAAGGCTGATCTGGCGATGTTATCGTTTCCAAGACAGCAAGCTGCTCTTTTGCCTCCTCCAACTTACGCATACTTACGAGTTGCTGAATATCCTTCAACTTCTGTTCTACCGAACTGTCACGAGTACCAACCATCATCTCTTCTTCCAAGATCAAATTGGAATCGAGTCCATAAGTCCTCAGTTCCATATGCTCATACTGATGCGTCTCATGATTGTACCACAAACGATACACCACATTCTCATCCGTATTCTCTACCGAAGAAATAACAAGCGGAGCATGGGTACTTACAATAAACTGAACATTAAGAAACGTTGTGTGTAAAGCTTTCAGCACTTTACTCTGCAGAGCAGGATGAAGATGCTCATCTATCTCATCAATAATCACAGTGCCATGGGTATGCATAAATGCTTCATCGCCCAGCATCGTCTTATTCAACAAAGCGCACCTTATAGCTATATCAACCACAATATTGACCAATCGCTTATATCCATCAGAAAGCATGGAAGACTCAACAAATCTACCATCCGTATACTTAAAATACACCTTTCCCCTTACAGGTCTAAGCACCATCTCTTCAATAATGTTACAGCCATTTGCTCCTAAGCATTTTTGAATTGCTTTTTTCACACAATTAATTTCCTGCTCTCCGCTTTCAGCCTCTTGCAAAACCAGCAATCGTTCAAGCCAGTAATCAAATAGTCCACGGCAGTCATAGCATTCAAAATAACCAAAGGATGGTTTTTGTGCATATTCTTTAAACTTATTTCTGTCAATCTTACGAGATGCGTGAATATCTTCTGTTGTAAAACAAGCATATACTGGCAAGACATTGTTTTGTACAAACGAATCACCCTGCTTAACATGAGAATTAGAATACAACTGAGCAGCATAATTTTTCAAAGGAACTAACCCTTGAATCAGATTACGGCTGTTTTTCTTTGACTTTTTCTCAAGATGTAATTCTGTAGAATAATCAAAATCTATCGTTTCACCTTCAGCATCTATGATAGGAAGAATGTCCGAAAGACCAAGATGAAAAGAAATCGCTATTGGAGCTTCTGGGAGTATGGTATTATTAGCATCAACATTCATCTTAAAATCCGCATCATCCACACTCTTCCATACAGTATTTTCATCACTATACCCACAAAACAAGGAGTTAGCAACAAAATTACACGCCCGAATAAGAGAGGTTTTTCCACTTGAGTTGTCACCTATCAAAAGGTTGATTCCCTTGCGAAAAACCATCGTTTTATCGTCATAGCAACGGAAATTGCTTATTCTAATATCCTTCATCTTATATATCTTATTTGATTACTATGTGCAAAGATATGATTTTTCTGACAAATCGCCAAATTATTATCATGAATATATCAGTTGTGTACAATAGAAGTTCAAATATACTTTCCATATATCACCTTTTCTAATAGCTCACATTTCTTAATTAAGCAACAAGACAACATTGATATAACTTAGAATTCATCATAGTCTAAACTTTTCTTGACTATAGTGAAAACATATATAAGTTAGACAATTCTCCCATCAGCCATTTCATTCTCACATTCCAAGAGCCAAGCCTTTCAGCCGTCTCCCGATTCTTATCCACAAGTTCCTGATAATCATCAATATGCTCCAACACATCCCGAATCAGAGCCTCAGCAGAAATATCCTCCCTCAACTCTATTACAGGATTATAACCGATAAAGTCAATGAGTTCTTGCGGAGCATGCCCCACCATCACCATTCTTGAGAACATACATTCCCAATAGCGCTGCGTAAGGGTTTCTATATCACCAGCAATCTCTGGCTGAGTGATACTTCGAGGCAAAGCAATAGTCACCTTTGCATTCCCCATCGCCTCATATAGCTGCTCATTGGTATAGATGAACTTACCATTCTGCTTCGTACAGACATGATTCAAGCCACAATTCTTGTTATCAAAAACAGCCTTCAATTGATCTGCCTTAAATACCTTATCATTGGATCGTCCAAACTCTAATAAATCAATATTTCGTTCTTTTAAAAGCTTGCCTTTTTGATATACAGAATCATCCACCGCTTCTGGGCACCAGATGACATTTATTCTTTGCCATCCCTCGTTCTTCCCGGAGAAACGTTCTTGCATCATCTCTGCTGTCTGACGAGAAGTAAAGATGGCAGTCTTTACCTGATGCCTGCGTAGCCATTCACAAGTCTTCTCAAAATAGCAAGGCCAACAGTCCCAAAACATAGGAACAACCTCATATCTTGCATAATCAGGAAACGTATCAAATAGTAAAGACACTGGCTCCACAAATCTGAGCCTTGCCTCCTTCTTACTTTTCCTTAAAGTTGGTAGTTCCCAACGAAATGCTGCCCCATGCAAGCACTTCATTGGATAATGACTCATCGCAACATCCCCTCCTAATCTCTTCCATGCCTCAAAAGGAGTAAGTTTAAAATTTAGAAAGCCTGGATGAATATAAGGAGAGACTGCTTTTATAGATTTCTTCATATATTTACCAAAAATTATTCATAAACTTTTATGACTTTCCCTGGGTTACCCGCAACTACACTAAATGGAGGAACATCTTTGGTTATCACAGAATTTGCAGCAATAACAGAATTGTTACCAATAGTTACACCAGAGAGAATCGTAACCTTATCACCTATCCAAACATGATTACCAATCACTATCGGCCCTTTAGAAACAAGTTTACGCTCTAAAGGTGGAATCATCAATGATTCTTTATTGGTTTCTCCATGATCATTATCCACAATCGAAACCCATTTTCCAATCAACACATGATTTCCTATTGAAACCTTATTATATGCCGAAATATGACAATAAGCACCAATCGAGCAATAATCACCTATAGATATCTTAATAGAATCATCTTGTTCACCCCATGCTGTAAGAAACAAATGTGGTAGGAAAATTGTATTTTGACCTATTTGGATATGTTGATGCCCTGTCAGATACTCGACTTTGCCAAATCGAGTACCTTTTCCACAGGCCACTAAACGAGATGATATCCTATAAGACTGAATAACGTATTTATAATAAGCAAGCTTTTCTATTAAATTCATAGGATAAAGCTTGGCTAATATGCGAAAAAAAAAATCCTTCATAAATTTTATTTTTCCCTATATTCATCTACAACTTGGCGCAACGCATCAATATATCCTCTTCCATGAGTCAAGTCTGGCTCCATATAGTTGCCTTCTGCCCACTCATTCCAGGATTTCAACATCAAAATCTGATGCTCCTCTTTCTTTCCCTTAATAGCTTCCATTGCCAGACGAACATGTTTGGCAAAGTTTTTAGGAGTAGAGTTGATATAAATATTCGTTTTTCTGCCACCACGAGGGGAATGATCCCATTGCGGAACTATCTGCGGTATCACATTTTCATCTTTATCTATCTCACCTATAAGTTCCTTATAATGCTTACTATAATCATAAACATGAGTTGGACGATTCAAGAGGATGCCCTGCAAGTGCTTATAAACCTTATGCCAAAATGTATTTCTATTTTGTTGAGCATGACCCAATATATCACAATAACATACTGCATCATATCCTTTCTGAAGCATCACCTCCTTTTTGATACTATTGTCACTCACATTTGCGACAAGATAGATTCCTGGAAAACCCGCCTCAATACTCATTTTCTTAAAACAATCTACATACTCCTGTGGAAGAGCAACTGGATCAAAAATGAAAAGATAAGGTTTACCATCTACTTTGACATAACGCTCATCCCTAAAAGCTTTAAGCAGCAACTCAAAATGCGCCTTTGCATCGTCTATACCAGGATAGGTTTGCTCCATTAATATAGCTTTAGAATCATTACCAGCCGTACAGCCTACCGCTCTCCAAGTATGATTAGCCCAAGCTAAGCAGAAAGGAAAATCAGGCTTTCCTGACTCTAAAACTTCATGGAACACATCTGCCAAGAGTCTTCTGCCATTACCAAACCAGTAATGCCAGTAACAAAAAGCTGTCACACCTGCTTCACGTGCCATTTGAGCCTGTTGCTCACGAATAAGAGGTAAACGAAGATCATAATAACCTAATTCTGTAGGTACACGAGGCTCATCATGTCCCCGAAACAAAGGCTTAGCCTTACCTACATTAGTCCACTCTGTAAAACCTTTTCCCCACCACTCGTCGTTCTCTGGGAACGGATGAAACTGAGGTAAATATAATGCTAAAATTTTTGGATTCATTACGATTCTTTTAATCATTTTTTAATTTTCTTCCTATAATTCCAAACAAACGTTCAAAACAATAAATAGCTAATTCTGTATAAGCATAAAGACATATACCATAATGCTTTAACATAATACGCAAACCATTCTCATATTTAAACTTAGTACTCTTACGATTTCTAAGAATATGCTCAGAATATTGGAGTACAAAAGATTTATACTCCTTTTTCTTAACAGCGTTCAAGACAGCCTTATCTAATTTTTTGCCATCTACAAATGACTGAAAGATTGAGAAAAGATTCTCAACAAAAACTTGATAGAAATTATATCCACCATTGTTTAGAGCATCCGTATCTTTCTCAAATATCTCTCCCCAACGTACCATAGCATTCAATTCTTTGGAACAGCCGGCCTCAATATACTGTGGAACTTGGATTAGATTGGTTTTCATATAAGGTTCCAACTTTATTTTACCAATACTTTGAGTAGAAATGATATTTGCACTCATAAAAGTAATACCCAAGTTTATTTCAGAAAACAACTCCTTTTTATCGGTAACAACCTTTACTTCCGAACAATTAGGAGTTGAATCCAAATATACCAAACCAAAATCATTATTAGAAAGTAATTCTAAAAGTTTTCTCATAAATCCTCTTACTGGTATATCATCACTGCCAAGTAACCAGGTAAATTTTCCTTTTGCATTCTTAAAGCATTTCAAAAAATTACCATCTGCCCCAATATTTTCATCATTTCTGCTATATTCAAGATTTAATCCTTTTAACTTATATTTATCACAACAAGAAGCTAAGTTTTGACTCGAACAATTGTCAGAAATATACAAATAAATATATTTTTGAAAAAGATCTTTATCTTCCAAAAATCTTTCAAGCATTTTCTCCAAATATTCCAATCGATTATAAATTGGAATACACAGAAACAATATTGGACTATTATTATCCATAAGTATTACTTTTTATGACTATTGTATATATTACGATTTAGATACTGCCATTATACTCTCTAATTCTTCACGTCCTAACAGAGGACGCATATCCTCCAATGGTCTTGAAGCCATCTGACCCTCGGGTGTTTTATAATTAGCTTGTCTTGGGACAATTGGTTGCGCAGGATCTACCCATACCATGCAAAGAGCTGGACCATCATAGTTCAAAACATCAGAAATTGTTTGTTTCATATTCCCCATACTCTTCATTAAAAAAGTTTTAATGCCATAAGCCTCTGCTACTCCTTTTATATTTCCAATTGTCAACCCACTCTGTGCGTTACACCCAACAAAATGCCCATCAAAGACATTTGTCTGAGTATTCCGAACAGTAGAATATCCCTGATTGTCAAGAATGAACATTTTAATTGGAAGGTTATCTCTTCTTATAACTTCCAATTCTTGAATGTTCATAGCAAAACCACCATCTCCATTTACAAGGATTATTTTTTTTCCCGTAGCATAAGCTGCACCTATTGCAGCTGGCAGACCATTGCCCATAGATGACAATCCTTTAGTTACAAATACTTTTTGATTTCTCTTTACTTTGAAAGCTTGAATGATTGCATCAACGCATGTTCCTGCTCTTCCGCCACAATATACATCTTCCGTTTTCATCTGACTTGATAATTCGTCAACGAAATAGAACGAATTGACATATTTAGTATTTTGTAACCATTCAGGATTTAAAGACGGATATTTAATATTCCATTCCTTTCCTTTCGTTATCCATTTAGAATAATCTCTAACTTGAATATCAGAAGCCAAAAGCTTTCTTATAAATTCACCAGCATCGCCCTGAATTTTTAAATTCGGATGCAATGTTGGTTTATCAAGTTCAGCTTTGTCTATATCAACCATTACATGAAAAGCATTCTTAGCATAACCAGCAAAATTAAATCCAGTCTGAAGCAATGCCAGTCTAGTTCCGATAGTTATTAACAAATCTGCATTCTGTAAAACAAAGTTTGCCGCACGTTGACCTACAGCTCCTGGATGTCCCATAAATAAAGGATGTTCATTCTCCAGTAAATTCATACCATTCCAATGAACGAGAACAGGAATATTCAGTTTTTCAGCTAGCTTACGGAAATCTTCACTAGCACTTGCAACATTAACTCCTGCACCTACATAAAAAACTGGTCGTTTAGCTTTTTCTATTTGAGAAACAACTGCTTCAATCTGAGCATCACTAATAGAATACCGCCCATTATCTTCTCGTACAAAGTGTTTCATTGCTGTTTCGTCAACTCTGCATGCCTGAACATCAACAGGAATATCTAACAAAACAGGTCCTGGTCTGCCTTCTTTACACAAATAAACAGCCTTTTCTAATTCATATTGAATATCCTCTGGTTCTGTTATCAACTTTGCATATTTAGTAATAGGCTTTGCCATATCTACTATATTAACCTCTTGTACTCCAAGTTGACGAAGCTTTGGATCTTGAGCTAAATCAGCTCTCTTAACCTGTCCCGTTAATACCAACAGTGGGGTTGACTCTATCCAAGAACAAGCAACACCTGTAAGAGTATTAGTTGCTGCAGGTCCACATGTGGTACAAACAACACCTAAGTTATTAGTAACTCTGGCATAAGACTCTGCAGCAAATGTACATGCCTGCTCATGTAACATAAATACAGGCTTTATGTCTTTTGCATATCCTATAGAATCATCAATATGCATAGCCATACCACCAGGAAGCATAAACATATGCTTTACACCTTGTTTTTCTAAAAAATTAATTATGAAGTCTGAAACTTTAATCATTTGAGTATTATTTATTTCCATCTAGAATCTAATTTATCAATATCAATTAACGCCTGATTTTGATAATAATAATCATACACTTTCTTTAGAGAATCTGCAATTTCCGTAAACTTAAAATTACGCAATTGATTAATTATACGTTCATTAGAGCCAGTATACTCTAAATTTAGACCTTCATTCTCAAAAATGACTGGATTATGTTTACCAGAAATATTGGATATTATTTCTGCTATTTCTGACAGATAAAATACTTTACCTGAAGTTATATTGAAATCGTGATATTGCAAATCTTCCCGAAGAATTCTCTTAATAATATTTATAACATCATCCATATCTACAAAACTAAACTTACAGTTTTTTTGCAAGTTGATTTTGTTTGAACAAATAGCCTTTGCACAGATATTACTGATTACATTTTTTGAACATCTTTCGTAAGGATTAATTGTACCAAACAATCTAAGATTATAGATATTATCGCTATTTCTAGCATGCTCATTCATTATATACTTTCCAAATCCATACTGATCCTTTGGAATTTCTCGACCAACATTTTCTTCTTTCACATTAATAATACCAGAAGTTTTTGCATACTCAGCTCCACTTCCAAAATAAATCATCTTCTTGTAATGTTTACTTTGGCGTGCTAATGTAAAATACATACGAAGATTACTTTCCAATATATCATCTACAAAATGCTTCGTAGTATTGTGGAGAGGTCTAAAAGTAGCACAATGAATAACATAATCAATTTTGTTATTTTCAAAGAATCTATTAACTATATCATCATTAGTCAAATCTAATTCTTTACTTGATGGTGCAAGAATCATATACTCGTTTGCAAGTTTTTCCCTAATAAGTTTTCCAGTTATTCCATTAGGTCCTGCACCAGTGACTAAAACAGTTTCTTTCATCAGCTTACATATTTATGAATCTGTTCAACACAAAGATGATAAACATCCTCTGCCTGATAACGTTTATACCAATCAGCTACCATATTTATACATTGATTAATATTCATACGTGGTTCCCATCCTAATTTAAAATGAGCCTTGTTGATATCAAGCATCAAAAGATTTGCTTCATGAAGAGCATTAGGGTCGGAAACATCCTTCAGTTCTCCCTTTCCATAACTATCGATAAGTTTTGAAGCAACACTCCAAACATTGGCTATAGATTCAGTACGAGGCCCAAAGTTCCAACCTTCACAATATTTTGTTGGGGCATCCCACATTTTTGAAGCAAGAAGCATATAACCACCTAAAGGCTCTAACACATGCTGCCAAGGTCGAATCGCCTTTGGAGATCGAATCTCAATTATCTTATTTGCCTCCAATGCTCGGATGCAGTCTGGAATAATACGATCTAAAGCCCAATCACCACCTCCAATAACATTTCCGGCTCTTACACTTGCCAACGCCACATGATGTTTTTTACCATAATCAACAGGATTAAAGAAACTTCTACGCCATGAGTTGATAGCAATCTCAGCAGCACCTTTAGAAGATGAATAAGGGTCATAACCACCCATTGGTTCATCCTCGCGATATCCCCAAATCTGCTCCTTGTTCTCATAGCACTTATCTGTAGTAATCATCACACCGACTTTTACACTTGGCGTTGAGCGAATAGCCTCCATCACATGAATGGTTCCCATCACATTCGCCTCGTATGTTTCTACAGGAATGTCATAACTTAATCGAACCAAAGGTTGGGCTGCGAGATGGAAGACTATCTCAGGCTGAAACTCTGCAAAGATTTGCTTCATCTTCTCACCATCTCTGATATCGGCTCTGATATCGGCCTTTATTTTCTTACCTATGCCCGACAATACAAAATTGTCCTTTTCAGAATAAGGATCCAAACCAACACCAACAACTTCAGCACCCAACTCATGGAGCCAAATGGAAAGCCAACTTCCTTTGAAACCTGTGTGTCCTGTTACCAAGACTCTCTTCCCTTTATAGAAATTACTAAATAAATCTATCATTGCTATATTTTATTTTCTAGGTACTTCTCTTGTCCACTTCTTCCAAGGAGCTGTTCCTGTAGCAAGAAGCTTCTCTAACATATTCTTCTCTCTAATATTATCCATACACTGCCAAAAGCCTTCATGGATGTAAGACATCAACTGTCCTTCTTCCACCAATTTCTCCAAAGGCTCTTTTTCGAAGACCGTACTATCGCCCTCTATGTAATCGAAAATCTGTGGTTCCAAGACCATATATCCTGCATTAATTGGTGCACCATCCAGCATATTTTTCTCACGGAATGACTTAACGGCATTATCACCTCCGATATTGAGCACACCTTTCTCCTGTGCCATTTTCACAGCTGTAAGAGTCGCAATCTTGTCATGAGCCTGATGGAACTCTAAGAGTTTATTGATATCTACATCACAAACGCCATCACCATATGTCATGAAGAATGGTTCATTACCTACATATTTCTGAACTCGCTTGATACGTCCACCAGTCATCGTATTGTAACCTGTATCTACAATAGTCACTTTCCAAGGTTCCAACTGGCTATGCTGTATAGTAACCTCATTGGTTCCTTTTGTCCAGTCGTAACTAACATCACTATTATGAAGGAAATAATTGTTAAACCATTCTTTGATGTATTCTTGCTTGTAACCTGCACAAATTATAAACTCATTATGACCATAATAAGAATATTCTTTCATGATGTGCCATAGAATTGGCATACCACCAATCTCAATCATAGGCTTTGGTTTAAACTGGCTTTCCTCACTAATACGTGTGCCAAAGCCTCCTGCTAAAAGTACTACTTTCATATTTTTTAAATTATGATTTTTATAACAATAGATATCTTCCAACTTTGGTATATTTAGTCAATAAATGTGTCATTAACCATGATAACATAAATATAAATATCCAACATAGCAATGGGAAAATAATATAATGCTCATGTATATAATTATGTAAGAAGTCAGGACGAGTAATATTCCATATTATCCATTGATGAAAAACATAGATTCCCATACTGCATTTTGCGATGGAATTAATAATTTTATCCAGCGATCTACTTTGCGATAATTTTACAGAAATTGCCCCCCCCAGAATCAAAACAGAAGAGTAACAGTGATATATATATTAAACTATTAATGAGAATCAGATGAGACTTATCTAACATGGATAAAGCACTATAGACTACAAAAAGGACAATCCAAAATTTCTTCATGAGCCTCAAGAAATTCCCTTTGTATTGGAATACAAGATACCCAATATAAAAATAACAAAAGTAATATACTGGCAAGAACAGTCCAAAAGGAACATTGAGAGCAAGACTTCCCTTTCCTTTCACTATTACAACTACCATACTAACACACATCATAACTATATTGTATTTCTGACCTCGCCTCTCTAATAACCAGCAGGCTATATAACAATAAAAGAGCATCAGACAATACCATAAGTGGCTGGGTTTACCATAAAATAATTCAGGAAGCAAATTGCGATTAACCTCTGTAAGATTTGTCAATGTACCCAACACCAAAAATGGAATAAGCAACCTATGCACCTTGCTTTTTAGGAAAGGTTTAAATTCCTGATACTTTTGTTTTTCCGTAAGTAAAAAACAAAACAAATAGCCTGCTATAAATGTGAACAACGGCATATTTGCATCAGGAGTAAAAAAACTAAAAATCTTTCCATAAACTCTATCCAATGGCGAGTTTCCATATCCCCAAGCAATATATGAGCAATAGCTATGCCATGCCACCAAAGATATTACAGCAAAACATCTTATATACAAGACATCTTTGAGCGATTTTGATTGAGTCATAGTCATATCATTTACATTTTCTTAGTTCTATTTTTCATTAATTCCTCCTTCAATTTGTCAAACTTGTCATCCAACTTAAAAGGATATTTTCTCATATAATCATCAAAGGTTATGGAAGAATTAATCAAGTCTACAGGAGTTCCTGTTTTCTTATTAATGTGATCATAATATTCTTCAAAGTATTTTTCAAATCCATTCTTTGCAAAAAGACTTGAATACTTCAACAAGCATAATGGACTCATTACTATTAAAGGACGAATATTCGAATTCATACCAACCTGTTCATGGGACAAAGATTCTACATACCATTCATTTGCTTTTTTCGGAAATCCACCAAGAATCAAACGATTATCCGCTATAACTAAAACACAATAAACTTTTGAATCTCTTTTAATTTCATCACCCCATTTGAACAGGCTTTTTTTGATATTAGCACAATGCCCAGCCAACTGTCCTATTCCTTTTAGCTTTGGGCGTTTTGGCTTATGTGTTTTATTATTATAGTCCAATTCCCATGCCGTTAATTGTACTTTGTTCTTTAACTCAGCCTCCAGCAATGAATAATCACGCTGTTCTTTTATCCAAGCATTAACCTTTATATCCTTACACTCAAACAATATTACTGAGTTTTCATTCTTATTTTGAAGTAGATAATCAGGAGCGCCTAACCCTTTATTCGCCTTAAATTGCGAATTGCAAGTTTCTTCTGAGTATTTCAAATAATATGAAGACAATGAACTTTCATCCATAAGACCATCAAAAATTGTTTTCTCTATAAACTCAGAGGTGAATAGTCCATTCACATTAACATTAGTATTTTTGGAAGAGTTGGCAATCTTCTTAAAATCAAAATATAGACTTCCATATAGTCGATCAAGCACAAAACCTACATGAAAAATAGCATATTTATTTTCTGCAATCTTAATAATCGGCTTATCCCTAAAATAACGATAATCAGAATTACCCGTCAAATCGTATTCATCTTTGCTTTTGAATGGAAGCACATCCGATTCTAAATTCAGACTAATTTTATCTAATACATTTTTAGATATTAAATGTTCTGGATCAATTTCATCATTTAGATTTAATAGACCAGCATGAGATTTTCCGTGTATTGCCATTGACAAAACAGTAAGAACATACTCTTGCCAAGTGGATATGCTATAATAGTTCAGAAATTCTTTATAGAGTTTTTGATATCTCTCATCTTTTGTTAGAAATGTGAAGAACTTTATTGCTAAATTGAATTGACTTCTAAATTCCTCTTTGAAATCGAACTGTTGTATTTCTTTATTAAAGCCAATGCTCGCCATCATTAACTGTTCTATTGATGTTGGATTTTCTACTTTGAAAGCCATAGTTTGCTCATTAATCAAAGCTATAGTTTTCACGAGATTGAATTCCAATCGATTTTGATTATGTTCATACATAGAACCAGAAGAAGGAGACATTGAAAAAGTATAACGAAGTATTTCCAACAATGTTTGTGGAAAGCATACGATATATTTTTTACCATCAAATTGATGACTTACTAAGTAATCATCCAATCGCAAAAATAAATATTTCTTCCACCAATTCTCATTGGACATAAGATTCAAAATATTCATTGCTGGCTTATTTACATATTCATTGCCAAGCATAAGTACTAAATTAAGTATTTCTTCTCTTGAAAAACACTTTAATACAGTCCAAGGGCTTGGTTTATGATTCCTATAAAATATCGGAAAATATTCAATAGGAAGTCTAAACTCCATAGAGTTATATCGAAGTTCTGTCATTTTGTTCGTAAGTTTTATTCCTAATATTCATACCAAGAATTCTATTCCCATCCAAAGTAATCCTTAAACTTCACTTTTGAAGTAATATTAGTCGTAAGCATCCAACCCCTATGACAATAAAACTCCATCCCCAGTGTTTACTGAGGATACAGAGTGTTTTAAGAATTTGAACTGATGCCCTTCATCTCAATATGAATAGCATCACCACAAGATACTTGTAAAAAAGTTATTGTCATATACTATATATAACCTTGCACGGATTTCCAGCTGCAACACTATCCGCAGGAATACTCTTAGTTACAATACTTCCTGCACCAATAACACTTCTTGCACCGATAGTAACTCCTTTTAGGATTATAGAATGGGCTCCTATCCAAACATCATCTTCAATCACAATTGGAGCTGATTTTGTCCCTTTGCCAGTGGTACGCCGTTCCAAGAAATCCATAGGATGGGCATCTGTATCTATAATCAAAACACTACCACCTATCTTCACGTTATTTCCAACAGTAACACCATCATGCACCCATAATCGAGTTCCGCTCATTCCAACATTGTTACCTATCTTCAGAATTGCACCATTTTCCACATAGATGGCACCACGAAGATTGCTTGATATAGGATTTACTGCTTCACCTGATGAGAAATAAAAATTATCTCCTATAGAAACTTTTCCTCCACGAATAGTAACATAAAGTTTACCAGGTATTTGAACATTTCTACCTAACAATACACCCTTTGACTTCAGAATCATACGATTGATATAAGGGTATATTTTGATTTGAAATACAGTTGGTAAATTTATAATCTTAACAAGAATATTCTTCATATTAACAAATATCTACACCCTTACTCAACTATATCTAAAGCTTCACGAGTCGCTCTTATATATTGTTTACCAAATTGTAAATCAGGCTCTAAGTAGTTTCCTTCTCCCCACTCATTCCATGATTTAACAAAAGCTATGTTTTCCTCATGCGAACGGAATCTTAGTTTGTCAAAAACTGAAATACAAAATGATTTCCATTTCATTGGAGTTGAACCAAACAAAATTACACCTCGATTACCGCTTCGAGGAGAATGGTCAAAATTCGGTCCAAGACATGGATATACATTTTCCTTTGCCTCAAAATGGTGCAAGAATTGTTTTGTATATCTATTGTATGTCATGTATTTAGGAAGTCCAGTAAATTTCCTAAATATATTCCAGAAATACTTTGAAATAGGATTTAAAATTACATTTTGTTCTTGCGTATAATCAACACAAACACCATCAAAACCACGTGATAAGGTTTTACTTGCTAACTCCATATTACGGCATATACCAAAAAACCAAAATCCATCAAGTCCATTTTCCTTAGCCAACCTATTCCATGTATCCTTAAATAACTTAAAATCTGAAATATTTGACATAAATACACCAAAAATCAGTTTACCATTACGTTTCATATAACGAGAATCTTTAAAAGCAGGTAACATGGCATTAAAATGATCTATATAGTCTTGCTCACCTGGATAGGTTTGTTCCATCAATAATGTATCAGGTTTTGTTGGATCCCAAACCTTTTTGTACCATGAGTGATTTGCCCAGCAAAGGCAAAACGGGAAATCAGGTTTCCCTGATTCAACTACCTCTCTGAACACTCTATCCAAAAGACGCTTACCTGCAAACCAATAGTGCCAATAGCAGAAGCCTTCAATTCCTGCTTCTTTAGCAAGCTCTACCTGCTTCTCTCGTGTTTCAGGCACACGAAGATCATAATATCCTAAGTCTGCAGGAACCTTTGGCTGATGATGTCCGGGGAACAGCGGTTTCGCTCTTCCCACATTAGTCCATTCTGTAAATCCTGGTTGCCACCACGCATCATTTTCTTTAGTTGGATAAAACTGTGGCAAATAAAAAGCTATTAATCTTGGTTTACTCATTATATAATTTGTTTTTAAAATTTTACTTTTTTAATAATTCTTGCAGGATTTCCAACCACCACTGAATATGGTGGAACATCCTTTGTTACAACTGCATTGGCTCCAATAACAGATCCGTCACCAATGCTTACACCAGGCAGGATTGTTGCTTTATCACCAATCCATACATTTTCTCCTATAAAAACCTTTCCCTTAGATATCAATGGGCGTGCTATGGGAGGATTATTAATTGAATTTATAGAAGTATCACCATGAGAATTGTCTGTAATGGTCACCCATTTACCTAACAAGGTATTCTTACCTATTTTTATATAATTACATGAAGTAATATGAGCGTTTGGTCCAATAACAACCCTCTCACATAATATAATTTGAGGTCTAAAAGATTGCTCTTGATATTTATCCCATGCACATAGATATGTTCCTTTTCCTATAGAAACATAATCACCAATACTGATATATTTAGGGCCAGCTAATTGAGACAACCATCCTATATAAACTCCGTTTCCCAATTTAGCAAAACTATTCTTTACGGCATGATAATACAAAGAGTCAACTTTAATACTAATCATTTTAATTATAGAATACAAACTCATCTTAAAATATTTTAAAAATACGTTTACAATAGAAATAAGTACGATTTAAATAATATTTCAAAGCTGGAAATTGACAATAAATACGAGCTGCTTCTTTGATATTCTCTAATTCTATTCTATTACGTATCTCAGGATATAGCATCTTGGCTTTTTTAAACATTTTCCCATGATAGGCATACAATACTACATATTTCTTGCGTGTATAGAACTCATCATAATCTGATGATTTAACAATTTTTCCTAATTCATCTATGGCTTCCATTAGAGAACGAAGTTTTTTTTCTGATCTTTTGTTGGTCAAACTCCCCGCATTACTAACCCAATAATGATAAAATGGTCTTTGTAGATGAACTGCTTTTGCACCAGCTACCAACAGACGGCAGATGAATAAGAAATCCTCGCTCATACATAACCATGAGGGTGTGAATGCAACATGATGCTTTACAATAAAGTCACGGCGTACCATCGAATTCCAACATACACAAATGGTCTCAACAGAAATAAGTTTCTTCAATAAATCGGCACTACCTTTGTAATGTTGCTTCATCACCTGTTCATTCATATAGAAATCGCAAGTAACAATATCGGCATCTGTTGTTAAAGCCTCTGTCAAAAGAGATTCTATCATGTCGGCATCCACATAATCATCAGGATCGGCATGTATCACAAATTCACCAGATGCAGCCTCAAGACCAGTCTGTCGGGCGGAACTTACACCACCATTCTTTTGATGGATAGCCTTCACTCTTGAGTCTTTTGCAGCATATTCATCACAAATAGCAGCACTTCCATCTATGGAACCATCATCTACAAGCAACACCTCAATATTATGATGAGTTTGACAAAGAAGACTATTCACACAACGATGGATATATTTTTCAACATTATAGACTGCTACTATTATACTAACCTTGAATTGATCATTCATAAGTCATCAATTTATTTTGGAACAAATAAAAACTGATTAATTCGTTTGATTACAAAATTAGACACCCCTCTCTCTATGAATCTTTCCGACAAGTGCGAGAATAAAATTACCGCAACAAACGTCAAGCCAAAAACAACAGGGAAAGCATAAGGAAAAGAATGCACTTTTACATAAACATAACTGGTAAATGCTCCCATAATAGGCCAATGGAAAATATAAATACTAAAACTTATTTTTCCAAAATACTGAAGAGGGCGAGACTCTAATATCCGCTGCAGAAAGGGCAACAGATAAATGGCAAGCAAAAGCACGATAGCCATCGAAAAATTCTTCACCTCGACACTGACATTAACAGGAAATTTCCACCTTATTATAAGGAACAGGATAAATAAGATTTGCCCCCCCATCAGCTTCTTCGGGGTACTAACAGGCTGCTTATATAAGTAAGAGAACAAAAATCCCATCAAGATACCCAAATAAAAGATATCACCAATACCAAACAATACTAAGACTACCACAAGCGCTAATAGTTTGCACTTAGGAGACATATTATCTATACCCATACGCACAATTATCGCAATGTAAGTTCCAAAGAACACATATTTCATCATCCACAAAGGAGCATCCCAAAAATCAGGATTAACAGGGCTTAATAATAATGCCTTAATGAAACCAACGATACTAACAGGCCAAAAAGCTGTCTTCAATGTTTCTGAACCAGATAAATTACCTGCTTCAACATGATAATCGAATGCTCCAAGATGCCATGCTATAAACATCATAATAAACACGAAACCAAAAGGAACAGCAAAGCGAAAATATCGATTAACTGCCATTTGAGACAAGAGAGCCATGTCATGAAACTTTCTTTCTACAGACAACCATGCAGTGAAACCACTGATGATAATAAAAAATGCCACAGCAAAGCCACCATCAATAAGCAAGGAAGCATAGGGGTTAGTACTCATCCATGACGGCATAGGAAAACCCATCAAATGATAATGGCAGAGAAACACCATTATAGCACCGATGCCTTTTAATCCGTTGAGATATTTGATCTTATTCATTGTTTTTTAATTCCTTCCTATTTTTAACAAAAGCTTTTCTACATTTGAACAAATCTTGTGTTCTAAGCAAGAGGTAAGTTTTATTCTTACTTTATCAGCCAAACAACATAAGACAAACATCAAGGAAACAAAGCCAAGAACGATTATCAACTGTATTACAGGGCTATAATTCCAACTTAAACATTGAGACAAACAAGAAGCTATCCATGGATAATATGCCTCGTAATCAGTTATTAAATAAACGGCAACTGCTGAGGTAGAAAAGAACAGGATGAAACCAGATAATTTCTGAGATACTTTTATTTTCAGGAATATACAGAACATACTCGCTGCCATTAACAGATTAAGAGGCGACGAATAATCATACCAGTTAAAGGCTTCAATTGGCTGTACCTTATACCTAACTGCACAACACAATAAAAACAAGATAACTGGCAAATGAACCTTCGCTTTAAACAAGTCTATATATCTACCTCCGAACCGCAGCCAACAACCTATCAAATATATATTGATGAAATTGAGAATATCATATCCATGATGATTGTATAAGGAATCGTGCATAAACCATCCTAAATATACATTAATAAAAGTAACAACAAACAATAATTTGTAGAATCCATATTTAGAAATGTGCTGCAGATAGCACTCTATCACAGGCGCAATCAATACCAACAAAAGATAAACTTTCATAAACCACCAGGGAGAACCGCTGAATGGCAAAACTTGCATCCAGTTAAAGCCAATCCCTCCTATGACAGCAAGCAAGGCACCAAGAACAACTGCATAAAACATGACAAGCGAACTGGTCTTCACCACTCCCTTTAAAGAATGACGAATACCAAAATAACCTGTTATCAAAACAAACAAATTAACATGAAAGGTAATATATGGCATGATTCTAACTAAAAGTCCACCAAGCTGATTGGATTCTTTAGAAACTAATGGCAGGAAATGTCCATTAACATGCCATAAGCATATTAACATCATGGCAAATATACGAATCAATTCAATATTTAAATTTCTTTTTTTCTCCATTTTAATTATATTTATGTTGTATTACACCTTTTATTCTCAAAAAGAAATCTCTTGTTCCTTGAGAGAAACATAGGAATTCACCAAAAACAAAGACAGTAACTATTATAGCTACAACCAAACTATAACCACCGAAAACAAAATAGCTTGAAAATCTATGAGGCAAAAAGAATGCAAACAGATAATCAAAGGCAATAACATCTATTACGATTACTATATATCTAAAAACAACCCTTCTGAAATATATCATTACTGAACTTTTCAATCCATCATGAAAAAGAAGAATTGGTTTCCATATACAAATAATAATTACCTGAGAAAGAATACTACCCAAGATAACACCTTCATAGCCTATCAAAAATCCTAACCCCAAAGCTGCTGCAATATTGATTGCACCCTCTACCATAGGTGCCCATATATCACGAAATATTCCAAAACCACTTATATATTGATCTACAGTACTACGGGTAATGAATATGCTTTGATCAATAATTAGAAGTATTAAAAGAAAATTTCCAAGTACATATTTCTCTCCCAACCACAAAGCGATAAAGGGATGAGAAAGAAAATAGACACAAATAAAGGCTATAGCAACCATACAAAAGCGAGAATCATACAACTCCCAAAAACGTCTTTCAATTTTTTCTTTGTTTCCTTCTGCTATTAAATTTCCAATCGCAGCACCAACACTACTATAAACCATACTGATGACATCTTTCAGTTTTCCAACTATCAATAGGTAATTGGCATAATATGCTACTACAGAAAGCGTAGAAAAAGCATACATGATAAATGGAGTTCCTTGCAGCAACAATACGGTTGTGATTCTATGAAAGAAAATTTGCTTTGTTTTTTTAATAACCTCTGGATATTCTTTAAACAAACTCTTTCCTTTACTTTCAACAGTCTTTAACCAAGGATATTCCTTTGAAATAGTATGATTAAGCCACCAACAACTGAATAATGTAGAAAAGAGACTGGTTCCTACATAAAAGAGGAAAGGATTGGGTACTACTGGCAACAAAAATATCTGCAACAGCTTTAATGCCGCTCCCATACCTGTAGTAACTCTTGTTACCTTATACCCCTTCTGATCAGTATTAAGAACAATTTGTCGATAATTAACAAAATAGCCCAATAAGGAATTAAAAAGAAAGACTCCAAAAATAGCATAGGCATACCAAAGCGGTAATTCCATGCCTTTGAAGATTTTTGGAAAAAAACATAATAAAACCAAAGATCCTGCTATAACCATAAAGGCTATTTTTCTATATATCCAGCCTTGCAGGGTAACTATCCGATTGATTTCATTAAAATTTTTTGAAAATAATGGTTTATAAAGGAAATAGGTAACCGACATACCTATGCCTAATTCTGCTAAATTGAGAAAACTGAGAAGGTTTCCTACTGTCGATTCCAATCCTACAACTTCCGAACCAAGATAATCAAAAAAGACTTTTCTTGACCAGAAACCAAGTATCATAAAAACTACATAATAGAAAAATGATACTTGGGCATTTTTAATACTTTTTGCTGTTCTGGATTCCGCCATTTTATCCTAAAAACTTTGATTAATTTTAATATTCAGACAAATCTTTACCGACTTTCATCTCACCTTTGAGTTTCTTCTCTATAATGCCATGCTTATACAAGGTTTGAATGAGAGAATTTGAATAATTATTGTATATAAGCAAGTACGGCCAGTTTTCTCCATCATTCTCAACATGAGGGACAATAATACTGACGTTATCAACTCCATTCTTTTTATCGGCCTCAACAACTTGCTTCAAAATATCGTAATTGACACGCTGAAGTGTATTTAATGTATAATTAAAAGGCACATCTGTATTAATACGCAAATCTGCAAATGTTGGAAGCGAACGATTTACCTGAGAAAAAAGAATCAATAACAAAACAGGCAATACGATTATACTCTTCTCCCAATAAAGGGTTATTTTGACGATTCCTAAAACTGCCAAGACGATAATTGGGAAGAATACCGCAAAAAGAATATCGGGACGACTCGAATAGCTTGGAACAGATTTAGCTGAAACTAAAACAACATAAATTACAGTAATTACCGATGACAGCAATAATTGGATGGTGAATAAAGGCAAACGCTTTTCCTTTTTTAAAGCATATACACTAACAGCAAGTGCAAAGAGTGCAAGCAAGACAAAGAACACATTATATTTAACCGCCAATATTGAATGTATAGAAGTTACAAGTTGAGAGGTAAAACCCACAGTTTGAGCCTCTTTGGCAAGATAAGCAGCACGTGGCCCCATCAACTCCATCAAATTTACAAAGAGCCAGAAGCCAATGATACCAAAAAACCAAATGTTTTGTTTTACAAACGAAATATATTTCTTTGCTTTCTTTTTACCAAAGGGCATTGTTGTCAGAATCTGCGTACCTAAGAAGATAACAAGAATGTCTGAACAAAACAGATTAGAACAAATGGCAAGATATACAACTAATAAGAGCATACCCTTCTTTACAAAATTAAAGTCGTTACCATGCAACCAATCTTTTTTCAACAGACTCATAACCAACATTGCATTTACAACGTTAGGAATCAAGTAAAAATAATGACACGTAAGGTCATTACTATAGAAAAGATGAACATTAGCAGTATCTTGTGTCCGGAATATCAAGTAATGAAGCAACAAGAACAACAAAGACAGCATCATTGCCAATTTCTTTTCTACAGAAAATCTTTTATACAAAAGATGATAGAACATTCCTACATAGGAAGTAAGAAATATACTAATAACAAAAGAATGTAATATCGTTTGCGATAAAAAATAGTCATGACACAATGGATATATCAAAAAAGAAGCTAATTCTGACACCAAAGGCATTAAAAATTCCGGGAAAACTCTTGACGGATTCCATGCATGGATAGAAGGAAGAGCTATACGATTAGCTGACATAAACATCCAATCATCAGAATTGTATGGAATAAGAGGATGAATTACAATATAGTACAGTAGGAAGAACATAAATAATCCTACAAAGAATGCCACTGGCAGATAATTTTTTCTATTCATTTTTACTTAACTTAATTTATTCCTGTTTATATTTAATCTTGTTTTTTATACTTTTTCTTCTATGAAATATCTTGGACGTTGCTTTACTTCTGTATATATTTTACCTATATAAAGTCCTGTTATGCCAACACCTGTCGTTATAATACCTCCTATAAACCATAATGACACCAACATAGAAGTCCAACCTTGTATTGTCTCACCTCTGAAATATTTTATCAAGGCGAAGAATATCATCAAGACTGCAATAAAAGTCATTGTCAATCCCATAAAGGTAATAAACTTCAATGGTGCTACAGAAAAAGACGTAATTCCATCAATGCTGAAAGCTAACATCTTCTTTAATGGATACTTAGACTCTCCTGCCTCACGAGCCTTACGGTCGTAATACACAAAGCCTTCTCTAAATCCAAGCTCTCGAACGATGGCACGCAGGAACAGATTTCGCTCAGGATATTGCATCAAGGCCTTCAATGTACGATTGCTCATCATACGAAAATCCGCATGATTGTATATCACTTCCTTATCCGCCATCTGCATAATCTTATAAAAAGCCTGCGCTGTAAATCTTTTGAAGAAGGTATCTGTCTTGCGCTCCTTTCTTACACCATATATGATATCTTTCCCCTCCTTGAGTTGCTTTACCATATCAAGGATTACATTCTCATCATCTTGTAAATCAGCATCTATGCTAACCATTGCATCACAATGATCTATAGAAGCCTCCATACCTGCCCAAAGAGCATTTTGATGTCCACGGTTATGGGATAATTTGATACCACTAACAAAAGAATGTTTTTGGGCAGCTTCTTTTATCATGACCCATGTGTTGTCTTTACTGCCGTCATCAACCAAAAGGAGCATTGTGTCAACATTAGTTTCACGCTTGATTTTCTCGGCAAGTTTACCAAGAACATCTATTGTCTTATGTAAGACCTCTTGCTCATTATAGCAAGGTATAACTATATTTATTTTCATAAAAAACAATTTGTAACCATTTCTTTTACACAACTTCAGAACCACCTTTATTTAAAGGCGATTCAGGAGATGTTTAAAAAAATGATTGGATTTAACATGTATTTTTGTATAAAGAGAGGCGTTTTCAACACCCGGTCTCCCTCTTGTGAAAAGGGAGTTCTTACCCCACTCCCAAGCCATCTCCCTTTCCAAAAGGGCAAGTTATGTAACAGCTCCTCCTGTCGCTCTTAACCGCTGCGCTATAAGGATGGCGGACCATCAGAGGAATCGTCAGAGTGGTTGTGTGGGATGGGACTGCATGAGTGGGCTGTTTACAACTCCCTATTCCAATACAGATCGACATTGATAGAGAATGGAGTATTACAGACTTGTTCCACTACCACCTGCTAAAACAAGTCCTTTCAAAAATGTTATCTCCTCGTTAACTTTGCTGCAAATTCAAAGAAATCTGCAACGTTCTTGAAATTATCAAACTGCTGGCAATACATACTGGCATAAGGCTCTGGGAACCTTTGTCATATATCTGCCTTTATCATACTTGCCAATACCTCCTTGGTATAGGCTTTCAGCAATTCATTATATTGTTCTTCACTCATATTTGTTTTATCTTAAACTCTTAAACTATTCTAATAACTCGGCTCATATACATCGATACGACCATCATAAAGAACTAAGGAAATAAAGAAGTTAATTGCCTGATACGATTTGCTTGCTATTATTTGATGTTAGAGGCATAAAATATTTTTCTAATGTATTAAATGTCACAACCATTTTGACAAAAATATCTTCCAAAACTTGCTGCTCAGAAAGTTTATCCAACTTAAAAAACTCATAAAGTTTTGTTAAGTCTTTTCGTTTATCACTTTTTCTATGAGCAACGGAATTAGAACGAAGAGACTGAACTTTTCTGAGAAAATCTACCATATCTGGACATTTCATACCTTTCGACAACAAAAAAGCCTGAAATTTATCTATTCCAGCTTTCAAATCTGCTGATGATGTGAAGTCCTTCTGCTTTAAGTAGGATTCTACATCTGGATTTGAATCATCTATCTCTGATTGTATGCACTTTTGATTGAAAGAATCAATTACTAATTTCACCATTGATAGAATTTGCTCTTCAAAATCAGAATGATTGTTCTCTGTTGTCAAACAATGCAATGTTCTATAACGATGTTCATCTTCATCTATCAAAGGAAGAAATAACGGCCAACCAAATTGCTTTTCCCATTTCTTATTGAATTGTTTAAAACGATACTTGAAATGTAAATCAGGAAACATCGGATTACAAAAATTCCCTTCTATCCAACGAGTATAAGCAGTTTTACTAAACCCCATATCCTTTTCAGGAGATATATTATAACCTTTCCAATACTGTTGTTCTGTATATTCCAAATTGCCCAAATACACCAATGGTACTATAACATAACTACGATGGTCATTATCAATATACATTGACCAAGATCCCTTGCAACCTACAGCTCCATCACACACGGTATATTTGTTTGGATTAGAATAGTATTTATCAAGTACCTCTTTCTTGAAAAATATCGGCGTCATCTCTATAGGATTCTCTCCATTGGCTACAAAATAGTTAGAAAGAGTTTCTTTCTTACATGAATGTAACTTAGGTTCTCCTTCATCATCATAGTCATAGATAAACTCTGCATACTGCTTATCATCTTGATTAAAAGAATCTCGATTGTAATCCTTTTCCCGATAACGCAATACACATTTGCCCATTATCCAACCACCAGACTTATTTCCATCAGCATGACAATTTACTAAAGACGAATAATTATAGATATAATCAGCATCTTTCTCTATTTGATTCATAACAGGAGTTAAACCTAGCTCTTGGAAGGATTGTTGAGAATATCGCATTTCATCAAAGAATATCAACAAGTTCATCCTACGCAAAGCTAAGTATTTCCGCAAGATCGTTAGTTTGATCCTTATGTTTACTCCATGTATCTCTACAACTTTTTCCCAATCTCCATTTTCGTTATCAACAACAAAATGACGTTCAGCTGGAGACACATACCGTTCATGCATATTTAACAGAACTCGAAAGTCTTGTGAAAGTTCTACATAGTTGTCTATATCATAATTTGCGGAACGGTATAATACAAATGGTTCTAAGACATCAATACCATCACGACTAAAAGACCATTTACCATTACTCAAGATTTCACTTACTCCATTGCTTCCTTTACTTAAGTCCCATTCATATCGAGACAACGCATCTGATAATTTACCATCAGAAACGAGAGCACTATGTAAACACTCTGTACTCACCGTAATCCATCCACATTCAATAAACTTCTTGTTCATTGAAGCAAGAAAGTCTGTAAAAAGTATTCTTTCAGATTCCTTCATAACTTTAAATCATTATCACCGTATTCTTGTTTTTACGCAATTTATGGTTTATATACATCCTGCAAAAATGCCACCCCTGTAAGAAACTCATCATTTTAAGCTTTCAATGCCTTAAGATTTATTTCATACTGTTGAGGAAATTCTTTGTAGACCTTTGCCATTCTGACTATACCAGCAGGACAGCAATATGCAGGTGTATTTCTATCAATAACGGCAAGAGAAGGTACATTTGGATCAAACATCTTTTCTTTAACTGTTGCTCCAAACATTTTTTCTATCACCTCATTGGTCAACTGAATAAAATATGGTATTCTCACCACTTTATATCCTGCCTCCCTATATATTTTGTCATTCTCCTCATCCTTTTTATTATATTAGGATTTTCATAATGTGGCAAGCCATCAAACTCTACTATGAGTTTAAGTCTTTCACATCTGTAATCTGGCCTAATTTTTCTTTTTAAACCTGGAACACATTTATTATGTACCCATTCTTCTCCAAGAAATATTGTAGCTAGGTATTCCTCAAACCCTGTACAATGCAACCTGTCTTTGGATCTATTCTGGCTTTTTTGCAGCCTCTTTTGTCTCTCGTAAATATCCCCACTTTGTTGTATTTAACTGTCCCATATTTGAATTATCTTGTTGTTTATCCTAATATCAACAATTTAGATTAAAGGAGCTATATTTATCAAATAGTCTATACATTTTTGTAACTTCACATTAGCACTATCTTGAGAGTTGATAATCGACATTAGAAATGTCGAATATTGATATTTTATCATTGCATTCTTACTTACCAAGTTGAGCATCTTTCTAGAATAATCCATCCAAGCCAAAAACATATTGTCGTTAAAGTATGGGTTTTTCATCAGATTAATACCATCTTGTATTACTGTAATCATCTCATTATTCATGCTCTGCCTCCTTTCTTTCCTGCTCATTTTTTATTTGGACATTCATTATTTGTGTATGGAAATCAGAAGTTATCGCTTCTTTCTCTTTTTCGAATTTACGTTTCTTGATACTAATTCCAAAGCCCTCGAAACTCTCAAACATCGGAAAGATGAGCAATGCCAACCAAAACAAGAAGATTAAGTTCATTCCATTAAAGTCTTCTGTAAATGACAATTCAATACACTCCTTGAAGTGATAAAACACAAATACCGTAGAAAGAGTCAAAATGAGGCCAAACCAGTAATCTACCAACTTGTAACGAAAGTTCAAGCCAAATGTCTTCAACCTGTCCTTCAGATTCTTCAATCCAGAATGAAGGAAATAGCCTATGAGAGCTCCTATTGCAAAAGCTGCAAAAAGAGATAGTGCCAATATGGTTATTGAAATATTCATAATTTTAAACGTTAACCACCAATACTGCGTCCCCACTATTTATCAGTGGGTTAGCTATAGCTGTATTTTTGAAGCATGTTTTGATTATCCAAAATTAAACTATCAAGCGACGGCTTGGGATGTCTTCGTTACCTCCGCATCCGTACCATCTGTAAAATGGCGAATCTACCAAATAGGCATCCACAAAATAATGGCGAGCGTGGAACCAACAGACCTGGCGTACCAACTCTTGTCCTTTCAAGTCTTTAACTATGGCTGGACATTGATCATAGTGCAAGATTTTAACCTTGCGATGGCTCCTGTTGTTTCTCCAGTAAAGGATAGTTCTTCTTATACTAGATGAGCCTGTCATAATCGACTGCTTCATCTTTGCAATTCTTACGCAGAATACGTCCCTTTCGATTTTGATTGTAGTCCTGAATCACCTTTCCAGAATATTCTTTACATTCCATTCTATGTGAATTTAAAAATGGCTGCCAAGATAATATTTTTCATTCAACCCACCATACGCTGTTTTGGTGGTTTACCTTTCTTTTTTAAGAAATTTAGACATACTCTGTTTCCATCAAGCTAAAACATGCCTGAGTCCAACTTGATGCGTACACCATGCGTTGAATTTCCATACATATACCACCGAGGAAGATTCTCTCAACTATTTTTCGTCCAACATGAGACGAAACAATAATGAGCCGGAGTAACACCATCGCCAGAGAAAGCATACTCATCAGGATCGTCAACTCTGTCTAAGCGAGAAAAGCGTATTGTCTTGTGCTTTAGAATCAGAGCCAAAGTCTCAATGCTTGTATAATGATAGAGTTTCATATACTGCTTAACTATTGATGTTCAACATGCAAGGTTTTGCATCCTCTTTATTCATGATAAGTTGCTTTTTTGTTTGTGAAATCTTCATCTCTTTCAAATAGGCATCGAAATCTTCCAAAAAAGTAACTATAGAGTCATCTGTATCCGAACTTGGATATGTACGGAACAGCTCTTCTAATTTTATAGATTCATCCATATTTATAAAAACACTCTGTTTTGGATAAACAAGTTTACATTTTTCATTCTAACAAACTCATCCATAGCATTATAATACTCACGAATCAGAGGGCGTAAATCTGCATCTTTACTATAATCCTCTATTTTTAATTTTAGAGCATTTAATTCTGCTATAGAAATTCCCTTACCATGTGACTTCCACTTTTTATTGTCACTCAAATTCTTAGCGATTTCTATCGCACGTAATTCCTTTTCATTAGAAGTAACTTCAGAGCCATCATGATGCTTTGTCCAATTCTTAAACTTATAGTTTGCCAACCATTTAGTCAAGAGATCTGTTGTCAAATCACGTGCCTGTTCAAAGCTACGAATCTCACCCAAATCCAGTTCTTTAAGCCATATTAGTTCTGCTTTTGTCAATGTACCCTTACTGGCTTTGTCTATAAACTCATTGATCTTATCAAGATAACCCAATGCTGCCACATACTTATTATCCTTATTTGGGACTTGCGGATCAATAGGCCCTAACACGGAAATATAATCCATAAAGATTCTATCACCACTCATACAGAATATTGTTCCTGCACTATAAGCATAATCAGGCACTATAAAGTTTATCTCAGAATAATGGTATCGCAATATGTTAACATATCGTTCTACGATTTCAGCACTTCCACCAAGTGTCGTCAAAATGACATAAAGTTTATCATTCTTCACGGCATCTGCTTTCAAATCTTCCACTAATTTGGCAAACATATTGGCGGAGACAGGAGCCAAGCTGCCATAATATACAAACACATCAGCATGTAAATACTGTTCCAGTGCTTCTAACTTAGCTTGAAGCATTTGCCTTAATGTATCATCAATTGGAGATTTCATAGGCTTACATTTTCTCTAATTATATTTTTCGTTAAATCCTTGATTCTATATGAAGATAATTCATAACGATTTTATGCAGTTTGAATCTCTTCAATAGCTTTTACTATTTTATCCAAGAAAGCAATCGTATCATCGACATCACTCCTGTCGATTGGTGTTTTATCCATAGACACAGGATCATGAATATCTGCTTCGTGTGCAATTTTATTCCGGCGTTGAATAATAAGTCCTAATTTTAAAGTCACATCTTTTGATGACATACCCAATTTTACTCCTACTTTATGCCATATTTTTTTTAGATTTATCAAACTCATGGCATACTCAACACTTTTTGGCGATTGATAACTATCTTTCGACAACAACTTTTTAACTGAAGCATTATAAATACTTTCTCGAATATTAGAATCCGTTGTATTTAATAGCTGTTTTACCGCAGACATTGGCAAGCAAAATTCATTATATGCACGACAATCAGGCTTGCTTCCGGAAAACATATTTGTCATACCTTGAAGCACAACATCATGTACATAACAATCAAATGCACTTACTATCAGTACATATTCTGCACGAAGAATGTCACTAAGATCCATTGCTTGAACTATTTTGGATAATTGCTCATGCAGCCAATGCATTTTCTTGACATTTTGCAAGTTCAGTTTCCAAGTGCTATTAGGATTCCTCATCGTTTGTCATCAATAGTATTTTATCAGCAATCAAATCAAAAAGGGCTTTAAACCATCCCAAAGTTTTCTTTTGTCCAGCCTGCATTCCCGTATTACTTAACTCAAAGATTGGAATAGACTGATCATTGGACATAGCTATGAGCTTGTTAAAATTAGATATTTCAGCTATACAGTATTTCTGTAAATCCCGATGTTGACTTCTTAAATTTGCATTTAATTGTTGTGCAGCAATATATTTGTTATCTTCCAATAACATTCCTTCATTTTTCAAGTTGGGAACAAGTTCTTTGTCTATAACTTCTGAAATCCTGTCCATCAATTCCGCAAAAGCTTTGGTCGGTTTGCCCTTTGACAAATTATAGTCATTTATAGTATACCCTAAAAACTTAGGGGTATTCATTGGTAAAGGATACTCCGCATCTTTAAACAAATTTCTGGCATTTTTAGCCCATCTTTCCCAATTTGGCAAAATTCGAGAAAGAGATTTTATCGCCATGTAAGAAAATATATCTGGTGAGGTCGGTACAAAAAAATAATCTGATGTTATCAATAAATCCTGATTTATAGAACTTAAACTTGGATTCATATCAATAATCACATATTCGAAATTATATCGACCTGCTACTTTCTCAAATAAATAATTAAATGAGCCTGGCAAATTTTCTAATGCTCCTACAGAATCTGTAAGTTGAAAAGAAAGACCTAATTGAACCTCGGACTCTGATAAGTCCAAATTTCCTGGTAATAAATACAAATTACTATTGTTGGGTATCTGGATGCAATCAATAGCTTCTATCAAACGTGGCTTAGACTTGAAAGCAGGTTCAAGGGCATCCTTTATATTGTTCTTATTCTCGGAAGCATAAAACTCATCAAACTTTTGATTGCCCAATGAATATAAACTTAAATTACATTGGCTATCAGCATCTACCAACAGAACTTTTTTACCCTTTTGGGCAAGTTTCCAACCTACATTAAATGCTGTTGTGGTTTTACTAACCCCACCTTTGTGATTAAATATTGCAATCTTTTTCATTGATTTTACTAATTTTAATAGGTTAGTAATGATTAATAAATAACTTGGTACATTTTTGTGTCCTTTTTATGAAGTAACACATGGTTAAAGGATAGAGTTCCAAGCTCTTCCTTTGCTTCATATTTACTATAATTTTTCTTTGTCATAATTTCTTTTTAACTTATTGACTATTAGCTATTTACATTCTTTAATCTACTATAAAATTTGTATCTTTACAACTGATTTTCAGGCAGTTATAATGAATACAAAGATTCTAACAGAAGTCTTTTCAGAGACCGACTTGACATACATCCAGCAATTAGACGAGCGCCAGCGTCGGCTATATTGTGCTACAAGAGCTATCAACATAGGCAAACATGGTGTGGTGGTCGCAAAGCCATCTTAGACGAGCATCCAGAATACTTGGTTCTATTCGATGAGATTGTTCAAAAACACATGGCGGGTCTTCCACAGGATGATTCCGTAAGATGGCTTGACCTCTCTATTGCTCAAATCATACAAATATTCAAAGAGCACGGCATCAGCATATCCCCTTATATTGCTCGTAAAATGGTAAAACTCAGAGGCTTCAAGAAACGTTCCTTTCACAAGACAAAGACCTTGAAGGAAGTCAAGAACCGAGACGCTCAGTTCAAATTTCTGGAAGCTACCTGAACATCTTGTGCACGCCTTGGAATACCTGTTCTCAGTATTGATACCAAGAAAAAGGAAATGCTCGGCAACTTTAAACGTACAGGAAAGACTTTCAGCTGTCAGGAGTTAGCTGCTCTTGACCATGACTTCGTGTCTTTTTCCAATGGAACTATCATTCCACATGGAATCTATGATGTCGAGAGGAACGTCGGCTATCCCACCATAGGAAACAGCCATGACACTGCTGAGTTTGTGTGTGACAACATCGCACGCATTTGGAAGGATATGCTTGCAGGAAAGCAAATGAAACTACGACATCCAAGGGGTTGGTGTTGTTGCCACCATCAATTCTAAGGAATACCAAACTCAAAGAACGCTTGACGAATCATATGTATCCGAAAGACAAAAGCGAATCAGATTTGATAAACAATTGCCTAAGTGGAACTATGTCGTTAGGTGCAAATCTGCTTAGCATTTTTGTACCAAGTTATTTTTTAACTGTTACTTATTTATCAATTTCTTTGCCATGATAAATTATACTTGATAAAGTTTCATCATCTCTTCAAAATCAGAGATAAATTCATTTCGTTCATCCTTGTATTTCTTGAATAAAGGAGTTAAAACCTTGGATGCGGTTCTACCCCAAGAAGGTAACTGACTTCTAAACCAAGTTTTTGCTTTTATCCTATCATGCAATATTTCATCATAAGTTATGTCTCTGAAACATACTTGCTTGCTATATCCTTCAGCTATATTTTCCCAAAGTTTATCTGCATCAGACAAATCATGTAAAAATGTAGCAGCCAACTGTTCGGGAGACATATTGGATGGCAATATAAGAATATTATTGGCTTTGACTATAGATTTCATTTTGTTGATTTCCTTACGTACGTCACCATCCACTATCACAATAGCCGTTGGTTCTATGAACGCAGGAACTTTCTTAGATACCAACGAAATTAAATTTGCGCCAGAGAAGTCAATGTCAATGAAATTAAGTTGAGTAGTTTTGCCTCGCAGCAGGTGCTTGGCAAACACAATATTTTCCTTATCTTCTGTATATACAGGAATCTTACGAACAGATTTCACTTTGCCTTGTATCACCTGTAGATTCAATGTAATATTACGGAATGAAGCTCTGTCATTAATGATTATATTTTCATCTTGGCGTTTGAGATAAATCAGTTTTACTTGGTCCTTAGTTACTTCCTTTTGACTACATTCACCAATTAAATCGTCAATGCTCTCCAATAAGGACAAGGAATGAGTGGTAAAAAATATCTGCAAGTTCAGTTTAGATGCATACGTGCGCAGCGTCTTGAGCAATTGTTTTTGCGAAGCAGGATACATGGTTGCATCAAGTTCGTCTATGGCCAAAATACCACCTTTATAATCATTCGGGTACTTTTCTTTCAAACGCTTAAATGAAAATAAAGCGAGTATAATCTTGCTTAAATTATCTTGACCTACAGAGTTTTCATTCCAATCATATTTATCGGTAGTAATACCTATCGTCTGCTTATTGGCATTTTCAAGAAAGGAAGCAGACTCTATATTGGTTTCTGTAATCAGAATTTTATCATGAAGTTTTTTGAACTCTGAGAGTTCCTGTTCAGAAAGCAATAGAGATTCAGATACGTTTCCTGATTCTGCTACAGGCAGAACTCGCTTCAAACTTAAAAAGATTGTTGGGTATTGGATGTATCCATCTCCTTTTCCTCTCATGCTTTTCTGCCAAAAGCGTATGGTCTTAGTATCAGAGCGAAGAATGCTTTCTATAGTATAATCGCTTCCATTATCAAATGTCAGTGTCCACTCATGAGAGCCTGGTTGATCAAACTTTGGAGAAAGGCGAAACTTGTCGCTAAACGCAGAGCGGTAACTTCCTCCACATAGTGGTTTCTCTCCACCCATTGGATTCTTATCCTTACCCAATGTGAACGTTTGGGTTATTATTCCCAATAGTGTTGATTTTTGAGTTCCATTCTGTCCTGCGATAGCAGTAAGCATGGAGCCTACCTCAAAGTCTTGGTTATGGAAACCACGAAATTTTTCTATATGTACCTTTTTGATTAACATCGACTTACTCTTTTAAACCGCATAGATAAAACATCACAATTCTTTAGCATTAACTAAGTAAGCCATAGAACTATAACATTTTACTCTATGGTCAAATATTAAGACTTCTATTCCTACACGATTAGAAGCATATTGCGCCAATTGGTATTCTATTTTTCTGAATTTTCCATATAAGTTTAGTACAAAGTCCTCGTTATCATATGAAATCATCCATCTTTTCCGATAATTTGATATCAAATCACGCAATTCTTCATGATTCTTATCTGTAAAGAAATTCATATATAAATCAGCAGCCTTTTTATAATAAGGAGGATCTAAATAAACGAAAACATCCTCATGTTTTCGACTTATCTTCTTCAAGAATGTAAGTCCATCATCATTGGATAAATGAATTTTATTCTTAAATGTGGCTATAAGCCTTATTTTTTTAATTAGTTCTTCTTTATTAAAACGGACATCTATCTTATAGGTACCAGCCTGCTCTTTTCCACCTATCGGGCCTCCTTTAATTACGCCAGATATATTTGTTCGATTCAAAAACAAAGTTGATTTTGCCAATTCAAATTCATCAACAGAATCTATATTTCTTTGAATATCTTTGTATTTGCTCCAATTTTCCATTGTCACTTCTACAGAAAACAACCAATCACACAAGTCCTCTGTTCTTGTAAGCAAAACTTTCCAAAAAGAGTAAATTGATCGGTCTAAATCATTTATATAAATATGATTAACCCAACCTTCTATCAACAACATCAAAGCAAGCCCTGCACCACCAGCATAAGGTTCGGCGTAAGTAATCCCCTTCATATCATTTTCCTCTATCAGATGTGAAACAAAAGGGAAAATACGACTTTTTCCACCAGGATAACGTAAAGGTGAATAAACTTTCATCATAATGTTATGCTTATAAATTAGGATTAGTATTCTTTTCTATATTCGTAGAAGATTCTCTTATGTCTAACATCATTCTAAATAATGGAAACATAAAATCCCAAAATCCATTCATAAACTGCCTCAATTCATAATGAGTATCGCTACTATGAACATAACCATTCAATACATCTAAAGAAAATTCATTTTTTGGATTGAGTAAACGTTCTATGATTGTTTTCTCTTCACATTTGGGTAATTTATCCTTTATAAAAGCCAATCGTTTATGCAATGTTACTTCTTGAAAACAATTTTGTCTATTTTTCGTTATTTCCATTTCCCAGCCTTTTTCCTCGATATAGAGTCTAACAGATATATCTAAGAATACTCTCATACAAGCACAGACACATGTAGGATAATAAGAAACAGACAATTTCTTTAACTCGTTGAATAAATCAACTAGTCTCTTGTCTGCACTTTCCAATGTATAAATGCCCAGGATAAGTTTTGGTCTATTGACATCCCTTTTCAAAACAGAATTTTGAGAAACCTTAGTACTATTAGTCTCAATTTTTCTTTCACTATTTTTTGCTATTATCGCCCCTGATTGCAATGGCAATAAATTATCTTCAGATTTTATTACAGTAGGAAGAGAATTTATTATTTCTTCAACATTAGATGAGGTCATACGAGTATTGACCTTAACCTTTCCATCTCCAGTTATAATTCTTCGAATTAACTCAGCATAAGCATTAAAGAAACTGGTTTCCTCAGCTTTAATAACTACGTTTGTCCCATCAAAAGTAATAAACCATGCCTCTCGTACCTTAGAGTAATTGAAGAAACGCTCTAATATTGTTATAGGAAATCTATGCGAAACAGCCTTTTCATATTCCTCTTCCGACAAAAGATTCTTAATCTGAGGTTGCTTTATCAAACCAATTAACCTCAAAATTCGTATATCTGCCTCAATAGTTACTCTATCTGCAGACGTTTCTGCCAATATAGAATCTATGTCGCCGTTATACTTTTGATATAATTCGAATATCCATCTCTGGTGTTGAATTCTACTCCATGGCTTTTGTAAAGCAGAAGGAGTATGCCGCTCATTTATATACCATATTGTATCGTCAAAAGATGGAGCTATGCAAACATTAATCTTTTGAATATCATCAAGATTAGTTTTTGATGATAATTGTTTCACTACTGGTCTTATGCTTTTAGGTGCTTTTTGGGGATTACGCAATAGCTTTAGTGCTAAAACTCTTCGATTTCCTTCTGCTACATAGCAATGGGAATTATCCTCATTTCTCCAAACAACAATAGGGTCTGAAGGAATAAAGCCTTTTTTCGAAATAGACTCCAATAATTTTACAAAACTCTCTTTCTCACTATTATCTGATAGTAATTCTTCAACATAATCCAACAAGTTTAAATATTTACCATCTGGATTTAATCGAGGATTTTCAGCCCATAGCTTCAAGGAATCTACCGAACGTAAATGTCGCTTCACAAGCCATTCATATTTTTTCATATACAGTAGCTTTTAACGTTTATTATATAGTCTATAGTTAGAACTCAATTTAGGACACGGTCCTTTGTATAGATACTTATACAAGTACTACATGTTGAGTTGTTAAATCATTATTCAATTTTACCTGTTTTACTTAGTCGTTTTCTGTTCCTTTCAAAGCCATATCAGCCCAATGATATATCACCAAACAACGTCCTAACTATTTATCAAGGAGTTAGGCATACAAGTATTTATGAATAAAGTTTAGATTTTTTTCTTTTCAACAATCAAGCGACAACTTGAGCAGGCTTGGTGGTTACAGCTCATTCTCCCATTATTCTCTTCATTGCTGCCATCATGCGGAGTTGCTTAGCAGTCGGTCCTTTCTGTCCTTTCTCTTCCAAATCGAGATAGAACTTATAGTTGCTTGACAAAGCCTCACGCAATTCATCTGGCATGAGCATGTGCCATTCCTGTTTTTCCTCATCGCAATAGGTTGCAACCAAGTATAGTTTCTGAAGTTTGTACTGGGTCTTACGCATCTTACGAACGACGTAGGTGTTAGCACCGCCAAAGAACAGATGACTCCAGGGCATTCCTTCTATAGCTGGATCCGATTTGTCATCAGCCCCAGTAACGTGGA